>Ga0187892_10007095_pt1 | contig 16188 bp, 17 predicted proteins | sample MA1701073metaG_FD_139345 | JGI IMG/M metagenome (GOLD analysis project Ga0187892, IMG submission 139345) | Bio-ooze microbial communities from a basaltic lava cave in the Kipuka Kanohina Cave System on the Island of Hawaii, USA - MA170107-3 metaG ... | reverse complement strand
CTCAGCCCCGCCGCCAGCAGAATCGCCCCGGCCAGCGCCGCTCTCGCGCCCCGCGTCATGCGGGGGCGAGTATACCCAAAACGCGCGCGGGGGCCTTCGCCTTTGACGAAGGCCCGGTGCGGGCCCGCGCGCGTGTTAGATATTCCGTGTAAGATTAGGGGGACGATACGGTTCGTTTTCTATGGCAAGGTTGGCCCTCGCGCTGACGGCCTTTCTCCTTCCGCAGGACGACGCGCCGAACGGGGACTACGGCGGGTTTCTCACCTGGCCGGAAATCGCGTCTCGCATCGCGGAATTGCACAAGGCCCACCCCGCCCTGCTCTGCCGGACGTCGCTCGGCAAGACCTGGGAGGGTCGCGACATCCCCCTCCTCAAGGTCTCCGACAACGCCGCCGTCGACGAAGACGAACCCGAGCTTCTCCTCATGGCCGGGATCCATCCCCGCGAGCAGCAGCCCCAGCTGTGCCTGATGAACCTTCTCGAGGACCTGCTGGCCGGCTACGGAAAGGACGATCGCCTGACCCGCCTCGTCGACGGCCGCGAGATCTGGATCATTCCCGTCCTCAACGTCGACGGCAAGGTCTACGACATGAAGAACGGGAACGGCCGCGACAAGGGGGCCGGCTGGAGAAAGAACCGCCGCCCCAACCCGAACGGCGGCCCGGTCGGCGTCGACCTCAACCGGAACTTCCCCGTCCGCTGGGGCGGGTCCTCCGACGAAGAAAAATCGGAGGTCTACGAGGGACCGCACCCCGTTTCCGAGCCCGAAACCCGGGCCCTCGCCCGCTTTTTCGACGAGCGGCCGATCCGCGCCTTCGTCGACCTCCACAGCTCCATGAAAGCCATCTTGCACCCCGGCTATCTCACCGGTCCGGAGGCCGACCGGTACTCGAGCCTCACCTTTCGGATGCGCGAGCTCCAGAAGGATCCTTACGTCATCACCCGGCCCGACCGCGACACCGACACGCCCCCCGGAAAGCGCGCCGGCAACACGGGCCTCACGAACACCTGGGGCTACTACGCGCGCGGCGTCTACAGCTTCATCTTCGAAATCGCGGGCAAAGGCTTCTACCCCGACCCCGAGGACATCCACCGCGAGTACCGCGCCAACGTCCGCGAGCCGCTGCTCCATCTGGTCGAAGCCTGCGCGGACCTCCCCCTGGCCTCGAAGGGCGCGGCGACGCTCAAGGGCGGGCGAACGGACGTTCGGCTCGTCCCCGGGGTGACGGCGTCCTGGACGCCGGCGATCGACGGGGCATGCACCTTCGGCGTTCTCGTCAGCGAAGACCCCGCGCTCCAAGTCCTGTCCGAGTTCCGGACCTTTCCCCTGAAGACAGGCTTCACCGTCACGGTCTCGGCGGGCGCGAAGCCCGGCCAGGCGGTTCCGGTGGCGCTCTACCTCTGGGACCGCGACCGCAGCCTGTCGCTGTGCCGCTCGACGCTGAAGGTGGAGCCGCCCTAGGCAGGGACGCCGACTCGGAGAGGCGCGTACTCCTCCTCGCGCGCGCATTCGGCGGCGAGGATGAAGGGGACGCCGCCCTTGCGGTCCACGATCACGTCGGCCGGAGCCTTCCCGGGCACGTCTCCGTATCGGATCGCGAGGCCGGCGGCCAGACGAAGTTCGTCCGACCCGTAGCGGCCGCGCACCAGCGTCATGGGCCCCTGGTGGTCCTTGAGGTAGACGATCGTATCGCCCGCCGAGCGCGCGCCTTGCAGCACCTTGTTCTCCGCCTCGTCGCGGCCGACGATGACCTTGCACTCGGAGGTGGGCCGGAAGTGGCGGCCCACGCGGAGAAGGTTGATGTCGCGCGCCCCCGCGTCAGGGTCGTGGGCCCAGAGGTCCCGCAGGCGCGCCGAGTAGCCGGGGTCGGTGAGGAGGCAGCCGCCGGAAGGCTGCGGAATGTCCGTGATCCCGTACTTCGCGGCGAGCGCGTACTGCCGCGTCCTGCCCCGTCCGGAGATGTCGAGGAGCCGGGAGCGGTCGACGACGCCTTCCTTCTCCGCGAGCGTCGGCTCCAGGAGCCGCGCCGAGAGGGGGCGCACGACGAGCCCTTCCAGGCCGAGCTGCCGGTCGATCTGCCTGAAACGTTCGCGCGTCTGCGACATGGGCCGCTGGTTGAGGACCTCTCCAGTAATCAGGAACCCCGCGTCCTCGCGCTCCAGGACTTCGCGCGCCCAGGAGATCATCATGATCCGGCAATCGACGCAGGGATTCATGTTCTTCCCGCGGCCGAAGCGCGGGTTCTTGACCATGTCGATGTAGTCCTGCCCCAGGTGCGACATGCGGACGGTGAACCCCAGGTGTCCCCAGAGCTTGACGAGCGGCTCGACGTCGTGACCGCACGAGCCCGACGACACCGGATCGCAGCCGAAGTGAGTGATGAACCGCACGCCGGTCACGGGGATCCCCTGGTCCAGGACCACCCGCACGGCCAGCATGCTGTCCAGCCCGCCGGACAGGAGCGCGACTGCTTTTCTCTTCATGCAGGGATTGGCCGGCCTCGAACCGTCCAGGATGATAGTAGGACGGGGGTTCTGGGTCAAGGTGGCCATTTTCTTGACAGCCCCCCGACGTCCCCTATAATCCGAAGTCTGTCTGCGGGGAGGGTTGTCATGCGCCGCACCGCCACGACCGCGCTCGCGCTCGTCCTCCTGGGGTCGTCCGTCTGGGCCGACGTCATCCCCTCCCGACGCTCGGAGGTGGATTCCGGCGCGGCACGCCAAGCGGTCGCCGGACGGCTCGGGCAGCTCGGTCTCACAGCCCAGGACGCCTCCACGCGCGCGTCAGACCTGCTGGACGTCGAGGCGCGCTACTTCGCGGCCCATCCCAACCGCATGCAACTGGCCGGCCGCGACGCCGACGAGCCCGGCGTGCCGCGAGGCGAGAAGATGCTTTTCGGATTCCTGGGACTCGCGGCGAGCATCGCCGTGAGCGCCTTCGCGCTCTGGGGCCATAACCGGTAAGGAGCCAAGGATGCACCTCGTTTCCCGAAGCGTCGTGGCGCTCGCCGCGGCCGCCCTCTTCTCGGGTCCGCTGTACGCGGACGTCATCCCCAGCCGGCGCGCGGCGGGGACCGACGACGCCGACAAGGTCCAGGCGCGGCTCGTCGACCTGGGGGTGGCGGCCGACGCCGCGCGCGCCCAGGCGCGGGAGCTCACCTCCGCGGAGCTGGCCTATTTCGCGCAGAACCCCGACCGCCTCCAGCGGGCCGGCCAGGAGATCTTCGGAGGCCAGAGCGACAACTTCTGGTGGGAATGGGTGTTCGGCATCGGCGCCCTCGTGGGCGTCGGGTTTGGGTACTACATTTTCGCCATCGCGAACGACGATTAGGATGACTTCCGTGAAACGTTCGATCCTTTGCCTCCTGGCGCTTCACGCGGCCCTTCTGCCCTGCTTCGCGGACGTCATCCCGTCCCGGCGCGCTCAGAAGAATGCCGAGGCGGACCAGGCCATCAAGGTTCGCCTCGAACAGCTCGGTCTTTCGGCGGAGCAGGCCGATCGGCAGGTCCGCGAGCTGACCTCGGAAGAGAGGGCCTACTTCGCGCAGAACCCCAACCGCATCCAGGCGGCGGGCGGCCTCTACTGGTACGAGTGGCTGCTCGGGGCGGCTACCCTCGGAATCCTGGCCATTGCGTACTTCTCTGTCACCGGCAGCAATTGACCCGATGTACGTGTATGCCAATGGAAATAAGTACTTGATCATCGTCCGCCCTGCTCTCGCCTGAAGATAGAGTAAGGGAACGACAAATGAACAGGCCCACTGACAGTTTTCTTAGTCTGAGGAAGCGAGTTTATTTTTTGCCTTGTATGCTTGTTCACTATTGTCTACATGCGATCTGGTGACGCTGGGTATGGAGATGTTGTGGCGTGGCGAAGGACAAGGCCACTATCGGATGACGAACGAGATAAAGTGCGCTGTGCCGTGGACAAGTTCTTGGAAGAACTGTACGACGAGACAATCTTCGAAGGGGACGACAAAGAGAACAAGCGTCCCGCTACAGATTCTACATTTTCGCCTTTTGGTGACTGGGGCGATCTAACGATGGAGGATATTATCGAATGTGCGGAAAATGAAACACTTGAACCCTGGAAGATTTGCGTTGGCGATCCTGTTGGTAATCAAGCGGCCGATACTGTAGACCCGGGTCGGAATGGCCCATCGCCGCCGATTACGAACATTGACCGTCGCCTACTGACAAGTCTCTCGGGAACAGGTGAACTTCTGACGCCTGCTCAGTTGCTCTGTCAAAAACTCGACCTGGCAGGCGTACTTCTTCATGAATGGATGCACCACAAGCAATGTGAGAGCGATGAAAACCGCGCAGAGGCAGACGCCTATAAGGAACAGGTCATCTACTGGTGCTGCGTGGTTGAGCTCCTAGAAGCGATACTTGAATTGCCACCTGACGATGACATTGACAAACTCAACGATTCACTTGCAGACTTTGCGCGCATGCATGGATTATTGCGGGCGGATTTTGAAGCATGTCTCGGAGAAGCCCGACTTTACAAACAGTTTTACACAGACAAGTTTCGGTTCTATGTCGATCGGGCCACGTCCATGGTTCCCTTCAATCCTCTCGACGAAACTCATCGGCACACTCTAGTCGCTTTGGGTCCGCGCTTTAACATCAGGTATCTGGTACGCGAGGATATCGCTGTTGTACTCGTTAATGCTGACGATGGATCACCCGATCCTGTGGTACTCACGACCGGATTCACAAGAATAAATCACCTGCTAATTAGCCGACTTGGCACGGGCCAAACCATTGTTTACGTTTCCGGAAGTGTGGATGACAGAGGAGCAATCATCGCTTTCGTGGACAATGATGGCGATGACATACCGGAACCCCAGCATTTACACCAGTGACGATTGCATCATCGACGATTGCGCCGGAACGCCCTGGTGCTCAAATGGGTCGATGGTGCAATCGTCAATGATCCAATCCCGAGTCGTCCATCCAAACCCCCAAGCCCTTTTTACGGACGACTCATTCTTGAGGTCCTCGTAAAAAGTCTGCGCGCGTCCCGGCGCCGCGGAGCGGGCGCGGGCGCGCACGGGAAACGACACGATGAGCGCAAATTCCTGTGACGTGCCGAACTCACGATCTTTAAATGGCTTGCGATGGACCGCCAGCCGGGCGGGAAGCCACCGAACGAACTTTTCCCGGGATGGCGTCGTTTCATGGGCAAACCTTCCGGAGAGAGGACGCCCATGTATCCACCCAGCACGTCCCAGAAGCCCCTCTTTGATGCCGCCGGAATCCTTCCTCCCGAGAAAAGAGATCTGCTGGAACGGACGTGGGCGGAGACTCCCAACTGCTAAAGGCGAGTTCCCTTTCTTATCCCTTGGCGGGCTACCAAAGGAGGGATGTGATTGGGGTTGGAGCCGGGATTTCTTCCGCCGAGGCAGTTTGTCGAGCACTGCCCAGTTTCACGAATAAGGCAGGTTAAGTCCGCACAATGAGGTTCCTGGCCTTTGTTGCGCTGGCCGCCGCTGCGACCTTGCTCGCCGCGGGGTGCTCGGGCATCGGGACGACCGTCGACCGCCTGCCGCCCGACGCCGCGGCGAAGGGGTACGTCCTCCTTCCCCGCCCCGTCTCCCTCCCCCGAAGCCGCCTCACCGCCGATTGCGGCCCCGAATCCCTCTGCGCCGTCATGAACTACTGGGGGAAACCCGCGTCGGTCCAGGAGCTTTCGTTCCTCGCGCGGAATCCCAAGGCCGAGGGGATCACGACCGACACGATGGGCCCGCTGGCACGCAGGAAAGGCCTCCGCGCGACCCTCGTCCCCGGAAGCGTCGGCCGCATCAAGAACGCGATCGACCGGGAGGTTCCGCCCATCATCATGGTCGCCTCGGGAGGCGGGCTCTTCCACTTCTTCGTGGTCACGGGCTACAACGATCGCGAGCAGTTGATCGTCTGCGAAGAGTACCGCGACTCCAAGCGGCTGATTCCCTACGAGGTCGTCGAAGAGATCTGGCAGCCGTCGGACCACTTCATGCTCGAGATGGAGCGGTCCAAGGCCCACGACGACTACCTGGTGGGCGTGGACCGCGAGGAGAAAGGGCGTTACGCGGAAGCGGCGACCTACTTCAAGCGGGCGATCGAGGCGGACCCCGAGCATTACGAGGCGAGGGTCGGCTTGGGCAACTGCTTCTATTTCCAGGGGAAGCTGGCCGAGGCGCGGACGGAGTACAACCGGGCCCACGAGCTCAACCCGGCCGACCCCAAGGTCTGCAACAACCTGGCGAGCGTCCTCGTGGAGCTCCACGAAGACTCGCCGCGGGCGGTGCAGCTGGCCGAGCGCGCCGTGGACCATTACGACGCCGCCTACCGGCGGCTGCGGCACGACGCCGAGCGGGAGACCCGGCCGGCGGTGCGCCAGCTCCGGCAGAAGGAGCTGGCGGCCCTGGAGCTCGACCTCGCCGACGCCCTGGGGACCCTGGGCCAGGCACGCGCCGCCGACGGGAACCACCCGGAGGCGGTGGCCGCCTGGAAGGCGTCGGTCGACCACTACCCTCTGACGGAGTTCGACGCGCGAGCGAAGCGCCACTACGAGATCGCGCTTTCCCTCCGGCACATGTCCATGCCCGCCGAAGCCCGGAAACACCTGAACCAGGCGCTGGCCCAGGTCCGCGACCCGGCCCTGCGCGCGAAAATCGAAGCCGCGCTCAAGTAACGGATTCCAGATCCCGGATTTCAGATTCCGGTCCGGCGCCGGAAGACAAAAGTCTCGGCGGGATTCGAGAAGGAGGGAAACGCGCGATTCAAGACGCCGCGCAGGGCATCCGGCCGGCACCCGAAGACCGAGCACCATCCCACGTAGCTCCAACACCCGGCGTGATACGGGGTTTGACACCGAGGGCATCGAACCAGCGGCCGGACCAGCCCCGCTCTGCACACGAGGCAAAGGGCCATGGGGGTTGGACTCGCGCGGCGCGAAATCCGAACGTGAAAACCGAGTCTCCGTCAGGGTTCAGATCTTCAGCCAGTCGCGGAGATTGCGGTTGTCCTCCTTCATGGCGCGGACGCGCGATTCGAGGGAGTCGCCGCCTTCGAGCGGGTATTCGAACTGCATCGTGATCGGGCCGCGGAAGCCCGCCGCTTTGAGCATGCCGAAAAACTTGGGGCTGATGGATCCATGGCCGATCGGGCACCACACCGTCTTCTGCCCTTCCCCCGGCGTGTGCTTCCAGTAGAAGTCCTTCACGATGACGGCGCCGATCCGGTCCTTGACCAGGGCGAAGTTCGTGGGCCAGGACAGGCCGGCCTCGACCGTCGCGTGGCCGATGTCGTAGTGCACGCCGAGGTGCCGCGGGTCCAGGTCCTTAATGAGCTCGAACAGATCCCAGATGGACGCCCCGACGTACCCGTTGCCCGAATGGTTCTGGATGAGGCCGGTCACGCCGAGATCTTTGTTGAGCGCGGCGAGGTCCTTGAGCTTGGCGCGGAACTCGTCGAGCTGGCGGGGGAGGGAGACGCCCTCCTTGTAGCGCAGGCCGCCCAGGCGGTAGAGCCGGACGCCCGAGCGGACCGCCGCGCGGAGGACCTTTTCGGTGAGCGGGTCGTCCGTCCCGCGGACGTCCGTCGCCATCACCAGGAGTTCCAGGCCCTTGCCCTTGAGGGCCTCGACCATGCGCGGCAGGTCTTCCTCGACGCGTTCGGGAAGGACGTGCCCCTTCGCGCGCACCGGACACTCGATGCCCTCCCACCCGAGGTCGGCGGCGACCTGCGCCGTCTTTTCGAAGGACAGGTCCTGGAGGTTCTTCGTGAATCCTCCAACTTTCCAGGCGGGACGGGCGTCCTGCGCCCAGGCAGGTTCCAGAGCGAGCGCGGCCCCCACGGCGGTGCCGCGAAGAAACGTGCGGCGCGTCAGGTCGTTCATCGAGTCCCCCGTCGATCGTGTTGCCTATAGTACGGCCGTTCTTTCACCCCAAATCCATCTCCCTATCTCCCTTTATCTCCCTATCTCCTAAAAAAAAGACCCCCGGCCTCCCCGGCCGGGGGTCTTCCCCAGTTCTTCCCGGACTATTTCTTCTTCTCTTCCTTCTTGGCCGGGGCCGCGCCCTTCGCCCCCGCCGCCGCCGGAGCGCCCGCCTTGGCGCCCGCCGCGGGAGCCGCGCCCTTGGCGCCGGCCGCCGCCGGGGCCGCGCCCTTCGCCCCGGCCGCCGCAGGAGCCGCCGCGCCGGCCGCGGGGGCCGCACCCGGCGCCGCCGCCGCGCCTTCGGCCGTCTCGGCCGCCGCCGCCTCTTCCTTCTTCTTCTTGGCCTTCATCATGATGTTGCGGACCTTGGCCAAGCCGAAGATGGACTGGTCGTCCTTCCAGCGCTCTTCCTTTTTCAGGATCTCGATCCGCTCCGCGCGCGTCAGCACGTTGCGGTGACGCCGGAGCTTTCCGGCGGAGACCAGACTTTTGTGGATGGACATGACCTTGAGGAACTTACGAAACTCGACCCGCCAATTCAACGGAAAAATGGAGACTTCGTTTCGGAATCGTCTCGTCGTTTGGGGCTCGGACCATTCCGAAAGTTCTTGAAAGCCCAGAGGGCGAAGACGCTTTTAGGGCTGAGACCTGGGAACTTCCTCGAACCCGGCTTGCGCCAGCGGCTTCGCGTTCTTGTAGGTGAATTTCTGGAGCGTCGCGAGGCGGGCCTTGGCGGCCGAGGAAGCCGTTTCCGACCAGCGGTCGATGTAGAGCGCCAGGCGCGGTTCCCCCGCCCGCTCGATCTTCACTTTCTCGAGGCCCTTGAAGCCGGCCCGGGTCAGGGCGTCGATCAGGCCCTGGCACTCGAAGTCCGCGGGTCCACGCTCTCGCGCGGTGCCGTAGCGCCATTCGGCCAGGCGGATCGCGTACTCCTTGCGCGGCGCCGGAGGCGGGGGGACCGGGGCGGGAGTCGGGGCGGGCGCCGCCGCGGCGGCGCGGGGCGATTCGATGGGCGTCTCCGAAGCTTTGGCCCGTCCGGACTTGACGCCGACGGCGTAGGCGATGAACAGGAGGCCCACCGCGATCAACCCGGCGAAGACGGCCGTGTTGTAGGTGAGGCGAAGCACGCGTTCACCGGGGCCCTGGCCCGGCTCCGGCGTCGAGGAGGAGACGGGCGCCGTGACGACACCGGACGGTTGGACCGTAACGGGGGGAGGCGTCGGCTCCGGGGGCGGGGCCGGCGGCGGGGTTGCTTCCGCGGTTGCGGCCGAAGCTCCCGTTTCGGCGGAGCCAAGGCCCGCCTGCGCGGCCATGGCGAGCTTGGCCGCCTTGAACGCCGCGAGGCGATCCTGGAGCGTGGGCTGACCGCCTTCGCTCGATTTGGGCGGCGGGTCCGAGGCCCCCGCGGCCGGTGCCGCTTCCCCTCCCGGACGCGACGCGGACTTGAGCACTTCGTAGAGGCTGCTGCCTTTATTTTTCATCGCCCTCTCTCCGAGATCCGAAACGTCGATCCGAGGGGGAGACCGCGGGATGGAAACTGCGGCGGGTCTTCTCCCTCTCTCTCCGTCCGTCCGAACTATATCCCATGTCCCCGCCTTTGTCCAGGGGGTGTAGCGCCGAATCGTGGGTCCAATTGAGCCGAAGTGAAAGGAGATCGGGAGATGTCCGGAGATGGGGAGATGGGAGTCTTGATCTCCCAATCTCCAGCCATCTCCCGATCCCCTTTCGTTCCAAACGCTCGCGTGCCTATGCACGAATTGGAGCTACACCCGTCCAGGGAGCTTCCTGACTTCATCTTGACTTCAAGGAATCGTCCGAACCCCAAACGGCGTGACGATTCCTTGGGCATAATAAAGATTGCCCCCGAAAGCGAGGCGGCGTTATAATCCAATTCACTCAGAGGCAGGTTGAATCGAGGTGCATGCTTGATCCGCGTCAAGGTCCGGATGAACGAATCGCTCGACCAACTGCTCAAGCGCTTCAAGAAAGCGTGCGAGAAGGAAGGCCTGACGCGCGACATCAAGCGAACCGCGTTCTACGAGAAACCCAGCGAGAAGCGGCGCCGCCAGGAGCGCCAGCTGATCCGAAAAATCCAGAAGGAAGCGAACCTCCGCTAAAGACTTCGCGGGGGCTCCCCGGGCCACGGAGAACGAGTCTTCAAGAGCGTTGACGACTCCCTTTTCGTGGCCTTTTTTGTTGGCCGGGTGCTCGGGAAGATGACGGCGGTTATCGAAACCAACCGGCTCTCCAAGGTCTACAAGGACTTCTGGGGGCGGCCGAAACACAAGGGCCTCGATTCGCTCACCATCGCGATCGAGAAGGGCGAGATCTTCGGCCTGATCGGACCCAACGGATCCGGCAAGACGACGACCTTCAAGCTTCTCCTCGGGCTCATCTTCCCCACCGGCGGGACCGCTTCCCTGCTCGGACGCCCGCCCACCGACGTCGAGGTCAAGGCGCGCCTGGGTTTCCTCCCCGAGGAATCGTATCTCTACCGGTGGCTGAACGCCGACGAGACCCTCGACTTCTTCGGGCGTCTCTTCAACCTCGACCGCGCCACCCGCCGGCGGCGCGCCGACGAGCTGATCGAGAAATTCGGGCTCGCCCACGCGCGGCGGCGGCAGCTCCGCGAGTACTCCAAGGGCATGGTCCGCCGCGTCTCCTTCTGCCAGGCGCTCATCAACGACCCCGAGGTCGTCATCCTCGACGAGCCCACCAGCGGCCTGGACCCCATCTCGCAGCGCCAGATCAAGGACCTGGTCCTCGACCTCAAGGCGCGGGGCAAGACGGTCCTCCTCTCCAGCCACCTCCTCGCCGACGTCCAGGACATCTGCGACCGGATCGCGATCCTTCACCAGGGCCAGACCAAAGTCCAGGGGCCGATCCGCGACATCCTCGTCCAGCGCGACCGGTGGGCGCTCACGTTCCAGAACCTCTCGGACGAGGCGCGCCGAAAGATCGAGGAAGTCGCCCGCTCGGAAGGGGCGCGCCTCGTCAAGTCCGAGAACACGCAGGAGACCCTCGAGGACGTCTTCCTCCGCACCGTGCAGGAGAGCGGCGACGGCCTGACGTATCAAAAACCCGCCCCGCGTCCCGAGGAGAAGAAGTGACCGCCTTCGCGGGACGGCTCTGGGCGATCGCGAAGATGACGCTGATCGAGGCCCTGCGCCGCAAGGTCTTCACGATCCTCATCCTCTTCGCGGCGGTGCTGCTGAGCTCGGCGGCGTTCTTCCCGTCCGTGGACATGACCGGGCGGCTGCGCCTCATCGAAATCTGGTCGCTGCGCGCCGCCGCGGTCTTCACCGCGATCGTGGCCCTCTTTCTCGCGGGGTTCTCCCTGCCGGGCGATTTCGAGCAGAAACGGATCTACCTCCTGGTGACGAAGCCGGTGTCCAAGGGCATGGTCTTCGCCGGGCGGCTCGTGGGTTTCGCGCTCCTCCTGGCGGTCTTCATCGGCACGCTGGGCCTGGTCACCGTCCTCTTCGTCCGTTTCGTCCAGGTCACGACGGGCAAGGATTTCCCGCCCCTCGAGGCCCACCCGCGCCTCCTCGCGTCCGAATTCACCGAACGGGGAGGCGCCCGCGATCCCGACCGCCCCGAGCGCCTGGCGGCGTTCGGCGAGAGCGGCGGCGCCCTGGTGTGGACCTTCCGCGGCATCCGTCGGGGCGACTTCCCCGGGCGCCTGCGCGTCGCGGCGACGCTCATCCTCGAATCGCCGTCCGACCCCTACCGCGCCGCCGGCGCCATCCGGGTCTCGGCCCGAAATTCGGCCGGCCGGCGCGAGGAAATGTCGCTGACCGCGAACACGAACGAAGAGCGCGAGTTCGTCCTGCCGGTCGATATCCTGGAAGAAAAAGGGACGCTCGAGCTGGCCATCACCCCCACCGACAAGGACGGCGCGGCGGCGGCCACGCGCGAGTCGGTCGTCCTCTTCGAGGCGCCGGCGAACTTCGAGCTTAACTTCGCCCGCGGCCTGGTGCTGGTCTTCCTCCAGTCGCTCATCGTCCTCGCGGTGACGCTGGCCTCCTCGACGTTCGTCTCGGCCCCGGTGGCGATTCTCCTGGGGATCCTGGTCTACCTGGTCGGGGCCTCGCACTCGTTCGTGCGAGAGGGCACGCGCGACATCGAGCGCACGCTCCAGGAAATGAGGCCCGACGGCCCTCCGGTACGCACGCCGGAGGACGTCCCCCCCTGGGTCCTCCGGGTCTCGACGGCGCTTTCCAACGGGGTGCTCGCGATCATCCCCGACTTCGATCACTTCGACTTCTCCCGGTGGCTGCTCAAGGACCGGGCCGTCTCCTGGCGCGAGCTGGGCTCGGCGGGACGGCGCGCACTCCCGCCCGTCCTCGTCCTGGCGCTCGTGGGAATCCTGGTGATGGCTTTCAAGGACTACGGATAGGGTTTTCGGATGACCTCCGTTCGGTGGCTGGTCCTGGCCCTCCTCGTCGCGGGGCTTGCGCTCGTCCAGCGCTGCGGTCTGGACCGGCAGCCCGAAAAGGTTGCGGAGGACAGGTACGTCAACCTGAAGGACGTCGAGGCGAAGGACATGGTGCCCACGTACGTGGCGTCGCTGTTCTTCGGCGCGTTCCGGGCCGTGGTGATCGACGTGCTCTGGATCCAGCTCAAGCGCGTCCGGGAGGAGAAGCGCTGGTACGAGGAGAAGGAGATCTTCAAGTTCATCTCCTACTTCCAGGCGCGCAACCCCGAGGTCTGGTCGTACCTCGCGTGGGACGCCTCCTACAACGTCTCCAACGGGTTCACCGACCCGGACGAGCGATGGAACTGGTATGCGTACGGCCTGGGATGGCTCCGCAAGGGCAACCGGATGATCCCCGACTCCATCTACTTGAAGGAGCAGCTGGCGTATACGCTCTGGCACAAGCCTTCGTGGTCCGTGGGCCGTCTGGACCGGTGGCTCCTCGACCGTTTCGAGCGGGACGTCGAGCTGCAGAAGGACCTCATGCCGCCGGGGGCGACCTGGGAGCGGCCCCTGAGCATGTTCGAAATGGCCGCGATGTGGCTGGAGCGGGCGCGGACTGAGATTTTCGCCTCCCCCCGGCTTTACCACAAGACGTCCATGGGAAGGCTGATCTACCGCAGCACCATCGACGGATTCCTTCAGGGGGTGCTCTACCTTCAGGGCGTCACCGAACTGAAGCGAGGGCGGACGGAGGAGGCCAAGGCGTGGTTCATCCGGGCCCGCGAGCACGTGGAGTTGATGCTCCGGACCGAGTACCCCGAGTTCCGTTCGCCGATCTTCGAATCCAGGCGCGACTTCTACTCCCGCCTCCCGGAGATCGTGGACCTTCAAGAGCGGGCGAAGTCCGGGAAACCCGAAGACGAGCGGTCGTTCCTGGCGGCGCTTCAGGGCCTCCTCGTCCAGCACGGCCGGGTGGACGACGGTTTCTTCTGGCGGGAATACGATCCGGAGGCGCCGTTGAACAAGCTGAAACAAAAGCTTGCCGGCGGCCAGGACCCCCTGGAGTGCAACGATTCGCCGTACTTCGCCTCGCCGCTCAAGGCGGGCGCCTTCGAGCTTGCGAACCTCGAGCCGCGCGGGATGGACATGGATTACTACATGGTCACCCTCGCCCCGGAACGCGGCGCGGACCCCGACGCGAAGCCCGCGCGTCCGATCCCCGTGCGTCTCCTGTTCAACGAAGGCATCACGCCCCCTCCGATCCGGCTGAAGGTCACCGTCCGCCACGCGGAGAAAACTCTCGCCGAAACGGTTATCGAGGGCCGGAAAGGGGTCGACTTCACGGCGGCGGAGTTCGGCGCCTATCTGGTCAAGGTGGAACCGGACGGCCAGCCCGACCCCTGGCCCGAGCGCACGCGCTACTCGATCCAGTACCGCGTCGAGCGGTAAGAACGACCCGGACTCAGAGGCACAGAGCCTCAGAGACCCGTTTCTTGAAGTGGTAGGGGGGCCTCCGTGCCTCTGAGGCTCTGAGTCCGGGTTCTTCCGCCGGTGGACCTACCGCCCCGCAGACCTCATGAAAACGACGACGAGATACACGAAGAGCATGAGCACCGAGACGGCCACGAGCTGGCTGATGGGGGACACCTTCGGAAGCTTGTAGCCTAGGATCCCTCCCTCGCCCGTCTCGCCTACCAGCACGCGGCGGAGGCCCTGCACCGCCGACTCCCTGCATCCCAGCGCGAACCGCTGCACCGGCACCCCGACCGCGGCCCAGACCGCTCGCGGCAGCCGGCGGTAGGACCAGTCGGTATCCAGGTTCACGCCTTTGACGTCGGCCGGCTCGAGATTCCGCCGCTTCAGGATGACGAAGGCCAGGACCGCGAACAGGAGGAGCTGCCCCTGCAGGATCACGTGGTGCGCCGTGTACGGCCGGTAGGTCACGTCGGAGTGCGGCAAGATCGCGTAGAGCGGCCGCGGGTAGACGCCGATCGCGATGCAGAGAAAGGCCGTAACCCCCATCGCCACAAGCATGTGAGGAGGCGCCTCCTTGCACCGGATCCCCGAGTCGTGCCCGAAGAATCCGTGGAAGGGGATCCGGATCCCGGAATGGTGCAGGACCCCGGCGGAGGCGAAGAGGAGAAGCAGCGAGGCGGCGGCATGCCCGCCGTCGGCCGTCGCGGAAAGCGTCATGCCCTTGGTCACGAAACCGCTGAAGAGCGGAAAGGCCGAAATGGACGCGGCCCCCACGATGCAGAACGCGGTCGTCCAGGGCATCGACTTGTAGAGGCCCCCCAACTCCGAGCCCTTCACCGTCCCCGCCCGGAAGAGGATCGCCCCCATCGACATGAAGAGCAGCGCCTTGTACAGGATGTGCGCGAAGGCGTGGGACACGGTCCCGTTCAGCGCCAGCGGCGTCCCCACGCCGATCCCCACGACCATGAACCCGAGCTGGTTGTTCAGGCTGTAGGCCAGCACCCGGCGCAGGTCGTTTTCGATCACCGCGTAGAAGATGGGAAAGAGCGTCATCGCGACGCCGATCCCGATCAGGATCCCGGTCCCCGGGAACCCGCGGGCCAGGGCGTAGACCGCCAGCTTCGTCGTGAAGGCGCTCAGGAAGACCGTGCCCGAGACGGTCGCCTCCGGGTAGGCGTCCTGGAGCCAGTTGTGGAGCAGCGGGAAGGCGCACTTGATGCCGAAGGCCAGGAAGATGAGCCACGTCCCCGGCTCGCCCAGCGTCATCCGCTCGAACGCGATCGATTTCGTCGCCTGGTAACGAAGCACGAGACCCGCCAGGAGGAGCAGTCCGGAGATCACCTGCACCGTCAGGTAGCGGAGCCCCGCGGAGGTCGCCCGCGGCGTGCGCCGGCTCCAGATGAGGAATACGGACGCGACGGCGGACAGCTCCCAGTAGACGAAGAGCGTGACGAGGTCGCCCGCGAAGAGCGCGCCCACCGCCGCCCCCACGTACACGAGCGCGCTGGAATCCTCCAGGGCCTCCTTGACGTGGAGGGCGTAGATCACGGAGAGGAACGCGGCGAGGTGGAAGATGTAGGCGAAGACCAGGCTGAGGCGATCCACGCGCAGGAGCGTGAGCTTGAGCCCGAAGGCGGAAACGACCGCGTGGTCTCCCGGGTGCAGCCCCAGGAGCTGGAGGAAGCTGAAGACCGGCAGGAGGATGAGCAGCACTTTCCGCATCCGCCCGGGAACGAGCGGCGCCATCAGGCCCCCGACGATCAGGATGAGCGCGGGCGGGAGGCTACCGATCATAGTAGTCCTCCTCGCGCATCACGACCTTGCGCCAGAACTTGCCGGCGAAGACGATGAAGCTGTAGGCGGCGAACCCGAACAGCGCGAAGAAGACGAACCAGCGCTCCCACGCGAAGTGGGCATGGTCCGTCGGGGCGAAGAAGCCCGCGATCAGGAACAGCCCGCAAAGGGCGGCAAGCGCCCAGACGAGCTTGTCGACGCTGCGCTTCTTGTCCAGCCAGCCTTTCTTTTCGGCGCTCACGGGTTGCCGCCCCTATTCATGAGTCGGCCGGCACTCGCCGGCCCCGAAAGGAGATTGGGAGATTCGTGGAGATCGGGGGATGTCCTTATCGTCATGTACTCCATCTCCCCATCTCCAGCCATCTCCCTATCCCCTTTCCGCACCGCCAGAATCAACCGACGACCTGGCGCGACGCGACGGGTCACGGCAGTCCTCCCCCCGGAACGATCGGCCGGAGCAGTCGATACGCGTCCTCGGCGAAGAAGAAGAGCGCCACGCATCCCGCCGCGGTCGCCAGGAGCGCCACCAGGCACCAGACCGGCGCCTCCCGGACCGGGCCGGCCGCCGGCG
>Ga0187892_10007092_pt1 | contig 16191 bp, 10 predicted proteins | sample MA1701073metaG_FD_139345 | JGI IMG/M metagenome (GOLD analysis project Ga0187892, IMG submission 139345) | Bio-ooze microbial communities from a basaltic lava cave in the Kipuka Kanohina Cave System on the Island of Hawaii, USA - MA170107-3 metaG ... | reverse complement strand
TGAACGACCGCTGCCTGGTCTTCGAGGCGCGCGGGCTCCGGCCGCGGACCCGCTACCGCTACACGGTCGGGGCCGGCCTCCCCGGCGCGCGGGAGGGGAGCTTCACGACGGCGCCCGCGGACGACGCGGGGGTCGTGGTGACGCTGGCGCTCGGCTCGTGCGCCCACCACGATCGCTTCCCCTCGCAGCCGGTCTGGACCGCGATCGGAAACACCGACGCCGAAGCGCTGGTCCTCCTGGGGGACACCCCCTACATCGACTCCACCGCGCTCGCCTGGCAGCGGCAGCGCTACCGGGAGTTCTTCGCGGTGCCCGAGCTGGCTCCGCTCCTCAGCCGGCTCCCGACCTACGCGGTCTGGGACGACCATGACTTCGGCGGCAACGACGCCGACGGCCGGCTCGAGGGGAAGGAGGAGGCCCGCCGGGCCTTCGTCGAGCACCACGCGAACCCGTCCTATGGCGACGGGCGCGCGGGGGTCTACACGAGCTTCCGGCGCGGGCCGATCGAGGTGTTCCTGCTCGACACGCGGTACTTCGCGAACCGGGGCCCGTCCCCGGTGGCGCCCGACCGGCCGACGCTCCTCGGCGAGGCGCAGTGGCGCTGGCTCCTGGAGCGGCTCCAGGCCTCGAGCGCGCCCTTCAAGGTGCTGGCGAGCGGGACCGTCTGGAACCGGTGCGTGCGCCCCGGGAAGGCCGACCACTGGATGGCCTACGCGCATGAGCGGGACGCGCTCTTCCGGTTCGTCGGCGAGAAGCGGATCGGCGGCGTGGTGCTGGCCGCGGGCGACCTGCACCGCTCGCGGGTGCTCCGCCATCCTCCCGGGGAGACCGGCGCCGGCTACGAGCTGTGGGAGCTGATCACCTCGCCGCTCGCGAACATCGTCCGCGAGGACGCCGAGGTCCAGTCCCCCGAGGTCGTCTTCGACCTCGGGGAATCCGAGCTCTTCCTGCTGCTCACGGCGGACGCGTCCGCGCCGCCGGCCACGCTCGTCGCGCGCGTGATGGACGGCACCGGCAAGGAGCGCTTCACCATGAAGACGGACGCCGCCCGGCTCGCGTCGCGTTAGGCAGGACCCGAAAAAGGGGTCAGGCACCTTTTCCGCGGCGGAAAAGGTGCCTGACCCCTTTTTCGGGGTAGGCTTCTCGCCATGGCCGATCGAAAGACCCCTGCCGCCGCGCCGCCCGCGGAGGGCTTCCGGCGCGCCGACCAGATCCTCGACGCACTCCGCCGCCGCCGTGCGGAGCCGGGGGCCGATTGCGCGTCGGAGTGCCAGGCGATCCACTTCGAGCACGACGAGATCGCCGAGCGGCTGCGCCGCTCCGAGCGCGAGCACGGCGGGGTCGGCTTCGAGCTGCTCTTCGCCGGAACCGACGTGGACACGCCGGAGCCCTGGAAGAGCCTCCCGCTCGACCAGACGATCGAGCGGCTCAAGACGGCCAAGGCCCGGGTCGCGCGCGACGTGATCGTGCTGGTCCACCACTACCAGAACGAGGCGGTCTACTCCTTCGGCGACTTCGGCGGCGACTCGTTCCTGCTGGCGCGCAAGGCGGCCTCGCAGCCCGACCGCCGCTACATCGTGTTCTGCGGCGTCCACTTCATGGCCGAGACGGCGCGCGTGGTCTGCCACCCCGACCAGGTCGTGATCCTCCCCTCGCTCGGCGCCGGCTGCTCGATGGCCGACATGGCGAAGCCCGAGGACGCGGAGGACGCGTTCGACGCGCTCCGGTCGCTGGCGCGCCCGGGCCGCACCGTGATCCCGATCACCTACATGAACTCGGAGGCCGCGCTGAAGGCGCTCTGCGGCCGGAACGGGGGCGTGGTCTTCACGTCCTCGAACGCCGAGACCGCCTTCCGCTGGGCGCTGGCGCGCTCGGGCGACGTGCAGCTCCTCTGCACGCCTGACGAGTACCTGGGCCGGAACGTCGCGCGGCGGCTCGGCATCCGCGACGACGAGATGGTCACCTGGAACTGGATGGGTCATCCCCCGCTCGGCGGATGCCCGCGCGAGGCGCTCGCCGCCGCGCGGGTCGTGCTCTGGCGCGGCCTCTGCCACGTCCACGACATGTTCGAGCCGCGCCACGTCGAGCTGTTCGCGGAGCGCCTCCCGCGGGCGACCTTCCTCCTCCACCCCGAGGTCCGCCCGGCGGTGGTCGAGGAGGCCGGGCGGCAGGCGCGCGCCGGCGCGATCGCGGAGGTCCGCCTCGGGTCCACCGAGGCGATCAAGAAGTGGATCGAGCAGGGGAACCCGGGTGACGTCTTCGTGGTGGCCACGGAGTGGAACCTCGTGAACCGGCTCGCGCTCGACCACCCGGACCGGCGCGTGGTCTTCATGGCGGACGTGCTCTGCAAGTGCTCCACCATGAACCGGATCACGCCGCGCGGTCTCCTCTGGACGCTGGAGACCATTGAGCGGAAGCTCCGCGGCGAGGAGGTCGCGCTTCCCAACGTGATCGACGTCCCGATGGACGTCCGGCGCGACGCGAACGTCGCGCTCCAGCGGATGCTGGACCTCCCCCCCGGCTGAGAACGCCCAGGGGGATTGACGCCCGGGGGACGGAACGCCATCCTCTCACCCCGGCTACCGGGACAGCGGCCGTGGGTGTGCCGTCGGGACAGCGGCTTCCCATCCGGTCGCAAGACCTTCAACTCCTCTGAGGAGGCACTTCGACCATGCACTCGATCCGCACGTCCATTCCCCTGGGACTGGCCCTCGTCCTCGTGGCGGGGACCGCGAGCGCGAGCCGGGAACGGTTCGGGACCCCGATCGCCTTCGGGAACTCGTCCTCGCGGGCGATTCTCTTCCCCGAGGACTTCCGGTTCCCGCTCGGCGGGGTGAACTACAAGTCCTGCTTCATCACGTCCAACGGGCTGATCTGCTTCCAGGTCTCGACGACCGGCGTGCCCACCAGCACCAGCGCGCCCTCGCTCCTGATCTCGACGAACCCCCGGATCGCCCCCCTCTGGGTGGACCTCGACCCGGCGCTGGGCGGGACGGTGACCGCCGGCCGCCGCAGCGCAACCGAGTTCCAGTTCAAGTGGAACAACGTCCCGGCCGCGGGCAACACCGCCAACGTGAGCACCGTGTCCTGCATCCTGAGGACCGACGGCACGTTCGACTTCGTCTACGGGAACCTGAACCCCGTGCCCATCAGCGCGACGGCCGCCTGCTTCGTGGGCTTCTCGACGGGTAACGCCAACACCGCCGGCGTGGGGACCGTGATGGACTTCACGACCGTCGCGCAGTGCCCCTCTACGATCGGAACCGGCGGGGAGTCGGCGATGTACCAGTTCTTCAATCCCGCGGCCGGCGCCGCGGCGCTGGCGAACCGCTGCCTGCGTTTCGCGCCCACGCTGCCGGCCTCAGGCAAGCTGACGCTTTCCGACGACAGCTCGGTGGAGATCGGCCTGGACGGGTGGACCTTCCCGTTCCACGGGAACCGGTTCACCTCCGTCCACGTCGTATCCAACGGGCACCTGGACTTCCTCTTCCCGGACATCGACTTCAGCCCCACGACCTCGGAGTTGCTGATGCGCGGCGCGAAGATCGCCCCGCTCTGGGGCGACATGAATCCGGGCACCCCGAGCATCGGCCTCGGCGGCAGCATCACGGTGTCGCAGGCTCCGGGCACGGCCACGTTCTCCTGGAGCAACGTCCCCAACTTCGGAACGACCGCCACCAACACCTTCAACGTGACGATCAACGCGGACGGGTCCTTCTCCTTCACCTACGTCACGGTCTCCACCACCCCTCCCTCGACCACGCCGAACGCGATCGTCGGCCAGACGGGCGGATACCCGATGACCATGGGGACGGAAGTGCCGGCCGTCCTGCCGACGAGCCCGATCGGCACGGCTCCGGGCGCGGTCTTCGATTTCCCCGTGATCGCGACGTTCCCCTATTCCGGCCTGATCAACTGGGACAACGCCCACACCGGCAACTCCTCCTCGCTGGCGATCGGCGATGACGACGTCTACGAGCACAAGCTGAACGGCGTGACCATCCAGTTCGCCGGAGCGAAGTACTCGTCGGTGTTCGTCTCCTCCAACGGCAACGTGATGCTCGGCGGCGCGGAGAGCGATCTGAGCGAGACCGCGGCCGAGTTGCTCTCGCTCTGGCCGCGGATCAGCCCCGCCTGGGACGACCTGCAGTGCAACCCCACCACGACCATCGCCCAGGAAGGCACCCTGACCGCGACCTCGAACGCCGGGGGCGCCACGATCTCCTGGACCGCCGTCCGTGAGTTCGGCGCCATGACCACCAACACCTTCTCGGTGAGCATCACGCCCACCGGCAGCTTCGCGGTCACCTACGGCGCGATGGCGCTCCTCGATGCGCTCGTCGGCTACGCGGCCGGCGGCGACAAGACCGCGGGCACCGAGACCGGCGTGGACCTCTCCACGGCGGCGAACTGGGGGACCGGGAACCAGTCGGCGATCTTCCAGTTGTTCACGGCGGCCATTCCGTTCGACCTGGCGAACAGCTCCGTGACCTTCGGCGGCGCCGCACCGATCGTCTTCCAGACCGCCGCGATCTCCAGCCCGGGCGTCGTCCCGGTGTGCCTGGGGGCGGGCGCCACCGACGCGAACCTGGGGTTCGCGGTCGCCATGGCGATGAGCAGCGTGCCGGGCATCCCGGTGCCCGGTTGCGCGATGAACATCCCGCTCAACCTGGACCCGCTCCTGGTGCTGATCCTGACGCTCAACGGGGCCGGGATCATCACGCCGGGGATCCAGGGGGTGATGGACGCCTGGGGGCAGCACGGCGGCTGGCCCGACGCGCCGACGGTCTCGCCGCTCGCGGTGAACGTGCCGGGCGGCCTGGGGAGCCTGGGCGTCGTGCTCTACATGGCCTTCGTCACGTATCCGGGCGGCGGCGGATGCCCGTTCGCCACGATCTCGCCCGCCGCGACCTTCGCGATCCCGTAGCCATGCAAGGGGGTCAGGACCCGCCGGGGGTCCTGACCCCCGGCTTCCTCTATTTCACCGGCGCGCCGGCGAGCGTGCGGCTCTCCGCCCGGTCTTCCAGCGGGACCTCGAACCATTTCGGGTCCTTCGGCAACGCCTCGCCGGGCTCGAGCACGAACCGCACCTCGGGGAGGTCGGGCCGGACGCGGCCCACGAGCTGCCAGGAGTCGAGCCGGTCCAGGCTCGCGTTCCGCGGCGAGGGCCTGAGCCCGGGCGCCGCGGCCTGGAGATAGACGGTCTCCGGGGGCACGCCGGCGAACGCGAAGCGCCCGTCGGCATCGGTGCGGGCCAGCACCGCGTCCCAGGCATAGCGCCGCGCCAGGACCACCGCCGTTCCGGCAGGAAGCGGCGCGCCGCCCTCGTGGACCAGGCGCCCGTTCACGGCCAGGCCCTCCGTGACGGGGACGTCGCCCAGGTCCATCGCGCGTCCGTTCCCCTCCACGCCCAGCGTGCGCGCGGCGATCACGCCGCGCCCGGCCAGCGAGGCCATCCGGCCGTAGATCACGTAGTCGGTCGCCGGCGACACGTGGGCGAACGTGAACCGGCCGTCCGGCCCGCTCACGGTCTGTTCGTCACCGAAGAACGTTGCGGGGTTGCGGTCGCTCTGCGAGAGCCCGAGCGCGACGCCCGCGAGCGGGGTCTTCCCCTGGACCACGCGGCCCGTCACCACCACGCCCGCTTCCAGGCGCAGCTCGGGGAACTTCCCGCCGGGCAGCTCCAGCCGCGTCACCAGCGGGGCGTGGCCCGGAGCGCGCACGCGGACGGTGAGCACCGCGGGCCACTCGGCGGTCAGCACGAAATGCCCGACCTCGTCGGTCACCGCAAGGAGATCGACGTCCTTGGGGCGCCAGCGCTCCTCGGCCCCCTCCTGCCCGACGACGAGCACGGTCGCGCCGGAGACCGGGCGGCCGGTCGCGTCCACCACGCTGCCCGCGGTCACGTGTCCGGACGTCTGGCGCTTCGCCGAGAGTTTCGGGAGGCGGAGCGTGAGCGGCTCGCCCGCGCGGGCGGGGCCGAAGGCGCGCGACTCGTGCCCGGAGGCGGCCACGACGACGTGGTGGAGCCACTCGGGGTCCACGGCGATCTCGAAGCGTCCGTCCCGGTCGGTGCGGACCGGGCGCCCGCGGTCTCCCAGGCAGGAGGGGCACCAGCTCCCCTGCGAGGGCCGCACCTCGCGGGTCGCGTAGAGGCACGGGGTTTCGCCCTCCGCGGCGCGGGCCCGGTGCGGAACAGCGGTCACCCAGGCATCGGCGAGCGGCGAGCCCGATTCCGAGACCACGCGCCCGGCCAGCGGGACCCGCTCCTCGGCGAGGGCGGACGCGGCGAGGAGGAGGACGACGACGAAGAAACACATGAGCAAGTCTCCTTTTCGTCTCCGCACCATGAGCTGTTGGGAGGGGCGGGGACAAGGAGGTGGGAGTTGAAAGCCGGATGCCCGGATCCTCTCCGTTCCGACTCTCAACTTTCAACCTTGAACCCGCCCGACTGCCCAAACGCCTGGCCTACGCCAGGCCGTACAGCTTCAGCTTGTTGTAGAGGGTCCGGAGCGCGATCCCGAGCGAGCGCGCGGTCGCGCGCTTGTCGCCTCCGTGGGCGCGGAGCGCCCGCTCGATGTGGAAGCGCTCGAGGTCGGCCATGGACGCCGTGGGTCCCGGCTCGTCGCCCGGCGCGACCCCCGCGCCGGCGCCCGGGAAGGCGGCGGCCAGGTCCGAGACCCGGATCTCGGGACCGGCGGCCAGCACGGCGAGGCGCTCCACCGCGTTCTCCAGCTCCCGCACGTTTCCGGGCCAGGAGTGCCGGACCAGCGCCTCGAGCGCGGAGGGGTGGATGCTGGTGGCCCGGCGGCCCGGCCGGCCCGACCGCGAGAGGAAGTGCTCGACCAGCGCCGGGATGTCCTCCGGCCGGTTCCTGAGCGGCGGGATCAGGATCGGGAAGATGTTCAGCCGGTAGAAGAGGTCCTCCCGGAAGCGCCCGGCCTTGACCTCGCCCGCCAGGTCCTTGTTGGTCGCCGCGATCACGCGCACGTTGACCCGCATGGTCTCGGTCCCCCCCACGCGGCGCACCTCCCCGAACTGGATCGTGCGGAGGAGCTTGGCCTGCACGCGCGCCCCCAGCTCGGCCACCTCGTCCAGGAAGAGCGTCCCCCCGTCGGCCGTCTCGAACAGGCCGGTGCGGTCGGCGGTCGCGCCGGTGAACGCCCCGCGCACGTGGCCGAACAGCTCCGACTCCATCAGCTCGTCGGTGAGCGCCGCCGAGTTCAGGACCACGAGCGACTCGTCGCCGCGCGGGCTCTCGCGATGGATGCGCCGGGCCAGGAGCTCCTTCCCCGTGCCGCTCTCACCGAGCAGGAGCACGCAGGCGTCCGTGGCCGCCACGGTGTCGGCGCTCCGGAGCAGCTCCGCGACCACCGCGCTCCGGTGGATCAGCTCCTCCGGCGGCGCCGTGACCAGGAGGCGCCGCTTGAGGCCGCGCATCCGCGAGGCCATGAGCCGCTTCTCGCACGCCTTGCGGAGCACCGCCTCGAGATGGAGCAGCGGGCAGGGCTTGGTCAGGAAGTCGTAGGCGCCGAGACGCATCGAGTCCACCGCGGTCTCGAGCGACCCGTGCCCGGTGAGCATCACGACCTCGGCGGTGCCCCCCGCGTCGCGGTAGCGGCGCAGGAGGTCGGTCCCCGAGAGGCCGGGGAGCTTGAGGTCGAGGAGCAGCACGTCCGGCTCCCCGGAGAGCGCGTTCTTGAGCCCCTCCTCCGGGTCCCCGGTGGACGTGACCGCGAACCCCCGGTGCTCCAGCTCCCGGGTGAGGACCGAGCGCAGCGCGGTCTCGTCCTCGACGATCAGGAGCCGGACGCTCTTTTCCATGCGGGAGGAGGATTATCCCCGCTCCCCCCGGGAAGGAAGACCGTGAAGGTCGCGCCCCGGCCGGGCCCGGCGCTCTCCGCCCCGATCCGGCCGCCATGGGAGAGCACGATCTCGCGGCAGAGCGCGAGCCCCAGTCCCGCCCCGCGCCCGGCGGTGCGGGTCGTGAAGAAGGGCTCGAAGAGACGTTCCGCGGTCTCCGGGGGAAAGCCGTGGCCGGTGTCCTTCACCCGGAGCTCGGCGCCCCCGTCCGTGGACCGCACCTCGATCGTCACCTCCCCTCCCCCCTCGGTCGCCGCCAGCGCGTTCTGGATCAGGTGGAACGCCACCTGCCCGATCTGGCTCCGGTCCACGGTGACGCGCACCGGCGCTCGGCAGGCCTGCATGCGGACGCGGTCCGTCGCGCCGCCGCCGCCGCCGGGGCGGAGCAGCACGGTCGCGGAATCCACCAGCTCGCACAGATCCACGGTCTCGCGCCGGGGCTCGCGCCGGCTGGCGAAGTCGAGGAGGCGGGTCGTGATCCCCTTCACCCGATAGGCCTCGGCGAGGATCAGCTCGAGGTACTCCCGCTGGAGGTCGGCTCCCGCCGGGAGGCGGCCGAGCAGTCCCTCCGCGCAGCCGGCGATCGTCGCCATCGGGTTGTTGATCTCGTGGGCCACTCCGGCCGCGACCGTGCCGATCCCGGCCAGCCGGGCCGCGTGGAGGAGCATCTTCGTCCGCTCCTCCACCTTGGCCTCGAGCCCCGTGTAGGAGTCGCGGAGCCGCTCGGCCATCCGCTGGAACTCGCCGGCGAGCACGCGGATCTCGTCGGGGTCCTTCACCACGAGCGGCGCCGAGAAGTCGCGGTCCGCGAGAGCGCGGGCGCCGGTGACGAGCAGGCCGATCGGACGGGCGATCTGGCGGTGGAGCACGAGGCCCCAGACCAACCCGAGCACCAGCGCCATGGCGCCGCCGCCGAGGAGCGCCGTCAGGGCCCGCGCCTGGGCGCGCTCCTGCTCCCGCGTGCAGTTCCCGACGTGCCGCTGGTGCTCGTCCAGGAACCCGTTCACCAGCTCCGCGATCCCCTCCGGCGGGACCTCGTCTTTCTCTGCGCAGACACCGCCCTGCCCGGCCGACCGCCTGGAGGCCTCCAGGGAGTCAAGGCGGCCGTTGAACTCGCCGAGGAAGCGCTTCTTCCTCTCTTCGTGCGCCCGGTCCACCAGCTCCTCGCAGCCGGGGGCGGCCTGGAGCTCCGCGAGCGCGTTCCGCGCCCGCTGGGCGGCGCGCTCGAAGCACCGCGTCCCCTTGGCGCTCCGGTCCGGGAACGAGGTCAGGGCCTGATCCACCGCGAGCTGGAGCCGGACCAGCTCCGCCTGGTTGCTCCGTTCCTTCTGGAGGTCCTGGCCGATGCAGGTGATCTTGCGAAACTGGTACAGGGAGATCGCGCAGACCGTGGCGACCAGGATGAGGCCGACGACCCCGGCAGCCGCCAGTCTCCTCCGGATCGACATGATGAGGGCGTTCCTCAGGACCTGGACGCGCTTTGCAGAACCGGCCGCCCCGGACGCAGAAAACTGCACTCAGGGCGAGCTGCCACCGTCTCCAACCGCCGTGTCCGTCCTGGGAGCAGCGAAAACCGAGCCGGCGGTCCTGGACTTGCGGGAGTCCCGGCATGACCCAGTCCGTCTCCAGGGCCCGCGTCCCCCTCGTCCCCGGGCTGTTCCGGGAGCCGGCCCGGGACTTCCGCGAGGATCCCTCCAGCGGGGGGTTCCTCGACCGGCTCCCGGTCCGGCCCGGGTTCGAGCCGGCCGGACCGCTCCCGGCCGAGAATGGGCTGCCGCACCGGACCGACGTGGTCGTGATCGGCGCGGGGCCGGCGGGGACCACCGCCGCTCTCCTTCTGGGACGGGCGGGATTCCAGGTGCTGCTCGTGGACCGGGCCCGGTTCCCTCGCCCCAAGCCGTGCGGGGAGTTCCTGAGCCCGGGCTGCGTCGGGGTGCTGGAGCGCCTCGGCGTGCTCCCCGACCTCCTCGCGCTCGGCCCGCGGACTCCGTCGGGCCTCTCGCTCTTCCTCGAGGACCGGGGACCGATCGTCGCGCCGTTCGGTGAGGTGCTGGGCCATCGTCCGGCGCGCCCGCACGGGCTCGGGCTCCCCCGCCTGCTCTTCGACTGGACCCTCCTCCACCACGCCCGGGCGGCCGGTGGGGTCCTGGTGGCGGAACGGACGCGGCTCCGGGGCCTGATCCAGAGCGGCGGCCGCGTGTGCGGAGTGACGCTCGAGGAGGAGGACGGCACCACGACGACGGTCCGCTCGCGGCTCGTGATCGGGGCGGACGGGATCCGCTCCGCGGTGGCGGGCGCGCTCGGGCTGCGCCGCACGATCCCGTGGCTCCAGCGCGGCGCGCTCGTCGGCCACTTCCACGGCCTCCCCGACCTCGAGCGCGCCGAGGTGCACGTGGCCGGGAACGGCTTCACGGGAGTCGCGCCGGTGGGCGCGAGCCTCGCGGACGTGGGCCTCGTGCTCGAGGCCGGCCGGCTGGCGGAGGCCGCGGGCGACGTGGAGGGCTTCTTCCTCCGCGAGCTCCGGCGCCATCCGCGGCTGCGCGAGCGGATCGGCGGCGCGCGCCTCGTCTCCCGCGTGCAGGTCGTCGGGCCGATGTCGTTCGCGCCGCGCCGGATCTTCGGCGAGGGATGGATGCTCGTCGGCGACGCCGCGGGGTTCACCGATCCCTTCACCGGAGAGGGGGTCTTCCTCGCTCTCCGCGGGGCCGAGCTGGCCGCGGAGACGGCGGTGGCGGCGCTCCGCGAGGGGTGGCCGACCGCCGGGATGCTCCGCCCCTATGGGGAGCGGTACGCGCGCGAGCTCCGGCCCCACCACCGGAACTCGCTCCGGCTCCAGCGGCTCATGCCGCACCCGCGGCTCCGGAGCTTCGTGTTCCGCCGCATGGAGGACCGGCCCGAGCTGTTCCAACGCGTCGTCGCGGCGGCGGGGGCCTGGGTCCCGCCCGCGGCCGCGCTCTCCCCCGGTTTCTATCTGGGCCTGCTCCTGCCCGGCGGGAGGAGGGCGGCGTCGTCGTGATGCTCCCCGTCCTCCTGGTCTCCGCCCTGGCGGTCGCCGCGCCGGTGGGCTTCCGCATCGTGCCGGCCCAGAGCCGGATCGGCTTCGACGCGAAGTCCACGCTGCACGACTTCAAGGGGACGACGAACCAGGTCTTCGGCGCGTTCCGTCTCGATTGGGACCGCCTCGGGGAGACGCAGGTCGCGGTGCGGGTCGCCGCCGACCAGCTCGCCACGGGAAACGCGTCCAGGGACGAGGAGATGAAGAAGAAGAGGCTCGAGACCGCGCGGTTCCCGGCGATCCGCTTCGAGGCGCGGCGGATGGAGGTGCGGGAGAGCGACCCGAAGGCCGGGACCGCGAAGGCCGCGATCCGGGGCACGCTCTTCATCCACGGCGTCCAGAAGGAGGTGGCGGTCGAGGCGTCGCTCGCGCCGCTCGAGGGGGGCGCGGTGCGGGTGCGGGGGACCGCGCCGCTCGACATCCGGGACTTCGGCATCACGCCGCCGCGCGTGATGCTGTTCGTGAAGATGGACCCGAAGGTGATCGTCACCTTCGACCTCCGCGCCGATCGCGTCGCCGACGCGGACTGGGACGCGGCCTGGAAGGCCGCCGATCTGCCGGCGCCGCCCGCGCGGAAGTGAGGAAAAGGTGCCACTCTTCATTTCCGCGGCGGAAATGAAGAGTGGCACCTTTTCCCCGCCGGGTATCCTGCCGGCCATGTCCGGGCCGGTCATCTCCGAAGTCGTGGTCCCCGGCACGGGGCGGCGGTTCGAGTGCGTCACCCCGTCGGGCGCGCGGCTCACGGTCCTCTGTCGCGAGGACGGCACCCGCGAGGTGACGGCCTCCGCCCCGCTCCAGCTCGACGCCGCCGCCGCGCGGCGCGTCGGCGCGCTCATCGCGGGCGGAGCGCTCCAGCTCCCGGCGCTGGACCGGGTGAACGAGGCGCTCCGCGACGTGCGCCTGGAGTGGTTCCCGGTCGCCGCCGCCTCGCCGCTCACGGGCTGGACCATCGGCGACCTCGCGATCCGGAAGACCACCGGGGTCTCGATGGTGGCCCTGGTGCGCGGGCCCGAGGCCTTCCTGAACCCGGGGCCGGAACACGTGGTCCACGAGGGGGACTCCATCGTGATCCTCGGGCGCGAGAGCCAGGTCCACGCCTTCCGCGAGCGTTACCGCCCCGAGGGGTGATGCGCCGCTGGTGGTGGCCCGCCGGCGGGGCCGTGACCCTGCTGGGCGCGGGGAGCCTCACGCTCCTCTCCTTCCGCTCCTCCGCCCACCCGGCCCTCCCCGCCGAGGTCCGGGTCGCGGGCCTCCGGGCGCCGGCCATGATCACGTTGGACCGCTGGGGCATCCCGCACGTCCGCGCGGAGCGCGCCGAGGACCTCCTCCGCGCGCTCGGCTTCGAGCACGCGCGCCAGCGCGGCGCCCAGATGGAGCTCTTCCGCCTCGCCGCCCACGGCCGGCTCGCCGAGGCGCTCGGCGACCTCGCGGTGCCGCGCGACGCGGCGGTCCAGGCGTCGAGCCTCCTCCAGCAGGACCGGCTCCACCGGATGCTCGGCTTCCGCCGCACCGGCGAGGAATGGGAACGGAGCGGCACCCCGGAGGGCGTGCGGCTCGCCCGGGCCTACTGCGACGGGGTGAACGCGGCCCGCTCGCTCCCGCGCCGCGACCGCCCGCTTGAGCTCCGGCTCCTCGGCTTGGAGCCCGGGCCGTGGCGGCCGGCCGACTGTCTCGCGATCGGGCGGCTGGTCGCGTGGGGGCTCAGCCACGCGTGGAGCCTGGATCTCATCCGCCACCTCCTCGGCGAGCGCGCCGACGCGCTCCTCCCCGCGGACGGGCCCGCGGGCGCGACGATCCTGGCCGGCGTCCCGCGGGTCGCGCCGCCCGAGGGGCTCCGCGGGGGGGCCGGGCTCCCACCCCAGCTCGCCGCGAGGCTCCTCGCGCTCGAGGCGCCCCCGTTCCTCGGCGCGGCCGGAGGGAGCAACGCGTGGGTCGTCTCGGGCGCGCGGACGAAGAGCGGGCGCCCGATCCTCGCCAACGACCCCCACCTCGCGCTCCTCTGCCCCACGCTCTGCTTCCTCGTGCGGCTCGAGGGCGATGGGCTCGACGTCGCCGGCGCGACCATCCCCGGGCTCCCCGCGCTCCTCGTCGGCCGCACGCCGCACGTCGCCTGGGGCGTGACCGACGCCTACGCCGACACCCAGGACCTCTTCGTCGAGACCCCCGCGCCGGGGGACCCCCAGAGCTACCTCGCCGGCGACCGCGTGGAGCGTTTCCAGCGGGTCCGGGAGCGGTTCGTGGTGCGGCGCCTGCTCCGGGACCGCGTGGTCGAGTGGAGCTGGCGCGTCGGCCGCCACGGTCCGGTGCTGAACGACCTCTGCCCGGAGCTGGGCGAGGGGCCGCTCCTCGCTCTTTCGTGGACCGGAACCGGGCCGGCCGAGGACCTGCTCGCCTTCCATGGTCTGCTCGGCGCCCGGAGCGCCGACGACGTGGAGGCGGCGCTCGACGGCCTCGGCGCGCCGACGCTCAGCTTCGTCTACGCCACCGCGGAGGGGGACATCGGCTACCGGCTGGCGGGGCGGCTCCCGCTCCGGCGGGGCGGAGACGGGCGGCGGCCGGCCGATGGCCGGTCGGGCGCGGGGGACTGGATCGGATTCGTCCCGCCCGCCGAGCTGCCCCGCGCGCGCAATCCCGAGGCGGGCTTCCTGGTCTCGGCCAACCACGCGGTCGCGCCGGAGGGGCGCTACCCGTTCGTGATCGGCGCCGACCCGCTGGCGCCGCACCGGGCCGAGCGGATCGCCGAGCGGCTGCGGGAGCGCGACGCGTGGGACGGGGCCGGGACCGCGCGCCTGCAGATGGACCGCTTCTCGCGCCGCGCGGCGGGGCTCGTGCCGCTGATCGTGGAGGCCGCGCGGGACGCGGCCGCCCGCGACGCGCGCGCGCGGCGCGCCTGGGAGCGGCTCCGCGACTGGAACCTCGAGGCGGACACCGATGCGGTCGGTCCGGCGCTCTTCGCCGAGACCTTCCGGCTCGCCCGGCAGTTCGCGCTCGAGGACGAGATGCCGGCGGACGTCTACGCGCGGTTCTCGGTGGAGCTGGCGGCGGACACGAAGTTCGACCGCCTGCTCGCCGACCCGCGCTCGCCCGTCTGGGATGCGCGGAGCACTCCCGACCGCCGCGAGACCCGCGCGGACGTGCTCGCGGAGGCCTTCCTGGGCGCGGTCGCCGGCCTCGGCGAACGGCTCGGGCACGACGTGGACGGCTGGACCTGGGGACGGCTCTCGGTGTTCCGCTTCGAGCACCCGTTCGCGCACGTGCCGCTGGCCGGCGCGCTCTTCCGGTTGAGGGAGGTCCCCTTCCCGGGGCTCTCCGACACCGTGAACCCCGCCTACGCCTCGCCGGTCCGGCGCCATGAGGTGCGCGCCGGCGCCACGCTCCGCCACGTGTCGGACCTGGGGGAGCCCGGGGTTTCGCGCTGGGTGCTCCCGAGCGGACAGTCGGGGCGGCTCGGGAACGGGCACTTCCTGGACCAGGCGCCGCTCTGGCTCGAGGGGCGGCTGCTCACGATCGGCCGCGAACCGGAGGGGGCCGAGGGGCGCGTGCGGCTGGTCCCCCTGGAAGGACGCTGATATAAACGCCCTCACACGGGGCATCCGCTGATGGCAGGAGGTCCAAACCGATGAAACGGTGCAGCGCTCTGCTGGCGTTCGCCGTCCTCAGCACGACGGCGCGCGCGCAGGACGAACCGATCACGCTGGACGCGGTGAGAGCGGCCCAGGAAGAGCTGGCCGACATCGTCAAGAAGGCTCGGGGCACGGAGCGGCCGGAGACGCCGGAAGCGCAGAAGGCGATGCAGGCGGCCATGGAGAAGGCCATGGCCGAGCGCAAGGCGCGCGCCGTCGAGCTGGCCGGGAAGTTCAAGGGACGGAAGGCGGCCGAGCCCGCGGTGTCCCTCGAGCTGGCGACGCTCTATGGCTCGGCGGGCTTCAAGCCCGAGGCCTACGCGGCCTCGATGGACTACCTGAAGGGCCAGCCGTCCGGCATGGAAACGCCTCCGCAACTGGACCGGGGCCAGAAGCCGAGCCCGGAGTCCAAGCCCGCTCGCGCCGTGGCTGGCGGGGTGAATCTGGCGGTGACCTATGCCGCCGACATGCCGGAGCTCCTCAAGGCCGTGGACGAAGGGCTCCGCATCTTCCCCGCGGGTGGCGTCGCGATCAGCGGCTCCTCCCTGCTCGGCAAGCTGGCCCGCGAGTACATCCAGGGCACGCCGCTCGCGACGGTGCAGGAGCACGCGGCGAAGTTCGCGAGGCTCCTGAGCGAGAAACCCCGCGCCGGGCTGGCCACGGCCGCCGGCCTCTTCGGGAAGCCGGCGCCCGCGCTGATCGTGGAGCACACGGTCGGCGAGGGAGCGCCCAAGTCGCTGGACGACCTCAAGGGCAAGGTGGTGCTGCTCGACTTCTTCGCGTTCTGGTGCGGTCCCTGCAAGGCGACCTTCCCGCACCTCAGGCACCTCGTGGCCGAGAAGAAGAAGGACGGGCTCGAGGTCGTGGCGCTGACCTACTTCAACGGATACTTCTCGGAGTCCGCCATGAAGGTGACCGACGACCCCCGCAAGGAGGGGAGCGCGCTCGAGCCCGAGAAGGAGCTCGAGCACCTCAAGGCCTTCCGGCAGCACTACGAGTGCTCCTGGCCCTTCCTGGTCGAGGGGAAGTCGGTGCAGCTCGGAGAGACGCGAACCGACGAGCGGAAGAACTTCCCGGCCTACGGGGTCTCGGGCATCCCTCACGTGGTGCTGCTCGACCGGGCCGGGCGGGTCCGCTACATCCACATCGGCTCGGGCAACGACAAGCCGCTGGACGAGGCGATCGACCAGCTCCTGAACGAGAAGGCCCCCGCGGGCGAATAGACCTCGAAGGGGTCAGGATCCGCCGCGGGTCCTGACCCCCTGCTCATGCGCTCCCACACGGCCTACCTCACGCTCCGCATCCCCCAACGGACGGGCTTCGTGAACCTGACCCCGAAGGTCGCCGAGGAGGTCCGGAAGAGCGGCGTGCAGGAGGGGCTCTGCCTCGTGAACTCGATGCACATCACGTCGAGCGTGTTCATCAACGACGACGAGCGTGGCCTGCTCCAGGACTGGGGCCGCTGGCTCGAGCAGCTCGCGCCCTTCGACCCGAGCGCCGAGCGCTACCAGCACAACAAGACCGGCGAGGACAACGCGGACGCGCACCTGAAGCGGACGATCATGGGCCGCGAGGTGGTGGTGGCGGTCACGAAGGGGAAGCTCGACTTCGGCCCGTGGGAGCAGATCTTCTACGGCGAGTTCGACGGCC
>Ga0187892_10007091_pt1 | contig 16194 bp, 12 predicted proteins | sample MA1701073metaG_FD_139345 | JGI IMG/M metagenome (GOLD analysis project Ga0187892, IMG submission 139345) | Bio-ooze microbial communities from a basaltic lava cave in the Kipuka Kanohina Cave System on the Island of Hawaii, USA - MA170107-3 metaG ... | reverse complement strand
GATGCTGGCTCAGCAAAATGATATGCAATGGTATTGCATAGGATATGCGTGTTCTTTCAATGATTTGTCTGCCGTAATCGCCAATGGCGATTACTTACACGCCATCTTTTGCTTCAAGTCACACAGGGCCAGTTTTTGCTGAGATTCACCGGCTTGCGAATTTGGCAAAGTCCGGTGATCTCGTTCTCGCTTGCTGGTGCTTCCCAGAACAATGCCACGCCGCAGTGGTCAAAGCCGCAATTGAATGGATCAATCTTCAATCTCAAGAAAAGGAGCGAAGCGATGTCGGACAATCTGAATGAAGCCGCCGCCGAAAACAATGTCTTTGCTGTGGCAGCTACGACGGCGACCCATACGCCATTTTGAGCAACGGATACTGCAATCCGTGTGACGAAGACGCGAGAATCTCGTGGCTCGAAACGATCAATCAACAGACTTCTCCGCAAGGCTTCGCATAATGAAAAAAGCGACCATCGTTTTGACGCGGATGGTCTCATTGTTGTGATCTGGGAAAGGCATCGCCGGATGATTCGGCTTTCCCGTCAGGGAGCGGCCTTTCAGGCTTCGCGGGTTTCTCAATCTTCGCCGGTTTCGTTTTGTTCCGGCTCTCGCTGTTCTTCTTTTGCAGCCACTGCCGAAAACCGTCTCCTCGGCGATGGACGCGATCCGAAAACGGATGACGTGCTGCATCTCGTCATCAGCTTTCACCGGGAAGAGGATTTCAATCTGTTGGGGATGAATGAGGAAGCCCGGCTCAGTCGAGTTCGTGAAACGACGCGCGGAACATTGAAAGAGATGGTTGATGCGCTCAACGCCGAGAAGCTGCGCTCCCGTCGCCGGCATTCATCGCAACACTGACAATCCGCACGTTCATCTGCTCATCCATCGTGACGATGTTGACCGGCAGACCAGTCGTGCGAAACGCCTGGACACGCTACCCAAAGAAATGCGCGTGAGTTGGGAGAAAGCGCCGGACGGAACGCGCATCATCAATCCCGGCCTGCTCAGCCAGACCTTTGAAAAACATCTCGATCAGAACATCAGACAATTCACAGACGATCAACAAAGAAAGCTTCAGGAAAAACGCGCTGAGCGTGTGACGCTCGGCCAGGCGATGGTCGCCGCTGACCGCATCGAGCAATTGCTGGAATCGCTGCGGGCGGCTGATGCCTTTGGCAAGTGGCGACGTTATCGAATTGCTGATGCGCAGGGCCGGAGCCGACTGATTTCCGAATTTGATCTGCGTCAAAAGGCCGACGCGATTGGCAGGCAGATGACGGCGCAGGTGAAATTCAAACTGCCTGCCGAAGTACGCGCACAGATGCAGCGCGAAGTCGCGGCCCAGGAGATCAGCAGGTCTGGCGGTGTAATCAAAAAGATTCGCTTCGCGCGCTTCGCTGACCTCAACGCGCTTGAGATGAAATTGCAGCAGGCCATCTCCGCCTCGCGGCCAGCCATCAGCGAATCAGTTGCAATCAAAGAGAAAGATGAAAGCGCCGGACTGATTATTCCGACGCCAATCCTTTCGCGCGCCGACATGGCGCAGTTGCAGAACCGCGCGATTTCACTCGGTGACGCGGAAAAGCTGAAATTGACGACATTGAACGCGCGCGCGAATTTCATGAACTGGCGCTTGCCATCAGCGGTGAAACGGCGGATGCGCGCACGCAAATCGCGGTCTTCAAAACCTACTACGACCGGATCAGGCGCGGCGAACGAGAAGGCCGGTTCCGCGACGCGGATGTGACTGACAAAGCGGAAGTCTTAATGAGAACGCTGGAAGAGATGCGGATGATCGCTACTGAGATGGCGAGGCTTGAAACGCGCGAGAGCGTGGACGCCGTTCAGGCAGCGGAAGATCGCGGAGATGATGTTTCCCAAGGCAGATTGAATACCGCTGCACGCCGAATCAATTTGCGCGAGGAATCGCTGCGTCTGCCCGCGGGGCTGCGCTATGAACAGAAAGAGCGCCTCGTGACCCTAACGATCCCGGAAATTGACCGGCGGCTTGAGCGTGGCGTCAGCCGTGAAGCGATCTTCAAGGCGATTGACCGAGCGATGTTCCGGCCTGACCCCGCGGAATATCTGCGCAAACTCGCAGAGCTTGCTGATAAGCCAGCAGACGAAAAGCCTGAACGCCCGATAAGCAAGGAAGAATATCTTGAAAGCCAACGAACATTGCTCCAACTGTGTGAAAGAGAGCGACTTCATTTGCGCGAATTGAAAGCTGCGCGAGTTGGCAATGAACTGGAACCTTACGAGGATGCACGCCTCAGTCAGGTTGAAAATCTGGCTCGGCGGCTCAAGCAAGGATTGGGCAGGAATATTTCGGATGATCGGCCTGATCGCGCCACACACTCTCGACTGTTTGTAAGCTTGCCGGAACGTGGAGTCGGAGAGAATGCGTATCGTTTACCGGTGAGTCGCGTGAAGGTTTACGAGACGATGGTAAAGATTGCGGCAAGTGAGAAATTGTCGTTGCAAACCTGGACCAGCAAAGAAGGCCCCGAAGTCAGGCTGGCGTTGACGGAACACGAGGCCGATGAACGAAGCAGAATCGGGGCCTTTCTCAAGAATTATGTTGATGAACGACAGCGCGACCCGGAAACGCGCGCGCTCAATCGTTCATCTGCTTTCCGTGATGCGCGTGCTGCAATCTTCAATGCCGCAACTCCTGAAACGCTTGGCCGCGTCGCGGCCGATTTGCTCCGCGTCAATGAACGCCGGAGCGAGGAATTGCGGCGGCATCGCGCAGCGCCTGATAGGTATCCGCCGCCTTCCGTGATGCCGTTAAATCTATGGGAGCGGAACCTGCTTTTCAATGGCCGTGCGCCGGAGCATCACACGCCGGAGATGCGCGAGCTACGGCTGAATTATGGGCTGTCAAGAAGAGAGCGTACTGCGCGGATCACCGACCTTCGTGAAGGAAGGATAGAACCATCTGAAGTTCTCAAGACGATCTTGCGGGAACTGGAAACAAGAAAGACGGCCAGAGCAATCGCGCATTTTCAGGCAAGCATCATCTGCAAGCCTGGTCAACACGCTGATTGGCGGCTGGCAATCCAACGGCATCGTGCGCCTGTATGATGGGCAGCCGTTCACGCCGACTGTTTCGACCTTCAACTTTGCCACCGGTGGAGCCAGCCGCCCGGATCAGCCGGGCAGCGGCAAGCTCGACCAGCCGACGGTGGAGAAATGGTTCAAGGTCGAAGATTTCGTGCCCGTCCCGACTGGCTCATTCCGCTTTGGCACGGCGGGGCGCAACGTTCTGTCCGGCCCGGCGCTCAAACAGGTTGATATGTCGCTGATGAAAAACTTCGCCCTCAGCGAACGGCAGAAAGTGCAATTCCGCTTTGAGGTTTTCAATGCGCCGAACATCGCCAATTTCTTCCTGCCGGTCGCCAACGTAGACGTGGCGAACGCCGCCTCGATCAGCCGCGCGCGGGCCGGACGCGAGATTCAGTTGGCGCTGAAATACCTGTTCTGACATCTGATCCAATGGTGGGACAAGCTGCCATCTTGTCCCGCATTTTCCGAGGAACTCGACTTTAGACAAACAACTGTTGCGATTTGATCCTTGAAAAAATAGCGGCGGGACCTGCATCCGCGCCGCCGTTGGGCAAATTGGGTTCATGACCAATCCAACCGCCCAACCGCATTTTACCCGCCTGCGCCGCTTTCGTCAGCAGGCTTATCAATCGTTCACGCACTGCAAGGATGCCTTCTTCGCCCTGCTCGACGCGGTGCTGCAAACGCCCCACGCCGGTTCCTTCGCCGCATTGTCACTCGCCCCGGCCTTCGACCGGCAGTGGCCGAGCGCTTATCAGGCGCTCCAGCAGGTGCGCTACGACGCGCAGGAATTGCGCGACTTGTGGTTGGCGCAAAGCCCGCTCGAGCGCGTTGCCCACTTGCCGATTGATGTCACTGGCATCCGCCGCCTGCGCTCGCCGACCTTGCAGGAACGCTGCTACTACCACGGCGCGGCGCGCGCGGTGGGCGGGCGCGGCGTCCTCATCGGCCTGCCTTATTCGATTGCCGCCTGGGCGCCGGAGCGCGGCAGCAGTTTTGCGCCCGCGCTCCATCTGCAACGGCTCCAACCGGGCCAGACGGCGGTGGCGGTCGCCCTCGAACAGGTTTTGTGGCTGGGCCTGCATACGCCTTCGGCGCTGGACTGGCGCGCACCACTCTCGCGGCGCTTATGGCAATAAGAAATTCTTCGCGCCGCTGCAAGGCAAGGCCGTGCAGGTTGTGGCGCGCACGCGCAGTGACGGCGTCCTGTATCGCCGCGCCGACCCGGACGCTTACGGCGGACGCGGGCGGCGCCCCGTCTTCGGCGCGCCTTTCCGCTGCGCTGATCCGAGCACCCGGGCCGCGCCCGCCGAGCTCATTACTTTTGAGGACGAGCGTCACGGGCGTGTCGAGTTACAATTGTGGCGCGACCTTGGGTGGCGCCACAAGGGGCAGTTCGTGGTGGTGGATTTAATCCGTTCCCGCATTCACTTGGAACGGGAAAAGCCGCCCGCCGCCCATGGGTATGCGGCTTACAACGGCAAGCCGGCGCAAACCCTCACGGCGCGCGACTGGTACGAAACCATCCTCCATCGTTGGCCGATTGAACCCGCGAACCGTTTTCGCAAGGAGCGGCTCTACGCGGAATTGCCGAAAGTGCAGCAGGCCACCAGCAGCGACCATTGGTTAATGGGGCTGCAACTGCTGGAGTGGGAACTGTGCCTGGCGCGCCCTGAGGTGCGCCAGAAACGGCTGCCCGGGCAAAAGCCGCAGGAGCAGGCACAGCTTACCCCCAATCGTGTCATCCAGAGCCTGGCGGAGCATTTATCAGAGGTCGGCACGCCAGTCAGCCCGGTACGACCACGCGGAAAAGCGCCGGGCTGGCCGAAAGGTAAACCGCGCCGCGTGCCAAAGAAGTACAAACTGACGCCGAAGCGCCGGAAAAAGGCCGTCGCGATGTCAAAGAGCGAGTAAGGCTGACGGCGTAGTGAGCAAACTAAACGAAAAGTTGACTTGCGCGAGCACAGGTCTTGTTCTTGTTTTATCTAAAGTCGAATTCTTTACCTGGCGCGAAAAAAACTTTCCCAGCCTGCACGAAACGCTCCTTTCAAACGACATTTTCAGTGAAGACAATTTCGTGTTTTCATATTTACGTCTGACAACACAGGAACCGAAGCAACTTTCGTGAATCCGCAGAATTCTCTCAACGAGGTGGAGCAATTTTGCCGCGACGAATACGCGGGATTGTACCGGTATGCCTGGACTTTGCTGGGAAACAAAGAAGATGCGCTGGAAACCGTGCAGGAAAGCTTTTTGCGCTTTCACCGGATGTGGCGCGCGGGCGCGATTCGTGAGCACGACCGGGCATTGCTGTTTCGACTGGCGCGCAATGTGGCGATAGACCTGCAACGGCGCACGCACACGACCGAGCGGCTGCAACCCGATAATGTCCTCGTTTTCCCCCCAACCCCCGAAGAAGTGTTGTTGGAAAAGGAAGCGCAACAACGCGCGACGCAGGCCTTGAGTCAGTTGAGCGAAAAGGAACAGAAATGTCTGGCGCTGCGTTATGGCGGGCTGTCTTACAGCGAAATCGCGCAGGTCTTGCAGCTTTCCTCAAACAGCATTGGGCCGATGATGGCGCGGGCGCTGCGCCGCTTTCAACAGAGGTATGAAGAAATTCTGGAAACCCAAAACAGGCAAACCCGCTTCACCGGACGACGGTGAATTGCTGGCGTTTCTCGATGGCGAATTGCCGCCGCAACGACAAGCGGAGATTAGCCAACTGCTGGAAAGCGATTGGAGACTGCGCGTGCGTTTGGGCGCACTGGAGCGCGGCATCGCCGCGTATGTGAGCGCCATGCAAACACCTGCCCAGGCGGAGGCACCGCCCTTTGACGACCTGTGGCGCAATGTGAAGGCGCGTGCGACTCAGGAGGCTACACCTCGCCAGCAAACAGGCGTTTCGCTGATGCGTGTGCGCTGGCAACAGGTGCAAGCCTGGTTGCAACGCCCTCCGCAGTTGCGTGTGGCGTTGAGCGCGGGCATCACATTGCTGCTGGTGGTGGGAATTGCCTTCTGGCTGTTGCGCTCAGAGCGTTTGCCCCTGGTTTCCGCCGATGAACTGATACAACACGCCACGCAGGCTGAAGCAAAGAGTTTGCAGCGGGTCGGTGATCCCGTCGTCTACCGCAAGGTTCGACTCCGGCGTGCAGGCAACGCCGAAACGGTACAATGGGAAAGCTGGAAAGAGGCGCGCCAAGCCGGGCAATTCCGGCAACGAATCACGAATCAACAAGGCGGACGGTGGCTACGCAGCAAAGAGGAAAAGCTGCCTGCCTTGCTGAAGGAACTGGACACGGTGTTGCGCGCCAACCAATTCGATGCCGAGCGTCCGTTGTCGGCGGCGGCATTTGCGAACTGGCGCGAAAAACTGCGGCAATTTTCGGACACGGTTACCGATCAGAAAGAAAGCTGGCGCTTGACGACGACCACCGCTGCGCCGCATTCGATCCCTGCCATCAGGGCCGCTTCCTTACAGGTGCGAAAGTCCGACTGGCACGCCTTGTCATTGCAGCTACAGGTGCAGGGCGAACACGAAGTGCGCGAATATGAACTGAGCGAAATCGCTTACGATGTATTGCCGTTGCAGGCGCTGACCGTATTTACCGATCTCGCGCCGACGCCTGCCAGCACCGCTGCCAGCGCCCCACCAGCTCCATCAACCGTTGCGGCAACCGCTTCGCCCGCGCCATCGGCATCGTTACCGACCGCTGTCGCGTTGCAGGAGGCCGAAGTCGCGGCGCTCTATGCGTTGCATCAATTGCAGGCCGATCTGGGCGAACAAATTGAGGTGATCCGCGAAGGCAATCGTCAGGTCATCGTGCGCGGGTTGGTCGAGCAAGCAGAGCGCAAACAGCAACTCTCTGAAGCCCTGCGCGCCATTCCATTCGTTGTGCCGCAAATTCAAACCATTGAAGAAGCCGCGCGACAACTCAAACCGCCCAATGTCGCGCGCGCAGCGGAAACCGCGATTGCCAGCGAAGCTGCCGTGACCGCTACGCCGCAGGTGAATGTTTTTCAGGGGCGACTGGAACAATATTTCGTGCAACGCGGTCTGGATCGCAATCGCGCCAACCAGCAAATCGCCGAATTATCCAACATCGTCGTTGCCGAAGCGCGCGCCGCCTTGTCAGAAGCCTGGGCGTTGCGTCGTTTGTCTGAGCGATTACAGACCGGCGAAATCTCGTCCGCAACGCAACCACGCCTCGCCGAAATGATGCGCAATCACACGGCGCGCCTGCGCACGCGGCAACGCAGGTTGCAGGCGCAACTGGAACCGTTGCTGAGCAGCATGGGCGGGACGGTTGCACCGGCGACCACAGCGGTGCCGGGCACAAGGCGGGAGCACGCCTTGCAGGTTTTTCAATCCGTCGAGCAACTGCATCGCCTGACGAACAGTTTATTTGCCGGCGCGGGTTCCCCTTCCGGCACAGCCGAAACCAGTGCGCGCCGCTTGCTGACCGCGTTGCAGCAACTCGACAGCGCGCTTCGCAACTTTGAGCAGTAAGTCCGCAACACAGGAGACCACCATGAAGCACCTTCAACACTTTTTCATCGCTTTGTTACTGGGCTTGTTTGCCGTTCCGGCCTTCAGCCAGACAGCGCAAATCACCGGGCGCGTCACCGACTCATCCAATGCCGTGATGCCGGGTGCACAGGTCAGCGTGACGAATCTTTCCACCGGCATTACGCGCAACGCCGTCACCAATAGCGAAGGCTATTACACTGTGCCACTTCTACCGCGCGGCGAATATCAGGTGACGGTGCAACGCGCGAGTTTCAAGCCGCTCTCGCGCACAGGTCTCAATCTGGATGAAGGGCAAAGTCTGCGGCTGGATTTCACGCTCGAACCGGGCGAAGTGCGCGAAACCATACAAATCACGGGCGCGGGGCCATTGCTTGAGTCCACCAACTCGACCGTGAGCACCGTCATCGGCAATCAAAAAATCGTCGAATTACCGCTGCTCAATCGCAATGTCATCACGCTGGCGGCGCTCACACCGACGGTGCGTCCGGTGGGGCAATTCGGGGGCTTGCCGGTGTCGAGCTTTGACGGGGCGCGCATGTCCATCAGCGGCGGCAACAGCGCCTCGAATAACTTAATGGTGGACGGCATCGCGGCGGAGAACTTCGCTTCTGGCGGGCTGAACATTTTCCTGTCGGTTGATGCGACCGAAGAGTTTCGCGTCATTACGCGCAACCCTTCGGCAGAATATGGACGCACAGGCGGCGGCGTAGTCAGCATCGTCAGCAAATCCGGCACGAACGAATTTCACGGCTCGCTGTATGAGTTCGCGCGCAATCGTTTGTTCAATGCCAATTCGTTTTTTGGCAATCGTGCCGGACGCGCCAGGCCGCAATTCACGCTCAATCAGTACGGCGGCACGCTGGGCGGGCCATTGTGGTTGCCGAAAAAAGGCTTTGGCCCGCTGAGTTACGATGGTCACAACAAGACGTTTTTCTTTTTCAACTACGAAGGCTTCAAGCTGCGTGAAACCGTGCAGGGGATTCGCACCGTGCCGACGGCGCTGCAACGACAGGGCGATTTTCGCGGGACGCTCGACGCACAGGGGCGGCAGGTCATGATTTACGATCCGGCCACGACGCGCTCGAACGGCAGCGGCGGCTTCATTCGTGATGTGGTTTCGTGCAACGGCGTGCAAAACGTCATCTGCGCCAATCGCATTCATCCGGTCGCAGCGGCGGTGCTGAAGTTTTATCCGCTGCCGAATCAAACCGGAACCATCGCGGGTGCGAATAACTTTTTCGGTCAAGCCAGCCAGCCGCAGGACAAGACGATTTACGGCATCAAGATTGATCACAACCTGACGCCGAACCGCCGGATTTCGGGGCGCTACACTTACGACAAAACCTTTCGCGGCGACCCGAATATTTACGGCACAATTGCCGAGACGAACACCTCGGCGCTGGATTTCATCCGCAACAGCGTCGCCCTCAATTACACCGATGCGCTTTCACCCACGCTGGCGCTGGAAGCGCGCGCGGGCATCAATCGCTATTTCACGCCGCGTGACACCCGCAGCCTGGGCATTGATCTGACGACACTCGGCTTTGCCAGCGCGCTCAACAATCAGGTGCAGATTCGGCAATTCCCGCGCTTCAATATTTCCGATTTCAGCGCGATTGGCGCGGACAACGGGGATGTGCTGCGGCAAGGCAACAACGCGCTCACGACCGGCGCAGGATTCACCAAAACGCTGGCGACGCAAACGCTCAAGTTCGGGTATGAGCAGCGCGTATATCAAAGTAATAATTCGCAGGCCGGATCAGCCATTGCGCAGTTCGATTTCAATCGCGGTTTCTCGCAGGGGCCGACGCCAAATACGACCGGAACCAACGTCGGCTTCGGGCTGGCAAACCTTCTGCTGGGCGCGCTTGGTGGCGGTTCGGCCAGTCGTTTCAGCGCGCCTGCCGTGACGGTCAAACACTTTGCGTTGTATGTGCAGGACGACTGGAAGCTGACGCCGAAACTGACGCTCAATCTCGGTCTGCGCTGGGAATACGAAGGCGCGCTGACGGATCGCTTCAATCAGCTTTCCAACTTCGATCCGAATCTGAAAACGCAAGTCGGCAATGTCCCGGTGACGGGCGGCTTGGTCTATCCTGGCGTGAACGGCCTCCCGCGCGGCAATCGGGACAATCGCTACCGTGAATTCGGGCCGCGCTTCGGCTTCGCTTATCAACTGTTCAGCAAGACCGTCGTGCGCGGCGGCTATGGTTTGTATTACCTGCCGAGCACGGGCGGTTTCACCAGCTTGCCGCGCACGGGCTTTGATTTGAGCACGCCGCTGATCGCTGCGGATGCCGCCGTCAATGGCGGATTCTCGCCGGTCGCCAATCTCAGCAATCCGTTTCCGAATGGCTTGCTGCAACCGGTACGCAACACGGGCGGCCCAACAACGGGGGTTGGCACAGGCATCGGCGGCAACGTGCGCAACCTGCTCGAACGCGGCTACAGCCAGCAGGCCAATTTCAATGTGCAGCACGAACTGCCCGGCAGTTTCCTGATCGAACTCGGTTATGCGATGAATCGCGGCGTCAGCGTGCCTGCCAATCGCGCGTTTGATTACCTGCCATTCGCGGTGCGGCAACGCTTTACAGTCGCCGAGTTGCAGCAATCCGTGCCGAATCCGTTCTTCGGCGCAATCACAACCGGCACGCTCTCGAACGCCAACGTACAACGGCAGAATCTGCTCGACACTTATCCGCAATATCTGGGCGTGACCGGCCTGGATTCGTGGGGCGCATCGAGTTACCACGCGATGACCGCACGCGTCGAGCGCCGCTTTTCGCAAGGGCTTTCGATGTCACTGGCCTATACCTGGTCGAAGCTGATTGACAATGTGCTGGGCGGCGGCAATTCGTTTGCTGATGGCGGCAGCGAATCCGTACAGGATTGGGATAACCTGCGCGCCGAACGGGCGATTTCATCCAACGATCTGCCGCATCGGCTGGTGGTCAGCGCAATTTACAATCTGCCGTTTGGCAAAGAAGGACATCCGGCGTATCGAGCCATCATCGGCGGCTGGCAATTGACGGGGATTCTGACGATGCAAAGCGGCAATCCCATCGGCGTTACAGTCGGCGCAGGTGGCAGACCGTTCGCGGGCAGCCGTCCCAATTTAATCGGCAATCCCGATCCGGGCAGCAGCCGTTCGATTGATCGCTGGTTCAACGTTGCCGCGTTTGATTACCCGGCGGAACGCACGCCTGGCGCCGCGCCGCGCAATTTGCCGAGCTATCGCACCGATGGTTATCAAAACCTCGATCTGTCTCTGCTCAAAAACTTTTCTTTCACCGAAAAAGTGCGGATGCAGTTTCGAGCGGAAGCCTTCAACTTTACCAATACGCCAACGTTCGGCGGGCCAGCCGCAGGCTTCGGCAATGCCAATTTCGGCACGATTACCGGTGTGCAAGGTTCGGCGCGGCAGGTGCAGCTTGGGCTGAAGCTGTATTTTTAAGTGGCCGTGCTGTTTCGGCTTTTGCAGGATGGACAGACATTAAAAATCTGTTCATCCTGTTTTGCATAAGGAACGAAATCACTATGGATCAATTTTCGCGTCACCTGCTCTTGCTTGCACTTTTGTTGCTGGTGCCTACGGCGCGGCAATGCTTCGCGCAAACTTACGATGTGGTTGTTTACGGCGGCACAAGCGCAGGCGTCATCGCGGCGGTGCAAGCCGCGCGGATGGGCAAATCCGTTGTGCTGCTGGAACCCGGCCAGCACCTCGGCGGGATGAGCGTCGAAGGACTCGGCGGCACGGACATAGACAACCACAAAGAATTTCAGAACAGCCCGGCGGTGGGCGGACTCGCGCTCGAATTTTATCGCCGCGTGAGCCTTTGTTACGGTCGGCTTGAGCAGTTCGAGGCAATGCTGGCCAGCAAGGGGAAGCAGCGTGAACTCTGGCGCTTTGAACCACACGTCGCGGAGGAGGTTTTCAACCAATTCGTCAGAGAGCATCGCGTGCGCGTGCTGCTGGCGCATCGGCTGGCCGAAAAAAACGGCGTCACCCAAGACAGTCAAACCAAACGCATCACGCAGTTGCGTTGCGCGAACGGCGCGCGCATTCGCGGCAGAATGTTCATTGATGCGACCTACGAAGGCGATTTGCTGGCCGCCGCAGGCGTGACTACTGTCGTCGGACGCGAAGGTAATGCGAAATATGACGAAACCAAAAACGGCATTCGCACGAACACCACGCACAGCCAGTTAGACAAACGCATTGACCCGTATCGCAGACCGGGCGATCCCTCCAGCGGCGTGATCTATGCCGTATCCGATGAACCGCTCGGCGAACACGGCGCGCCCAGCAACGCGATTCAGGGCTTCAGCTTCCGGCTATGTCTGACGAAAAATCCTGCCAACCGTTTGCCGATTGAAAAGCCCGCTGGTTACGACGCCTCACATTACGAACTGCAACGGCGCTATCTGGCAGCGGGCGGCGTCATCACCGCACCTGCCAGTTCGATTCCGAACGGTAAAACCGATCCCGGCTCGTGGCATCCGCTGGCAGGCTTTCTTGCCGGATGGAATCATAACTGGAATACGGCAAGCTCTGCCGAACGCGAACGCATGCTGCGCCAGAGTCGTGAGTATGTGCAGGGGCTGTTGTGGTTTCTCGCGCATGATGCAGCCGTGCCGGAAAAGCTGCGCGCGGAGTGGGCGGCCTGGGGCTTGTGCAAAGACGAATTCACCGACAACGGCGGCTGGCCGCGCATGTTTTACGTGCGTAACGGAAGGCGGATGGTCAGCGATTTCGTGATGACCGAAGCGCACGGGCGCAAAGATAATCCCGTAGCCGTCACAGACCCCATTGGCCTGATCTGGTGGCCGCAGGATTTGCATAACACGCGCCGCCTCGTCAAAGACGGCGCAGTCTGGAATGAAGGCGCGGTGTTCAATGAACAAGCCGACTGGATTCCTTTCGGGCATTCGTATCGCAGCCTTGTCCCGCGCGCCGCTGAATGCACGAATCTGCTTGCGCCGACCTGCCCCGCGATGAGTTATGTGGCGTATGGCGCGTTCCGGCTGGAATTCAGCTTTATGATTGCCGCGCAATCCGCCGCCACGGCTGCCTGCATCGCCTTGGATGATAAGGTAAATGTGCAGAAGGTGAATTACGCCAAACTACGCACTCGCCTGTTGCAGGACAAGCAGGTGCTGGAGATTCCCCGATGAAAGTCTCAACCCTGTTTTTACTGGTTTTGCTGCTCTTCTTGCCAGCAATAACAAAAGCGCAATCCTCGTTTGAGGTGGTTGTTTATGGCGGCACGCCCGGCGGCATTGTGGCTGCGGTCGCCGCCTCGCGTTCCGGCGCGAAATCCGTCCTGCTGATCGAACCAACCCGGCACGTCGGCGGCCTCAGCACGAGCGGCATCAACACCGCCGAACTCGAACACATGCTGCGCTGGACGTTCGGCGGCATCAGTCTGGAATTCTATGAACGGATGGGCAAAAAGTATGGCTTGAATGAACCGGTGTTTTACTTCGAGCCGCACATTGCCGAAATCGTTTTCAATGAGATGCTGACGGAAGCGAAAGTACAGACACGCTTTCAACTCCGCGTGGATAAGGTCGAAAAGCGCGGCGCGCACATTCAAAGCCTCACGCTCAGCGATGGCGCCAGGGTCAGGGGCCAGGTGTTCATTGACGCTTCGTATGAAGGCGATCTGATGGCGCGCGCCGGAGTCAGCTACACCTGGGGCCGCGAAAGCAAAGACGAATTCAACGAAGAGGCGGCAGGCATTCGCGTAGACACCCAGCGCCGGCAGGCCGCAACGATGGATGCCAGCGGCAAGCTGTTGCCCGGCATCAGCGCGCGCCTCGAAGACCTGACCATCGGCGCGGGCGACCGCAAGGTGATGAATTACAACTTTCGCCTCTCGCTCTCAAATCAGCCTGGTAATATGGTTCCGATTCCTGCGCCCACGAATTACGACCGCAACCGTTACAAACTGCTCGAAGGCTTCATCACCGGCAAAGTCGGCCAAGGCGAAAAGGTCGTGCTGCGCGACATTCTGGATTTGTACCCGCGCCGCAACAACCGCATGGAGGTGAACAACAAACAGGCAGCGATCATTTCCATCGGCCATTTCGGCGGGCAGTTTGCTTATCCCGATGCCGACTATGCGAAGCGCGATGCAATTTACGAAGACCACAAACAATACACACTGGGACTGCTCTATTTCCTTGCGCACGATGAAACCGTGCCGGAGTCGCTGCGGCAGGAGATGCGAAGCTGGGGGCTGAATAAAAGCGATTTCGCCGACAACGGGCACTGGCCGTATTACCTCTACATCCGCGAAGCGCGGCGGCTGCGCGGGCGTTACGTCGTCACGCAACACGATCTCACCACGTCGCGGCGCAAGGACGACAGCATCGGGATGAGTTCGCATTTCATAGATTCGCATCACGTCCAGCGCGTCGCCGTGTCGCCGACCGAATTCGTCAACGAAGGGCGCATCTGGCGCGCAGGCTACGCGTGGCAGATTCCCTACCGCGCACTGAGGCCGAAAGCCGAAGAATGCGCTAACTTGCTGGTGCCGGTCGCAGCGTCGCTCACGCACGTGGCCTTTTGCGCCTATCGCCTGGAATCGGTCTGGATGATCGGCGGTCACGCGGCAGGCACCGCAGCGGCATTGGCGATTCAGCAAAAACGTTCCGTGCAGGGCATCCATGTCAAAGCCCTGCAAAACCTGCTCACCGAGCAGCGGCAGGTGCTGGATTTCGTGAAAGGGCAACCGGAAAAATTTGAAGGCAAGGTCAGTCCGCCCGAATTCCAAAATCTCCACTCCACCACATTCCCGCTTTACCTGCTCGGCTACGTGCAGTTCAGACAGGCGCGAGTAACCGAGTCAACCGAATCGCTGACGAAATCGCTCTCGCTCAAACCGACGGCGCAGGCGCATAAGATTCTCGGTCTCAACTTCGTTCTGGCGGACCAGCCGGAGCGAATCCAGACCGAACTGACAAAGGCCAAAGAGCTGGACCCGAATGACGCTGAGACGGCTTACCTGCTCAGCCGTTTCTACTACACCCAGAACCGCTTTTACGGTGCCATCAGCGAGGCCGAACGCGCCATCAAACTCCATCCGGGTTATGTCAAAGCTTACGATAACCTGGGACTCTGTTACGAAGGTCTGGGCGAGCGCGATAAAGCGATGGAGTATTACCTGAAAGCAATTGAGTTGAATGAGAAGCAGGCCGGCAAGGATGAATGGCCGTACATCAACCTCGGGAGGTTGCTCGTGCAGAAACCGGAGTTGGCCGAAGCGGTCTCGTACCTGAAACGCGCCGTGGCGATCAATCCTGCTTCGGCCATCGCGCGCTACCAACTCGGCTCGGCGCTGGTCAAACTCGCGCGCCACGGCGAGGCGGTGGATGAGTTTGTTGTGTCAGCCCGGCTGGATGAGCGTTATCCCGACCCGCATTATCAACTGTCGCTGGTCTACCGAAAGCTCGGTCGAACCGGAGAGGCCGACCGCGAACTGGAGATTTTCAAAAAGCTGAAAGGACACCAATGACCTTTGCATCCGATTTGAAATTGCCGGAAGGGCCAGTGGCGCTTGCTGACGGGAGCTTTCTGGTGGTGGAAGGCGGGCGGGGATGTGTCACCCGCCTCAGTCCGGACGGCCAGTCCAAACAGATTATTGCCGTCACCGGAGAACCGAATGGCCTGGCGGTGGACAGAAGCGGGACGATCTGGGTGGCGGATATAAAGCCGCCCGCATTGATCCGTCTCACGATGGATGGGCAGTTTGAGCGCGTCCTGGCCGCGTGCGACGGCGAACCGTTCCTGTTTCCGAACGATCTATGTTTCGGGCCTGACGGCGCGTTGTACTTGACCGACTCCGGGATTCTCAACGAGGCGCTGGCGCCTGATGGAGCGATTCGACCCGACTGGGCGGAATTGAAGATGGATGGACGGCTCTACAAAGTTGACCCTCGCAGTCTGGAGATCGAGAAGCTGGATGGCGGCTACCAGTTCACGAATGGCATTTGTTTTAGCGCCGACCAGCAACTTTATGTGAACGACCTGGTGACCGGCATGGTCTATCGCTACCCGTGGAAAGACGGCCGGCTCACCGGGCCACGCGAGGACTTCGGCAACGTCCACCTTCCCGGCCTGCCGCCGGCTTTCAGAGGCCCGGATGGGATGGCCTTCGACAACGACAGCAGGCTCTACATTGCGGTTTATGCTCAGGGCGACGTGACGGTGCTCGGCAAAGACGGCGAGGTGATCGAACGCATTCCGACGCCCGGCAACCTGCCCACCAACCTCTGCTTCGGCTTAACCGGGCAGAAGAAGATTTACGTGACTGAATACGAATGGGGTTGTCTGGAATGCTTCGACGTGGATGCAGACGGCCTTACACTATGGTCTTAGCGGGTGTTTTGAAATTCGTCGAAATCCCCCCAACGGCAGTCGCGTAGCGACGTCATTACCCACATTTTTGTGCGAGATGATGATGGCGTTCCCCCTGCCGCGTAGCGGCTTTTGAGCTTAGCCGTGCGTTTTAACGCACGGGAGCGGCGAGAATGGATTCGGCAGTCGCGTAGCGACGGTTGAGACGGCTCAACTCGCAGACTCAACCGTCGCT
>Ga0187892_10007090_pt1 | contig 16200 bp, 24 predicted proteins | sample MA1701073metaG_FD_139345 | JGI IMG/M metagenome (GOLD analysis project Ga0187892, IMG submission 139345) | Bio-ooze microbial communities from a basaltic lava cave in the Kipuka Kanohina Cave System on the Island of Hawaii, USA - MA170107-3 metaG ... | reverse complement strand
CCGGTGAAGTTCTGACGTATAATCCACACAACTCCGCGCCGGGTGCCCCCCTCACCCGGCGCGGAGTTTTTTTTGTTCGGTCCTGCATCGTCAGAAATGGGGGTGGCCGCCCGGGCCGCATCGCCATTTCCGACGATGGTCGCCGGCACCCATCGCCCGAATTGGCGTGGCAGCCAGGTCAGCGGCCGCAATCGCTGAAACTGGCGATGCCTTCGAGGGCATCGCTCAATCCGGCGAGCCTGCCGGCGGCATCGCCCGCTCTGACGGTGCTGCAGCGCGCAGTTCTTCCAACACACTCATCATGGCATAGCGTTCAAGGCTTTTCATATTCGTGAGCCGTGCGTGCCATCGTTTTTGCTTGCGCTTGATGCGCTCACGTTGGCGGAAGTCATTGCCGAGGTAGCGGTAATCGTGAAGCTCAAGTGGCTCGGGGAAGTTCATCCACAGCCATTCGGTTGCCAGCGTTCCGCCGCGAGTAATGGCCTGCCATGAAATAGTGCGCCACCCATCCAACTCGCGCGCGTATAAGTCGCTCCAATAGCCCGAGATCATCACCATGCAAGGCAAGGCTTTGATGATGCGCAACAGCGCGGAGTGTTCTTCCTCCGAGGCAAGTTCGCGACGATAGAGCGGGCGTTGTGATGAGCGTGTGCTCATCAGGTAAGGTGGGTCGAGGTAGATAAGGGTGTCATGCGTGAAAGCGTGTTTCGATTGGTTGGCGGTCAGATAGTCGAGTGCGTCGAAGTGCATAATGGTCAGGCTTGGCACTTCGTTACCGCGCCACATGCAGTTTGCCACGTGGTCATCGCTATCAATGCCGATGCTGGCCACAGCGGGCCGCTTCAATCGCATGATGGCCCCACTGCCGAGAAACGGTTCGATGTAGACGCGGTGAGGCGGCATCTGATTGATGATCTTCTGATAGGTGCCGTCTTGGTTCTTACCACCCGGATAGGTCACAGCTCGCCTCGACACATTTGGCGATGAGCGATCACCACATACAGCGTGACCGCGCGGCGGTGCGCGGCGGTCGCCGAGTCACGTGACCAACCAGGCTGCGTGACCCGCCAGCGGGTCACATCCGCTACGGGGTCACACTGTGACTGATCACCGCTCGTGACTCCCCGAGTGTTCACAGTTTAGGACCCGTCACAGCCGTGACCGTGTGCAGCGTGACCGCGCCGGCAACGTCACAGCCTGGCCCGTCACCTTTTCGCCGTCGTTCCATTCGCTTGCGGCATGCAGCCGTCGCATACGTTTGCCGCCCGGTGACCACACGCCCGCAATTGCAACCGCAGATGGTGATAGCCTCGGTGCGTTCGAGCGCCTCGCGCACGGCGCGGGCGAGAGTGCGCGCCACAAATACATGCACGCCGTTACCGACTGCGGCATAGCGCGCGGCTTTGGTCATGCCCGGAAGATCAAAGTCGCGCGGCAACCCTTGCAGCCTCAAAGCCGCGCCCAAACAGGTCTATGCCGGGGAAGAGAGAAATAACAAGCATCGTCATTGCGTGACTGAGCTGGCTTTCCGTGACCTGGCCAGGTCACGGCTTCGGCGCCGCGTCACGGCGTGGCCGAGGGCGTGGCAGTTTCCGTTTCGATGGCCGTCGGGGTCATCGTCGGCGTTGACGTGGGGGTATCGGTTGGCGTGGCCGTCACGATGATGATCCACGGCGTGGAAGTCGGCGCGGGTGTGTACGTTGGGTAAGCCGTATAGGTTGGGTACGGCGTCCAAGTGAAAAACGGCGTGGCCGTCTTCGTTGGGCCGGGCGTCACAGTGGCTTCAATTGTCGGCGAGGGCGTGAATGTGTGTGAGGCCGTCGCGCTCGGGCCGGGCGTGGCCGTCACTACTTGGGTGATGATCTGTGTTTCGCGGATGATCTGTGTTTCGCGGATGATCACCGTTGCCACGCGCGTTGCAACTACAGTGACCGGCACAAGCTGAGTGACTGGATAAGGCTGCCCACCCCCACTGCCCACGCGCACGATGCGCGTGACTTCAACGATCTGCGTGATGGTGATGAGTTGACCGGTGCCCAAAGCGATGACGGGCGTTCGCGTTGAAGTTGGCTCGCCCGGAAATCCGGCCGGCGTCTTCGTGTCGAAGTAGCGTTGAATGACCGGGGGGAACGTAGGCAACGCAGAGCCGAGGGGAGGTGTGGGAGTGCCCGTTGGCGTGCCATCGGGATTCCACTCGAAGGCCGGAACCGTCTCAGTGGGTTGAATGGTCACTGTGGCCGCTGCATCTGCAAAGCCAAAAGACGGCAGACCGCCCATAGCATCCACAGCACCCGCGCCCCACCTCTGCCATGCGTAGATGGCGAAGATGGGGCCAGCCACCAAGATCATAATCACAGGCCCATTGAGTTGCAGACTGCCAAACACAAACCCACCGCGCTTGCCCTGGCGGATGCCACGGAGGGCTTTCATCGGCTCTTCCCCCGGCTGTGCAATGTGAACACGCGGGCCAAACAATCGCCTAAGCATTCTCAACATCCTCTACCAAGTCGCCAGAGCCATTTACATGCAGATAGTCCGGCTCGGGCTGCTGTTCCATGCCATGTTCCTGTTCCATTAGGTCATTCCACGCGGTCTCATCGGTGTAGGTTTCAAGCCGGTTAGCTTCATCGGGCTTGAAGTCATCTGGATTGATGATGGTTTGTGGCGTGATGACCGGCTCTGCCTCGGCGTGTTCTTCGTCCTGTGCGGGCAACAACCGCCACCCCTTGCCGATCCCGGGTTCGCGTGTCACACGATAGGGGGAGGCCCCCACGATGACTACCTGTTCGGCAAATTCGTTGGCGAACTTACGAGAATTATCGGCAGTGAAGCCACGACCTTTGAACTGTGACCAGAGTGATCGCCAATCCAGCTTGCCCGCATTTTGGTTGATAGCCCACTCGAATATCTCTTCTGGCGTCACATCGTGCTTGCCGCCAAGTTCGGCTTTGTAGTGGTCGCCCTTCATCGACCGTTCAATGATCTGAAGCACCGTCTCGGAGTTGATGAAAGGGATTTGCACTTCATGTTCTTCGGCCCCCCATTGGAAGACGCCACGGCCCTTGACTCCGATGCCGAAGGCTTTATCGTTGTTGAGCACCATGATCGAGGCGTGAATGTTCGGCATAGGGAAGGCCATCTTCGCGGGCATGACGGCCTTGAGCCGCATGCTCACCACTTCCTTTTGCGGATACTGCGTGCAACACACGACGCTCACGCCCGCCGCGCGGAAGCGGCTCGCCACGTTGATGAGCAACTCTTGCGCCGCCGCACCGATCTTTGGTTCAAGTTTGATGTCGGCCCACTCATCAATGATGAGAACGATATAGGCGAGTGGCCGCATGCGGCCTTTCTTCGAGTTGTACTGGCCGATGTTTTGAACGCCCATCTCTCGGATGAGATCGAGACGCCGCTCACCCTCGGCCACCAGCCATTGCAGGAACGGGATCACTTCATCGCGCCGGTCGATCATGGCCGGCTGCTCATCACCTTCGATACCCACAAAGCGCAGCACGTGCGGGAGGTGGAGGAATGGCGCGAACTCCACACCGCGCTTCAAGTCCACCAGACCGATGCGCAACCGGCGCGGGCTGTTGTGGTTGATGAGCGTAGAGATGAGCACACGGAGGAAGTTGCTCTTGCCACCGCCCGTTGTTCCGGCCACCAACATCGAGACCATCTCACCCATCGAGCGCCACAGCATGCGCTTGCCCGTCGCCATGCCGATAGGGATATGCAGGTCACTGGCGGAAGCGGGCCGCATGGCAAGCGCATCGTCATACTTCACATGCGTGGGGATGGCCCCCACGCCGGTTTGCCGATAGACGATGTACACAAAGCCTTCTTCTTCCCCATAGTGATAGCTCACCTTGCGGCCAATGTTGCCACCGAGGTTGCGCATCACGTTCTCATCACACAGTTGCTCAATGCCCACGCCGCGCGGCCTGCGGCCCGGCGAAAGGTCAACAGGCAGATACAGAGCTTCCTCGGTGGCGAGGAAGTCGCGGTGGAACTTGATCTTCTGTACGCGGCCTTCGAGCGGATCGCGCTCGCTCTTGCGGTAGCGATAGCACACGCCCAAATCAGCGAGCGTGTCGGCAATCACTGTGGCACAGGCGCGGGCCTCGGCTTCAAGTTGGGCAGTGAGCGCGCGTTGCTGTGCGACCAACACCTTGTGCGCCTCCCGCTCTTGAACTTCCTCGGGGGTCAGTTGCCGAGGGATGAACCGCTTTAGTGCGTTGGCGAGGAGTGAAGAAGCCATAAGCCACCATCTACCGTGTCGTTGTCACCGGTGAAAATGTCATCCAAGTTGATGATCTGTTCGTGCTCGTACTGACTGAGTAACTCCGCAATCGCTTCGTCTTCTGCCGCCGCAATCGTCGGCACCGCCCCCCACACCAACCATGCCCGCTGCCACGGCATGTGCTCCAGCGATGCTTCGCGCAACCCTAACTCCCTCCGCGTGAGGCCGGAGAGTGTGCCCACGCTACCAAGCTGAGTGGGCATGAGATATTGCGGCAGGTCAGGGTAGCCGCTGGCCGCGAAGCCCAACAGCGATGAAACATTGCCATGCACGATCACATCACCCGGTTGCGCGTTCGCGGCGATGTAGTCTTGCACTTGCTCACTTGTGCCTTTTAGGATTTGAAGGTTGCCGCGATTCAGAATACCAGCCACTATGAAAGGCACGCACACCGCTACCGAATAGACCGTTGCCCGCCAGTCCACCCGGTGAGTGATCGCCCACGCGATGAGGAGGTACATCGGCACAGCAACGCCGATGAGCGCGCGGAAGAGATAGATCGGCTGCCAAACGACGCTGACCAGCATGGCTAGAATTGGCGGTGCGCACGTGAGCATCGCCAGCAACAGCGATGAGCGATCACGAACTTTCACCGCTTTGATGATGGCAAAGAACAGCAATCCGAATGTGATGAGGGCGGCTATCTCAGGCCAGCCAATCGGCAAGGTTGCGCCCCACATCACAGCATAGAACGGGTAAAGGAACGCGCCCACGCTTCCGGCCTGTATCCAATAACCGGTGGCCGTCAGGTCATTCAATTGCATCGCCAACACCCACGCCCACGGCAGATAAAGCGTCACCGGCAAGAGCAGGCATTGCCACACGAGCGGGATGAAGCGGGCCGCTTCACCGATAGGCCGGTCGGCGCTGACATGCACCGGCTGCGCGAACTCACGCACGAGGGCGAGGCCCGCAATCACCGCGAGATAGATCGCGCCGTAGTTGTGTGTCCACAGCATGAGGGTGAGCGCCACGCACAGTTGCCAGCCTCGCCGTTCAATCATGGCGATGAGTGCCCACAGCACCAACGCTTGCAGTAGCGTATACATGCGCGCATCTTGCGAGTAGTGGAGTTGAAACGGCAGCACGGCCATCAACCCGACGCCTATCAACCTGGCCGCATCGCTGAGTTTGATGGTGCTGGCCAGCCGCGCGGCCAACGCCATGCCCACCACGCCGAAGGCTACCGAGGGCGCGCGGAGGATCCACTCGCTATTTCCGGCGATGCGGACCAACACCCATTCGATCAAATAGAACAACGGGGGGTGAACATCACCGGCTGTGGCTGACAGCGAATTCCATAGCGGCGCTTTGGCAACGAGCATGGTAAAGGCTTCATCGTAGGACAGTGACGCCGCGCCGAGGCCCCACAGCCGTAATGCGATGCCAACGCCGAAGATAGCCAGCCACGCGTAGTTGATGAGCGTGCGCGTGGGCCGGATGTATTCCTCGGCCACGATGGGAATGAGCCATTCGCGCTGTTTCTGTACAGCCTGCGCTTGCAGGTCAGCGAGGAAGATATTGCGCCGGCGCGCGGGCAACAACCGCGCCACTGCGGGCACGAGGAAACGGGCGAGCAGCATTTCACTCAGCATCATTGGCCTCCATAACTTCTCTCGCCAGTTCGTCCACCATTTCTTCCATCGTCAGCAATATAAACCTTTGGATCATGAAGAACATCTGATAGGCGATGGCCAATCCCAAAACTTCCGGTGCTACTTCGACCCACAGGATGTTGACGTTAGTAAGCACTACATCTCGTGATGTCTGAAATCCAAGAGCCAAGCCCATCGAAAATGCGACAATGATGAACATGCCAGCCAATCCGCCAGAGGCCACATCCAACCCTAATGAAACTACTTTGTATTTCATAGGTCACCTGTGATAAACGCTCACCCGGTAGGCGCGGGTGAGCGGCTTCGCTTTACGCCTTCTTATTGCCCGACCATTGGGCCGCGATGTAAGGCCGAAGCACAAAGCCCACCACGAAGCCCACCAGCGCAGCCACGCCGATCAAGAGTTCCATTGAACACCTCCGATGCTGAGTGTGAGTGCGAGCAGCAACCCGCCCGCCGTGAGCAACAGGAAAGCAGCCCGCAGCCACCTACGCCATGACGTGGGATATAGGTCAATCCCAAACCACATCACGACGACCACGAGGGCGATCCCGGCAAACTGAGTGAGCGCCCAATCGCGCGCACTCAGGAGTTGCAACCATTCGGTGTAACGTTCGGTCATAGCACCATCCCTACGAGCACCGCGAGTGCAAAGCATACCGGTATCTCATACGTCGGCACGCCGATGAGGCCAGCCGCCGACGTGCCAACGAGTGCAGCGGCCACACCGATGTACAAAGGATCATGCGTCGCTCGGATCAACTCACGCACACGGCCACCCACCGCCAGCGCGAAGAACGCCGCCGCAGTCAGACTGGCCGGGCCGGTCTCGGCCAGCAAGTGCAATGCGATGTTGTGCGCATCCGGGTAGCGATTGAAGAGGCTGAATGATCCTGGCCCCCATCCGGTGAAGGGCGCATCACGAATGAGCATGATGGCCGTCCACCATATCTCTGCACGCTCATAGCCGCGCGTGCTTTGATACATCCAGACCGGCACGAGCAACACGCCCAACCACTTCGCTTTGAGCAACGGCCTAAGCAACTGGCGATTGAACAGTGCCAGCGCGAGCAAGCCCGCCGCCGCATTGAGCCACGCGCCGCGTGAACCGGTGAGGGCGATGACGGCCACGGCCAAACCCACAGTGAGCCAGTGGCGCATCGGTATAGCGGTGAGCAAGGCAATGCACGCATAGTTGCCGAGGGCGGTCGGTGACCAAAGCCGATCACCCGGCGCAGTGAGTTGCACATGCAATGCGGCCATGCCCGGCAACCACAGCCACAGCGCACCCAACAGCCAATGCCGCCTCACCTTGCGCACGATCACTGAAACACCGATAGCCACTACACACATCACAGCCACCCATGCGGTGGGTTGCAGTGAGCGGGTGAAGTCAATCGAGTTGGTCATGCTCACCACGAACGACACGAACAGCGCCGCCGCTGAAAGATAGATGCCGAAAGCCGGGTCACGTTTCATTGGCCACTCGCTTCTGTGCTGTCATCACCCTTGAGCAAGTATTCAAGTGCTTCGATCTTGTGTGCGATGTTGCGTAACTCTGCGCGCACTTGGTCAGCACAGACAACGGGCTTCACGTCTTCACGCTCCATTGCCCACGCGCGCTCTGCCCGCTTCTTCGCGCGCATGAGTGCGGCCTTCATCGCCGGGGTGTCTTTCATCAAGCCATTCAACATCTTGTACAGTTGCCCCTGATTGGGAAGTCGCAGCCTGCGTGCGGCTTCGCTTTGGTTGCCCTTTGCCTGCTTCAAGACTGACCGAATGAGCCTTCGGGCCTCTGGGCTGGATTTGGGCGTTTTGGGGGTCGCCCGAGTGTTGATATGGCTTTTCATACTTCGCAGTTTCTAGGGCCGGTTTAGGGCCGGTTTAGCGGTATCCAAATTCCTTGTTTTCACTTCCCGCGACCGTCTCAAAACCCTTTCAGATGGAGTTGGCGGTTCTTCACCTTGCCGTCACGCCGGGCGGTGATGGCGCGGCCACGCTCGGTGGCGCGGAAAGTCATGGGCCGGCCATTGCCGTTGCGCGTCACCGTCACCATGCCCGCCAACTCCAAACGGCTGAGGCGTCGCCACGCGGTGGCATAGTCGGCGATGTACCACTCCAAGAATTGAAACAAGCTGCTGATTGTGGCATTGCCTTCAACCTCCACGATGGTTGCCAGCATCTCGGCTTCGGCCTCGGTCAACCGCTCGGGCGTCATCACGCTTGCCATGATGATCCGCTCGATCGCTGCGGCCACGTCTTCATCCGGGTACACACTCCGCACAAGCGCGAGCACGTCTTCACTCACTTCGATGGGTGGCATTCTTCAACCGAATTGCATACCGCGACACCACTTCTCTTTGACCGTCAGCAAATTCAATCAGCACGCTGTTCATCGCTCCCCGTGAAACAACTCGGCATTCGCGCTTGAAGAGCGCGACGCGCTTTTCGTTGTTGCGCCACACGTAAAGGTGGGTCATCACCCGTGAGGGTTCAGCCGTGCCAATGCGGTGAGCGGCACCGGATGGATAGACCTTCCACTTCTTGCCGGCCACAACCACAGTCGTTGGCGAGTTCCGCTCACGACAGTAGTCAAATGCCTGCCACATCTCGTCAAATTGCTTCATTGCTCACCTCCAGCGCTCCAAGTGTCCGACTGTCCGGGCGTCCAGAACCGTCTCGCTGTCCCCAGCGATGCGTGCGCGGGTGATGGCTGTTCAGAGCAGGGAGGCTCATATCGCGGCCTCCAATCGTTTGATGACCATCTCAAGATCAACACTCGCGCGCGGGCGGAGGCCCTTGCCCTGCCCCGGCACCCAAAACCACCCAAGCCGCTGTAACTCTTTCGAGGCGTCATCCCACTCATCACCGGCCATCATCGCGTGTTCACCCTCGGCCAATGCACTGCGCGAGTAGGTCTTGTGCTCCATACCAAGCCGCACGAGTTTCATGCACGCCTCGCGCAGCCGCTCTTTCTCCGGGCTGAGGGCCGGCGCTTTGTGAACGACTTGCTCGCTACCGTTGCGCATGCTCACCATGCCAGGATCGAGATGGGCCTCCGGCTTCGGTGGCTCGGGCATTGTCATTGTGGTAGGGAACTTGAGCAAGGTGTCATACTCTTGCGCAAGCCGTTGGTCTTCTACATCCCACGCATTCTTCACCCACAACACGACGATGATCGGAACCGGGCAAGACACCACAGCGGCCACCGTCGCCCAGAGCAGTCCGAAGAACTGGTAAGCCACAGTCGTGACGAAGACGAACAGCGCCAGCGCCGCGCACGCGCTCATCGCCAAGCGCCACGGGTTGTAACGTTGCGTCTTCACATCACTGCGGAAGATGCTGAGTGCCTTCACCATGTCTGAATGAATTTCAAACGCTGTTCGATTGCTCATATGCCCATGCCTCCACATACAATCGCTGAGGCGCGAGTTCCCATGCCCGCGCCACCGGCCCGGCTGCTACCGGGCCGGGTTTGTTAGACCCGTTCGGTCTCAATCTGCAATAGCATCCGGTCAAAGTCTCGCTCACTGCCGAGCACGGCATCCATCGCGCGCACCATCCGGCGCATGTCATCGAGCGTGTGTGCACGGTCGGCGCAATCCTTCAACGCACTCAGCTTGCGACCATTCAGGGAATTGATCGGCGTGATGCGCCACAACGCAGTGATGGCCGTGCGGATGATTTCAAGTTCGCTCATGGTCGCCTACCTCCTGACCAATCTCGTGAGCCAGCAGCACACTTACCGCAGCGTTGGCAGCCAGCCATGCCGCGCGCGATGTGGGTTGAAGATTGCTGGCGTCATAGCCGACGGTCACCGGCACATTTACGCCGTACATGAGCAACTCAGTGATCGTCAGCGTCAGGTTTTCAAGCGCCTGACGATTGAGATGCTCAGGAAGTGTGAAAGTGTTGGTCATAGCCTTTCCTTTCAAGGTGTGACCGGCCAGGCTGTGACGTTGCCGGCGAAGTCACGCGCTGATCAGTCACGCCGCGAGCTCGTCGGCGTCCATCATGAAATCAACAGCGTACAAGCGCGGCAACTTCACTTGCTCAAGCCGCGCACGGATGTGGGCTTCGTGCTCGGCTTCGTTGGTGAACAGTGACGCCAGCGCCTCCCACCGTGCATCGCGCATCCATGCGCCCACGTCGCCGCCGTGCATATGAAACTCAGTCACGTCCTTACCGTGGGGAACCTTGCTGGCGAACACACGCCCACCCAATGGGATGTGCGTCAGCTTCTCAGCGCCATTACCCCCGGCCTCATCGTTGTCATACAGGGTGATGATGCGCTCGGTGTCGAGCAGGTAGGCCGTCCATTCATCGCGCCAATCCTTGCCCGCACCGTTAGTGGTAGTGAAAACTCCGCCGTAAAGATGGCCCTCCTGATAGGCCAGCATCGCATCGAACTCGCCCTCACAGGCGAAGACCGCGCGCCGATCCTCCAACGTGTTCGCGCCGAAGAGCGCCGGCTCACTCCCCCTCACCTGCCGATACTTGTTCTTCTTCCCGCACTTGGGGCATGGCCCGGTCATTGTCAAATGCTCACCGCACGTCTGACACTTGAACGGGTGCTCAGGCAGCAAGCGGATTTTGATTCCCCATATATCACCGCCCATGAAGGCTGGGAGGGTGATACCCGCCCAGACCCACAGGCCCGCAATCTCCATGCTCTTCGGGTTGTAGCCCACCTTGAAATCATTAATGGTCTCGCGCTTCACGCCACGCCGGAAGAGATAGTTGCGCACGCGCTGGGCCTTCTCATTGTTAGCGTTCAAGTTGGCCGCACACTCCTCTACGATGGCTCGGCCCGCTTGCTGCCATCGCGCGGTGGGTGGGCAATACGGTTTATCCAGCTTCGGGAAGTCAGCGACGCTCACCGGCTTCACATCGACCGCGCCCAACTTCTCGCATGCCTCGCGGAAGCCCAGGCGCTCATACTCCATCACCCAGTGGATCGGTCGCCACGAACGACCACACGGATTGCAGAAGGCGACGTTCTTCGCCCGTGCCACATCGAGTGAGGGATCGCGGTCATTGTGAAACGGACAAAGGAAGTACACATGCCCGTTGTGCTCACGCCGCGCCGGGCCGATGTTGTGGGCAATCACGCCGGCCATATCCAATGCGTTCAAGCGGTCAATCTCGGATTGCGGGATCATTGGTTAAGCTCCACACTTTGGTGCGGCCCGTGTTCTGTTCTTCGGCCAAACCATCCATCACCATTTGATTGATCACCGTGCTCACGTCATCGCGCTTCCATCCGATGTAGCGCGTCAGGTTGCGAAGGCTGGCCGGTTCGCCCTTCGTGTTCAAGTAACGGATCATGGCCGTCATGCGCGCTTCGCGGTCTGCGCCTTCGAGGGGCCGATCCATCACCTCCACGAAGCGATGCGCATTCACGCGCCAACTCTCAGCGATGATGTGAGCGCGGGCATAGTGGCTCATAGTGATCCTGGGGTTCTGCCCTCTCCCCTCCGCTGCCCAATCCAGCGCCGCTAACAGCGTGGCCGTCTGAAAGAGCCGCACACCATTGCGGCCATACATCTTGCGCAGCCGGTCATCTGGCGTCACATCCGGGTGTTGAAGATCGTGGCTGAGGGCCTCGTTGTACTTTGTCCAGTGCTTCCACGCCTCAGCTGCTATCGTCACTTCCATCGATTGCGGTTGCTTCACACGCACATCCCCTTCCCCAAACTCAACGCCCTCATCCGCTTGCGGCAGCCGTTCAAGCAAGTGCAGGATCGTCGCATCGAGCGATGCCGGCCGCTGGATCGGTTCATCGCTGTGGGTGATGCGCTCGGGGAACATGCGCTCGGGCACGAGCGAGACGAAGCGCGGCCATAAGCCCATCTGCCACATCTGCAAGTTGGCAGCGGCTTGAATGGCGGCCGGCGTGGTGGCCCCCAATAACGGGAGATAGAGCCACCGCATGGTGATCTGCCCATGCCGGATGGTGCTGTAGGTCTTCTCTTCGTCGCAGTCATACGCCTTGAGAAAGACCTCCACCTTGCCGATGTTGTAATCCTTGCGGAACGATCCGAAGAGTGACGAGGCCTCATCAATGACGATGGCCCGCTGCCCGGCGTGCAGCCTCGCCTTGCGCCACCGGCCCTGTTGATCGAACGGCATCTTCGCAAGGTTGATCGGTTCCATACCCGCCAACTCTTGAATGAGCCGATCCGATGAACTCTCATCGGGCAAGAGCAAGTGCGGCATGGTGGCGCGGATGAGCCGGCGCCCAATGTTGAGGGCGGTGGTCTTGTGGAAGATGGTGCTCTCAGCCACCCACAGCACCCACAACACCGGGAAGATCATCGGCTCGAAGTAGGTGACCACATGCAGCCGCCGCGCAACTGCAATGCTGCTAATCGCCAGCGCCGCCGCGATTGCGAAGTCCTCGGGCAGTGTGTTGGCGATTTGCTTCACATGCTCGGCATAGGTTTGCACGAAAGCGCCGGTATCACTTGCCGCCCGCTCCATCGCTGGCGTAAGCCGCGCGGCCTTCGGGAGTTCGGGCACATCCACCACGATCACACGATCTCGCTTGCTCTGCGCGGCCTCGGCTGTGACCTCCTCGGGGAACTCGGTGAGCGTCGGGGGCACATCAGCCACGGCCTTGAGCACGGCCTTTCCGTTGGGATGCACCTTCACCCATTCGGTGAAGACGGAAGCCCGGTCACCGTTGGACACGCGCAGCACGCCGAACAGTTCGCGCCAATCGCCGCTCAAACGGTCTGCATTGATGGTTGGAAGGTCAGCGCCAGCCCTGAGGCGGGCGATGGCCCATGCGCTGTAGCTGATTGCCATGATGACTGCGGTTCGATCCTTGCCCCGGCCCACCGTGTTAGTGTTACTTCGTGGGAGCCAATACGCCACGGTGGGCCGGGGTGCGAGGAGGTTCTCAGGCCGCTTCACCTTCTGTGGAGGTGGGGGCCTGCGGCCTGACGATCAATCCGATGAGACAATGGTTCTCTTGCACAAACCGCACGAGATGCACATCAACACCTTCCATCGTCACACCGGGAGCGCCATCGCGCTCATTCACAAAGCACACTTCCGGTTTCACACCGTACTTCTGCATGAAGAAGCCCAAGCCCGCGGCGATGTTGAAGGCGAGGGGCATTTTGGGGTAGTCGTACTGCCACAACATCCCATCGAAGTGCGCAAGGTCGCTCACGTTGCCGTTGTGGATCATGCTGCCTCCCCGTCACTTTTCAACCAATCAGGCAACAAATCAAGCGCATAGCTATCCGTGTCCTTCGAGTAGCGCATGAAGTGAGCGTAGCCCTCGAGCAACTTCAAGTTGTGTGGCACTGCGACGATGGCCTTGCGATAGCTCACCCCCATTTCTTTGAGCCATGCCTCGGCCACAGAGAACGCGCTTTCTGCCCGGCGCTCGTGCTTCGCGTGGTTATCGAGCGGGTCGGTGCCAAGTGTTTGATAGTTGTCCACCAACACGCGGCAGTAAAGCACCTCGCTCCGCTGCACCTGTGAGAGCACAAGGTATTGGCGATGGAGAGCGACGCCGAACTTCCCAAACCGGCCGGGGTCAACGATGACGTTGAACTCAACTGGGAGCGTCTGGTCGAGGGCGTTGAACCAATCCCGTGTATTGCCGAAGCCGATGAAGTGCTTGCTCATGGCTGCCTCGCTGTGAATGGCAATGAGCCGATGAAGTTCACAACCTGCTGCGTCTCACGATGCAAGATCACCCAACCACTCGTGCCGGCTGGCTTCACGCTGTACCGCTTCCAAAAGGTCTTCGCGCCGCGCTTGCCAATGGCCCGCATGTGTTCGGTGCCATGTCGCTCAACAGTCTTCAGGCCACCGATGCGACCGGCCTTATGCTTGTGATTGATGTTGGCCTTCATGATTGCGCATCCCCGACGGTAGTATCGCCGCCGATGACGATGGGGACCGGTAAACAATAAGGAACCCCCTCAAAAGGAAAGTAGAAGGCCGCACGGCCAGCGGCCACCTCGAACAGGTAGACGATGAACTCTATCTTCTCTTCCGGGTCTACGTGTGGGAACTGCACCTCGGGCCGTTCGAGGCACAGCCAGCAATAGCCGTTGGTGCCGATGACGACATGAGCGGGTTGCCCGCAGCACTCGCATAGCAGCACCGGCTTATCCCAGGTGGGCTTCACGTCTGCAAACGTGCGGCCCGATGAAGTGGAAACTACATTGCCCATGATGATCCTCCCGCGTTGGTGAAACGGTTGATACTTTCACCGGTGCTTCTTGGGCATCACCGGCCTTTGCCCATCCGCTTCCTTTCTCACTGCGGGCACCATGTGGACTTGGCCCGCCCGCTCCTCACTCCGAACTCTTCGTTCGGTCTCCGCTCTCGCCCACATGAGCGCGGAGAAAATCAAAAGGGTTATTAGGGTGATAACGGAGCGCGACCTTCATTCGTCATCCCCCCATAGGCCGAGGATGATGACGACAAACAACAGAGTGACGATGAGTATAGGGATGGTGTCTTGCATCACGCCTTCCATCCGTTGCCGTTCTTCTCGCGCTGGCCGCGTAGCACCTCGGCGATTGCCGGGGCCGGGCCCTCAACGCCGTACACTATGAGCAAGCGGCCCACGGTGGCATCCGTGATAGCCTCGGCCCCACGCCGAATTTGATAGGCATGGATGTAGCTGTAGCCGGTTTCGTTAGAAAATTCTTTGGTGGTTTTCTTCTGAGCCTTGAGCCAGCGGCTCAAGGTTCTGTGGGGTGAATTAGGTCGTCCGCTCATGGTGTTCAATAAATCGGATGAAATGTCCAATTACTTGTACATTATATGCATCAATATAGACGTGTCAATAGTTTTCAACCTTTCCTAACCATATTCGTACAGACACGTGACCCCAGTACCAAAACTATCCGATTACGTCCGAGACCGGCTCAATCAGTTCGATTGGTCTCAAAACAAGCTGGCAAAGAAAGCTAAGGTTTCTCGCGGGGTTATGACGAGGGTGATGAACGATGAGCCTCTCAGCCATTCAGTGATTGAGCGCCTGAGTGTGGCTTTGGATGTTTCAACGGAAACACTTATGCGAATGGCCCGAAGGCTTCCCGCTAAACGTGAAGGGCCTGACCCCGAGATAGATGAATTGGTGACACTGTTTGATCAGCTTGATGACGCTGACAAAGACGACATCCTAGCGATGGCACGGATCAAAGCGCAACGGAAGAAAACGGAGAAGCGTGGGAAGGCAAAGGTTTGACTTTCGCGCCGAAGAGTTCGGGCGATTGATGCGCGACCTGCCCGAAGAGCATGGAGTTTTCAAAGGTCTCATGCTCACCCTAATTCAAAAACTCCTTCAAAGTGAACCTGCGTTCACATGCCAACGGCGTTGGGAATTTGTGATTGAAGAGCCACGTATTATTGGGGGGTGAATGACGAAGCGACGTCTCGACCCCGATACCGCCTACATCTTCCGCAAGATCAATGAGATGGGCAAGCCAAAAGCGGCCTCGGCCCAATCATCATCTGACGAAGAACCTGAAACGCGAGTGCGGTCATTCAACGCGCTCATTGCGCTGTCGGCGGTGTATGGCGCAATCGGATGGCTGTTGATAGCCGTGGCTGTGCCAGTGCTCATAGTGGGACTTTGGCAAGTCATCACGAGCGTTCGCACTGGGGGGACGTTGGGTGTGCTATTGAGCAGCTGGCTACTCGGTGTTTCGCTGGCGATGATCTTCGGCGGGATCACCTTCCTGGCAATCAGTGAGCTAATCAACCTCATGATGGCAATTCAAGCCAACACGCATGAGATTGCTGAGGCCACCGAATTGACCAGCGCCGCCCTCATTCGGATGGCCGCTGCATTGGAAGCCAATCCCAACACATCACCCTCTAAAGATGCGCTGGCAGAAATACACTTCAACGCCAAGCGCGCCGCCTTCGCCAGCGAAGAACTCCTCAGCATCGCACAGCGGGCAACATCAAACCGCAAATAGTCTGACGACGGTCAAGCCTGACTGCCATAACCCCAAGTGTCGAGTTGACTCGACGCTTCGACACCTCGACACCTCGACACTAGACATAAACCTAGTGTCGAGTGTCTAACTGTCGAAGTGTCTAATAAGTCGTCACATGTATACGCTGGAAAGCGCGCGAGACGATTGCCCTGAATTCAAAAATCACTTGTGACCAAATCGATGCGGCCCGGGCGGCCACCCCCATTTCTGACGATGCAGGACCGAACAAAAAAAACTCCGCGCCGGGTGAGGGGGGCACCCGGCGCGGAGTTGTGTGGATTATACGTCAGAACTTCACCGG
>Ga0187892_10007089_pt1 | contig 16202 bp, 15 predicted proteins | sample MA1701073metaG_FD_139345 | JGI IMG/M metagenome (GOLD analysis project Ga0187892, IMG submission 139345) | Bio-ooze microbial communities from a basaltic lava cave in the Kipuka Kanohina Cave System on the Island of Hawaii, USA - MA170107-3 metaG ... | reverse complement strand
CACCCGGAAGCGGTAGCCCGGGGTGATGAACAGGTCGGCCCGCCCCTCGTGCGGCGCGACGCGGCCGTCGTCTGCTTCTGGACGAGCGCCGAGGTCGAAGGGCAGGTGCGCGTCGGCGAGACCGTCGTCAAGACGCCCAGGGGGACGCGCCACTACGCCGAACTGGCGGCGCTCAAGCCCGCGACCGAATACGCCTACGTCGTCGAAGCGGGCGACCTGAAGACCGAGCCGACGGCCTTCCGCACCGCGCCAGCGCCGGAGACGGACGTGCAGTTCGTGGCGTTCGGCGACTGCCGCAGCGGGCACGAGACGCACGCGAAGGTCGTCGAGCTCATCGTGAAGCAGAAGCCGCAGTTCGTGCTCGTCTCCGGCGATCTCGTGCAGAACGGCCGCCAGAGCAGCCAGTGGGACAAGTTCTTCCAGATCATGGCTCCGCTGGCGCGGAGCGTGCCGGTCTGGCCGTCGCTCGGCAACCACGAGGGGAACGCGAAGGAGTACTTCGAGGCGTTCGTGCTGCCCGGCGAGGAGCGGTGGTACTCGGCCGACTGGGGCCCGGTCCACTTCGTCGCGATCGACACGACGTCGGGCTTCCGGAAGAACGAGAAGCAGATCGCGTGGCTCAAGGAGGACCTCGCGGCGTCGAAGGCGCCGTTCAAGATCGTCTTCTGGCACCACGCGCCGTACTCGTGCTCCGTGCAGAAGACGCGGCAGGCGGAGTCGGGGTCGCTCGCCGAGACGTACGCGCCGATCCTCGAGGCGGGCGGCGCGTGTCTGGCGCTGGGCGGGCACAACCACAACTACCAGCGGGCGGAGTCGAACGGCATCGCGTACGTGACGACGGCGGGGGGCGGCGCGCCGCTCTACCCGATCGGCGAGGGCTGCGAGCTGAAGGCGGGCAAGGTGGCGTACCACATCTGCCGGATCCGGACCGAGGGGAAGAAGCTGACGCTCGAGGCGGTCGACCTCGACGGCGCGGTGTTCGACACCTGGTCGTTCACGGCCAGGTGACTTAGGGGTGAGAATGGCCGTTTCACGTATCAAGTCCCACGTTTCATGTCGTCGATCGTCGGCCGTCCACCGTCCCGCGGGCCGCAATGGCACGTGAGACGGGGCGACGACAGACGACGTAGAACGGGCGACGACATGAAGCGTGATACGTGAAAACGTGCGACCAGCAGGTTGCCCCTTTTCAACGGCCTGCTAGGGTTTGCGGCCGACCCACCCGCGCTGGACGCCGAGTTCGTGGAAGCGCTTGGCGAGGCGCTCGCGCGTCTCGTCGTCGCGGAACTTCACCATGTAAATGGGGTTCTTCGACGGGTCGCTCGCCATCACCCACACGCCTTCGCGGTCGAACGCCTCCGGCTTCATCGTGAAGATCTTCATGAGGAGATGGAAGGCGACGGTGCAGACCGGGACCGGTTCGTGCAGCCCGTCGTTGATCGCCGTCGGCGTCTTGTCGTTGAGCTTCGCGATGAGGACGGGGACCGCGTCGGCGGGGTCGGACATGATCATCGCGTCGTACGCGTAGTGCCCCTTGGCGGCGGTCTCCTTGTCCCACGTGTGGATGTCGCGGAGGTTGTCGGCGTAGAACGTCGGACCGGTCGGCGGAGGCGGCGCGGAGCAGCCCAAGGCGACGACGACGGCCGCGGCCCAGATGCGTTTCATGCGACGGTCACCCTGTCCTTTCCGCCTCGCTTGGCGTCGTACATGGCGGAGTCCGCGCGCTTCAGCAGGGACTCCGCCGCCTCCCCTTCCCGCAGCTCGACCGCGCCGACGCTCACGGTCACGCCGAGCGCGCGCAGCGAGTGCGGGTCCGCCGCGATCGCGCGCTTCAGGCGCTCGCCGACCTGCAGAGCCGCGTCGAGCCGCGCGTCCGAGAGGACGACAGCGAACTCGTCGCCGCCGACGCGGAACGCCTGGTCGACCTTCGCGCGGACGCACGCCTTGAGGCAGCGCGCGAAGTGCGTGAGCACCTCGTTGCCCTTTTCGTGGCCCCAGCGGTCGTTCACCGGCTTGAAGTTGTCGAGGTCGGCGTAGAGGAGCGTGAGGGGCCGGCCGGCCCGCGCGGCGCGGGCGACCGCCAGCGGCAGCTCCTCGTTGAAGCGCCGCGCCGTCCAGCAGCTCGTGAGCCCGTCCGTGGCCGCCAGCTCCACGAGCCGCCGCTGCTGGCGCAGGAGGACCGCGACGAGGCAGGCGATCAACACGCCGACAAGCAGGTCGGCGACGAGCTCGGGCGCGGGGGGCGCGCCGCCCAGCCGCGCGAAGCCCGCGCCGAGCGGGGCGAGGCAGGCCAGGTACGCCCACCAGCGGGGACCCTTCATGGGGCGCCATCATAGCAACAGTTGAGCGCGGCCGCCCGTTCGCGCTATAGTGAACGGATGCCAGGCAAGCGCCCCGGCGAGACCAGCCGTCGGCTGAAGGTCGTCATCCCCGACGGCGGGCACGTCATCGTCGTCGGCCGCACGAAGGAGGACTGCGACCGCATCCTGCGCCTCCTGCAGCCGCGCTGCACGACGAAGGGCGCTACGCTCAAGGCCTTCTCCCAGCTCCATCAGATGGAGGAGCTCGGCGGCGAGAAGGCCGACGTGCTCATCCTGCATTCCGGACTGGGCCCGACGGCGCGCGAGACCGTCGTCTGGACGGTGCAGCGCACGAACCGGTCCGTCGACGTCATCGACCTGAAGTGACGCGGGCCGAGTTCGAGCGGCTCGCGAGCGCCTGGGCCGCGCGCGCGACGGCGCTCGCGCGAGCCATCGCCGGCGACGCCGACGCGGAGGACGTCGCGCAGGAGGCGCTCATCCGCGCGTGGAGGTCGCTTGGCTCGCTCGCGGACGAGGCGCGCTTCGACGCGTGGCTCATGGCCATCGTGCGCAACCTCGCGCGCAACCGGGTGCGGGACCGCGCCGCGGAGCCTCGTCTGGTCGCGCCTGCCCTGAGCGAGAGAGCCGAAGGCGACCGAGTCGAACGGGTGCGCGCGGCCGTCGAAGCGCTTCCGGAGGAGCAGCGCGAGGCGGTCCGCCTGCGCTTCGAGGCGGACATGTCCTACGAGGAGATCGCCGCCGCGCTCGGGATCGCCGCCGATCTCGTGCGCAGCCGGCTGCACGAGGCGAAGGAAACGCTGCGGCAGCGGCTACAATAGCGTCATGGCGCTGCTGCTCCTCGCGCTGTCGCTTCCGCAGGACGAGGTCGACGACATCATCGCGCGATTCTCCGCCGACTCGCTCGGCGCGAAGGAGCGGGCGGTGCGCGAGCTCGTGTCGCGCGGGCGCCCCGCCGTTCCGGTCCTGCACAAGGTCGCGGCGAAGGCGTCGGGGGAGCCGCAGTCGCTGGCGCGGCGCGCGATCCTCGAGATCGGCAAGGCCGAGGTCGCGCAGTTCCTGGGCGCGGAGCCGCGCGCGGTCCGCACCGTGGCGGACGACGAGTTCGCGAAGCTGCTCCCGAAGCTGTCGGTGTACGTACAGCTCACGGAGGAGGGGGAGGACGGCAAGGGCTCCGCGCGGCGCGCCGTGGCGGTGAACGACCTCTCCGACGAGAAGGGCGCGCCGGTCCGCATCGCGAAGCCCGAGGACGTCGTCAAGCTCATGCCGGCCGCGAAGGACGAGGCGGGCGTCCGCACCGTCGCGCGCGCGGCGCTGTTCGTGCTGCGGGCGACGCAGCCGAAGGCGCACACCGACCCGATCGTCGGCCAGTCGAACGGCGGCGGCGACCGCGACAACTGGTTCGAGCCGGAGAAGTACGAGGTCCGGAAGGGAGCCGACGGGTGGACCGTCTCGGGCATCTTCATGCAGTTCTCGCACGAGTGGATGGCGCTCACGCTGGCGTTCGACGCCGGCGGGAGGCTGGCGAAGATCGGCGTCGCGTCGACCGGCGAGGCCTGAAAATAGCCCCAACTTTCCGGCGGTGCGCCGTGTCCCTGGGGCGATGGACGAACTCGACCGGCGGCTGTCCGACGCGCTGAAGCCCCAGCGGCTCTCCGACGAGCGCGCCGCGCAGATGGCCCGGCGCGCGACCGCGCGTCCGGCATGGCGCTTCGCGGCGGCGGCTGCTGCGCTGCTCGTCGCCGCACTGGGCGCGATGCTCCTCCTGCCGAACGGGAACACGGCGGAGGCCTACACGGTCGTGCGCCGGCTCGACCGCATCGAGGTGCTGCGCGGATCGGGCGGGCAGCATGTGCGCGACGGCCGCCCCTTCGTCGAAGCGCTCGCGCACTTCGCGGCGGAGCGCTGGGGCCCGGCGGCGGAGGGGTTCCGGGCGGCCGGCACGCCGGACGGCCTCTTCTACCTCATCGCGTCGCTCAGCCGCGGGGGGAAGGTCGAAGAGGCCGTGCGCGAGGGCGAGTGGTTCCTCGCCGCCCATCCCGGCTACCCGGCGGCCGACCTCGTGCGCTACTGGCACGCGCACCATCTGCGCCAGCTCGGGCGGACGGAGGAGTCGAAGGCGGCGCTGCGCGAGCTGGTCGACAGGCACCCGACGAGCGATCTCGCGGCGCTTGCGGAGTCGCAGCTTGCGGACGACTGGGACGCGTTCCTCAAGGCGTGGCAGGCGCGGGACAAGGCGGCCGCGCGCGCGGCGCTGGAGCGGCTCATCTCGACCCGCCCGAACGCCTCCGCGGTGAGGAGCGGCGACGCGGAGTTCTACCTCATCGCGTGCGTCGACGAGGCGCGAGCGATCACGATGGCGGACGAGTTCGTCGACCGCCACCCCGCGCACGCGGGCTGCGACTACGTGCTCTACTTCAAGGCGGTCTACCTGGGGCGGGCGGGACGGACGCGCGAGGCGCGCGAGACGTGCCGGGGCATCCTCGCGAACTATCCGAAGAGCGAGATGCGTCCGCACGTCCAGGCGCTGCTGGAGGGGCTGAAATGAGCACGTGGGAAGACCGGGGGCCGGACGCCGGGGCGATCGCACTGGTCTTCGCGCTCGGCGGCATGGCCGGCCACGAGTGGGAGAGCCTGGACGAGATGGTGGAGCGGGCCCTGCCGACGACGGAGGAGCCGACATGATCCTGCTTGTGCTTCTGGGGCAGTACGTGGCGCTGGCGGAGAAGGACGAGTACGCGGCCGCGGCGAAGCGGCTCGCGGAGCACCGCGGAGGGGAGGTCGTCACGGTCTCATACGACGACCTCGCGGCGGTCGAGAAGGAGCTCAAGGCGCGCAAGCCGAAGTACGTCGCGGTCGTCACGAAGCCCGAGCGCATCGACACGAACTTCGTGCGGCGGATCCTGATGCTCTCGACGCGGATGGACGACGACCCGTTCTGCGACTTCGCGTACGGGTTCATCACGGGACGCACGCCGAAGGAGGCGCTCGCGTTCGTCGAGCGCATCATCAAGGCGGAGAAGGAGGGCGTGCCCAAGCGGACGCTGGACGCGGGAGTGTCGTCGAAGGTGAAGTCGTACGCGTACGACGAGCAGGTCGACTGGATGAAGAAGGCGGGATGGGAGGCGCGCCGGATCTACTGGTCGGAGAACAAGTCCGATCCCGAAGTGCCGGCGTTCGTGAAGGCGCACATCGGGGAGCTCGAGAAGGCGGGCCTGCTCGAGCTGACCGGCAACGGCGATCCGGAGCGCATCTGGATGTTCCCCGGGGAGCGGAACTTCGACAAATCGAAGCAGTGGAAGTACGACGCCAGGAAAGTCGGGCACGATCCGAAGGGAGAGATGTTCTGCATCACGGCGGCCGACATCGCCAGGCTCGACCTCTATCCCGCGGTCGTGAACATCGGGACGTGCCACTCGGGGTCGCTGCTGCGGACGTTCGTGGCGAACGACATCATCTCGACGTTCGGGCGCGTCGAGAAGTGCGAGGTCTACGACATCCCGGCGGAAAAGAGCCTCGGACTGACGTTCCTCGCGCGCGGCGTGACGGCCTACATCGCGCCGGTCGGCCCGAACCACGGATTCCGGTGCGGCATCGAGACGCGGCGGATGTTCGAGACCGGCGCGGCGCTCGGCGACGTGATGAAGTCGTGCTACGACGAGCTGGTGCTTGCGTCGAACGGGAAGCTCGAGCTCGCGATGCACGAGCCGGGCGGGGACAGCGACCCGGACCCCGAGCCGATGATCAGCGGCGCGGCGAACCGCGTGCTCTACGGCGACCCGGCGTTCCGCCCGTTCCCGAAGATCGCGCCGCCCGAGATGGAGGCGTCGGTGCGCAAGGACGGCGTCGACGTGACGGTGCACGGGGACTTCGTCTGGACGTCGTTCGACCAGTTCACGCGCCGCACGTGGCGCGTGTGGACGGTGATGGACGCGGCGGGAGCCGGCAAGGTGACCGCGGAGAGCGACCTCAAGATCGACGAGGTGCGCTGGCTCGTCGAGGACGGCAGGCGCCTTCACGTCGCCGCGTACAGCAAGGCGAAGAAGCTGCCGGACGGTACGAAGGTCGCGTTCAAGTTCGCCCGCGGCGGCGCGGACGTGCCGAGCGTCGACGAGCCGAAGAAGCCGGGCGGCCCGAAGATCCTGTGGCAGCTCGATACGAAGTCGCCGTCCTACGGCTCGGGCGCCGTCGCGGACGTGAACGGCGACGGCAAGCCGGAGATCGTCTTCGGCACGTACTTCAACGACGAGCACCTGTACTGCGTGAGCGCGGCGGACGGGAAGGTGCTGTGGAAGCACAAGTCGGACCGCGGGCCGTTCGACGCGTCGGTCGCGATTGCCGACCTCGACAAGGATGGCAAGCCGGAAATCCTGGCCGCCGATTCGTCGAGCGGGCGCCTCGTGTGCCTCGACGGCGCCGGGAAGGAGAAGTGGTCGATCCAGCTCCCGAACAGCACGGACTCGCCGCCGGCGGTCGCCGACCTCGACGGTGACGGCGGACTCGAGATCGTCGTCGGCTCGATGTGGCGCAAGGGCGGTTCGGGCGACGTGACCGTCTACCGCGCCGACACGCAGAAGGCCGTGTGGACGCGCTCCGTGAAGGGGTGCGTGCAGTCGGAGCCCTGCCTCGTCGACCTCGACGGCGACAAGGTGCTCGACGTGATTGTGACGTCGTGGCGCGGCGACAATGCGGTGCACGCGTTCTCCGGGAAGGACGGCAAGGACCTCTGGACGTTCGAGACGATGGGCGAGGAGGACGACGCGAAGGAGCACATGGGGATGTACCACGGCGCGTCGGCCGCGCCGCTCAAGAAGGGTGGGCCGCTGCGCATCGCGTTCGCCACGTGCTCGTCGAAGCGGGGGACGCTCTTCGTGGTCGACGCGAAGGGGACGCTCGTCTGGAAGAAGGTCCTGGCCGAGTACCTCTTCGCGCCGACGACCATCGCGGACCTCGACGGGGACGGCGCGGCGGAGATCGTGGCGGTCGGCCAGCGCACGCACGTCTTCACGGCGGACGGGGAGCTGAAGTGGAGGGCGGACGTCGGATCGACGCGCGGCCCGGCCATCGCGGACGTGGACGGCGACGGCGATCCCGACCTCGTGCTCGGCGCGCGCGGGCGCAAAGCGGTGGCGCTCGACGGGCCGACGGGCAAGACGCTCTGGTCGTACGACGCGACGGTTGGCGAGAGCCAGTGGGAAGAGCTGGACTCCGCGCCGCTCATCGCCGACTTCGACGGGGACGGCGGGCTCGACGCGTTCTTCGTCGTCGGCAAGGGGACGTACGACAAGACGCGGCCGCAGAACTACGGGCGCGCGTTCGCGCTGAAGCTCGGCAAGGGGAGCGGGTCGTGGACGACGTTCCGCGGGAACCTCAAGCGCACGGGGACGGTCGAGCGGGTCGAGTGGTAGGGAGGCGGACGTGATTGCACTTGTGATGGTCCTGCTCGCGGTCCAGGACGATTGGGCGCCGGCGTCGAGCGCGTTCACGGAGGCGCTGACGCGGGGCGACACGAAGAAACTCGAGGGCGCGATCGTGCGCGTCGCGCGCGAGCACAGCGGGCGGGCGGCGAAGCTGCTGATCAAGGGGCTGGCGACGCCGGACGACCGGCACTACTGGATGATCATCGGCGGCCTGTCCGAGCTGCGGTCGGCCGCCGCGATGGACGTGATCGTCGACGAGATCCTGTCGCGCGGGCTCGTAACGCTGCGGCGGGACCTGATGATGGCGCTGCAGCTGAGCCAGGAGTCGTCCGCCGAAGCGGGGCTCGTGCGCGTTCTGAAGGAGGGGTCGCCCGACCTGCAGATCGTGGCGGCGGACGAGCTGGCGCAGCGGGGGCGCCGCGATGCGATCCCGGTGTTGATCGGACTGCTCGACAAGCGCGGCGCGGACCTCGACGAGCTGAAGCGGCAGGCGCTGCGGGCGCTGCGCGGGCTGACGAAGAGGGACTTCGGGCCGCGCGGGGCCGACTGGAAGGCGTGGTGGGAGAAGGAGAAGGAGAGCTTCCGCGTCGGCGAGCCGGAGAAGCGGGGGCCGGGCGAGACGGTGGCGGAGACGCTGCGCCGCGGGCGCGCGACGGAGTACGAAGATCTGAAGAAGGGGCGCAAGGAGGAGATCCTCGTCGTCGCGGGCCTCTATGACGAGGTGCAGAGCGTCCTGACGAAGATGTCGATCCCGCACGCGGTGGTCACGAAGGACAAGTTCGCGCAGGCGGAGCTGGAGAAGGCGAACGTGCTGCTGGTGAACTGCGACAACTGGGCGGCGGCGACGTTCGACGCGCGGCAGGCGGCGCGCATCCGCGCGTTCGTCGCGGGCGGCGGGTATCTCTTCACCTCGGACTGGGGGATCAAGGACGCGCTGCTGGCGGCGTTCCCGGGGTACATCAAAGCGGGGGAGATGATCAAGCCGGAGGGGCCGGCGCTGACGGTGGACATCTTCGCGCATCGCGGGATGACCGGGCACGCGTTCCTGCGGGAGGTCTTCATCAAGATGGCGAAGGAGGGGGGCGAGGGGCGCGAGTCGGCGACGCGCACGCGGGAGAAGCTGGCGTTCCAGTGGATCATCGATCCCGGGACGTACCCGATCGTGTACGATCCGGCGAAGGTGGTGCCGCTCGTGGAGGGGCCGGAGCTGAAGGAGTACGGGCCGACGGCGGTCGCGGTGACGTTTCTCTTCGGCGCGACGCCGGAGGAGGAGCGGCGGTTCGTGTCGACGGGCGGGGTGTACGAGGACATCGCGAAGCGGAAGGCGGGAAAGGTGCTGCACGTGCTCTCGCACTTCCGGGCGCAGAAGACGAAGGACGACGACTACGCGGTGCAGAACATGCTGCTGAATTTCCTGATCGAGGCGCGGGACCGGAAGCGCGACTAACCCAAGGCGGAATCGTTGCTGCACCGGATCCCCGGTGGGTTCACCACGGAAGCACGGAATCCACGGAAGGTCACGGAAGAGGACAAGTTGAAGACGATCTCTCGGACGTTGCACGTCATGGCATCAGCCCTGGCGGTCCTCGCGTGCCTTTCGTGCGCGACACCTCCCGCAGCCGCGCCGTCCCGGCATCTCACGCTTGCCCGGGACGCGGCGCGGTGGCTGCGCGCGACCGCCATCGTCGAGGGGGACACGACGGCGTGGCGCGCCGTGCCCGACTCGAAAGCGGCGCCGCGAGCGGACCTCTACTACGGCACGTCGGGCGTCGCGCTCTTCTTCCTCGAGCTCTACAAAGCCACCGGCGACGAGGCCGACCGCGCGATGGCCGAGCGCGGGGCGCGCTGGCTGATCGCCCGCGCGAAGGCGGACGGCGACGGCTTCTGCTGGGAGGTGCCGGACGACGACGGCAAGATCGTCCACGATCCCGGCCTCTATACGGGCGCCTCGGGGATCGGCGCCGCCTTCCTGGATCTCCACCGGCACCTGAAGGTGGACGCCTACCGCCGGTACGCCGCAGGGGCCGCCGCGTGGGTCGCTGCGCGGCCGATCGGCGAGTGGAAGAAGTACGACATCATCTACGGGGCCGCGGGAGCTGCGCTCTTCCTGGTGCGAGCGTCGCGGGAGCTCGGAGAGCCGCGTTTCCTGCAGGCGGCCGTCCGTCTCGGCGAGCACCTCATCGCGTGCGCGATGCGCGAGAAGGAGGGGATCCGCTGGCGCATGTCGGAGACCTGGGAGCGGCTCTATCCGAACTTCTCGCACGGCACGTCGGGCATCGCATACGCGCTGGCGACGCTCCATGCGGCGACGAAGGACGAGCGGTTCCTCGCCGCGGCGCGCCAGGCGGCGGACTGGCTCGCCGCTCACCGGCTGAAGACGGACGCGGGGGCGGTGTGGCACCGCCACGAGCCGGACGCGACCGGGCTCTACTATGTCGGATGGTGCCACGGGCCGGCGGGCACCGCGCGGCTGTTCCGGGAGCTCGGGCGCGTGACGGGCGATCGCGCGTGGGGCCGGTGGGTGGACGACTGCGCGCGGTGGGTGATGACGTGCGGCGCGCCGGAGAAGCCGCTGTCGGGGTTCTGGAACGTGAGCCAGTGCTGCGGCTCGGCGGGGGTCGGCGACTTCCTCGCGGACATGTACGTGCTGACGCGCGACGAGAAGTACCGGCAGCGCGCGGAGGCGTATGTGGAGGACATTGTGCGGCGCGCGTCGCCGGGGGAGCCGGGGCTGAAGTGGGTGCAGGCGGAGAACCGCGTGAGCCCGAAGGAGGTCTTCGCGCAGGCCGGGTACGCGCAGGGGGCGGCCGGAATCGGGCTCTTCTTCCTGAAGATGCACGCGATCGGCGGGGGGATGCCGGGGCGGCGGCTGCTGGTGCTGCCGGACAGTCCGTTCGAATAGAAAAGGCGCGGCTCATCGCCGCGCCTCTTCACGGTTCCGTGGCGGAACCGCCGTCCTGACAAGTCACCAACCCCATACACGCGAACGGGGTGCCTGACAAGTCGGAGAGTGCGGCCGGGGGGACTTGAACCCCCACGCTGCTTGCGCAGCACCGACTTGTCAAGACGGCGCGTCTGCCACGGCCGCACGTGTAGCGCAAGCCCCATGCCACGGAGCCGCACGCAAGTCATTGGCAGGTGGAGCGTTGCGGGGGCACGTCCAGGCCGTGCGAGGAGTGTGTCAAAAGGTAGCGTTCTTGTTACCGGGGTCCCCGCTGCACGGAGGAAGCAGAGCGGACCGCCGGAACCCCTCTTGTGGCGTCCTTGGCGCTCTTGGCGGTTCAATTCGCCCTCACGCTCCCGGGTAGCACCCCAGCACGCGCAGCCGCAGGGTCCGCTCCCGGAGCAGCGCCAGCGCCTCCGACACAACGGGCGCGTCGACGTGCCCCTCGAAGTCGACGTGGAAGACGTACTCCCACGGGCGGCCGGGAACGGGGCGCGACTCGATGCGCGTGAGGTTGATGGCGCGGTCCGCGAAGATCCGCAGCGTCCCGCAGAGCGCCCCCGGCTCGTGGCGCGCCGCGTAGGCGACCGACGTCTTCGTGCAGCGCGCGTGCACGCGCTGCTCGCGTGCGATCACGACGAACCGCGTGAAGTTGTGCGGCGAGTCCTCGATCGCCTCGGCCACGATCTGCATCGCGTAGACCCGAGCCGCCCGCTCTGAGGCAACCGCGGCCGCGTCGAGGAGCCCCTGCTCCCGGATCATCTTCACGCTCCCGGCCGTGTCGTACGCAGGCACGACCGTCCACTCCGGATGCGCGCGCAGGAAGCGGTCGCACTGTGCCGCCGCCGCCGGATGCGCAAGCACGCGGCGCACGTCCGCCGGCCGCACCCCGTCGTGCGCGATGAGGCAGTGCGACACGCGCAGCGTGATCTCGCCGACGATCGACAGGCCGTGCTCCATCAGCAGATCGGCGTTCTGCGGGATCGATCCCATGATCGAGTTCTCGACCGGGATCACGCCCTGTTGCGCGCCGCCGGAGGCGACCTGCTCGAACACCTGACGGAACGTCGGCCAGCCGACCGTCGCGGCGCCGCCGGAATACTCGCGCGCCGCCTGTTCGCTGAACGCGCCGGGTTCGCCCTGGTACGCGATGCGCATGGAATGCCTGCGTGAGAGAGGAGAGCCTGGACGGAGAGACCGGAGGGGGACTACGGCGTAAATCGGCGGCAGGCGATGAGCATCACGAGACGCGGATTCTAGGCGGGGCGGGGGCGCAAATCAAGCGTCGCCGTGGAACGTTGGGCGAGCGATCCGCCGTCGCCGTCGCACGACTCAATCAAGCGCCTTCGCGCGGCTTGGAGGCCCCCGCTTCTCTCTGGCGCCTCACGCGCTCCCGCACGACGACCAGCTCCTTCTTCGCCGCCTCGAGCTCCTTCGACCACTCGCCGTGGCGGCGCGGGTCGAGCGCCTCGATGAACGGCAGTCCCGGGTAGCGCTCGCGCGTCTCCATGATGACCGCGTATGCCTTCCGCATCGCCGGGTCGCCCCGCGCGATGCCCTGCCCGATGCGCTCCGCGAGCGCCCGCCACCGGAGCGCGAAGATGCGCAGCTGCACGCCGCGCTCCTCCTGCGCCCAGTCGGCCATCATCCCCTTGCCCGCCTCGATCTCGTCGATGAGGAGCATCGCCTCCGCCCGGTCCTCCGGCTTGAGCGGCTGCGCGGGGGCTCCCGGTTCCGCCCGCGGCGAACCGAGGGCGACCTTCAGCGCCTCCTCGCTCGTCGGCGGCGGGCCGTACTCCATGAGCGCGGCCCGGATGTCGGCGGCCTCCTTCTGCTGGACGGCCAGGACGGGGTCGATCTCCCGGACGAGGTCGAAGCGCCCGAGCTGGACGAGCATCGTGCGGCGCTTCTGGAGGGCCTCGATCTGCTCGCGCAGCTCCTTCGCGCGCCGCTCCAGATCCTCGCGCCGGCGCGCCATCTCGACGTTCTTGCGCGTGTCCTGGATCTCGGCGTCGATGCGGCCGACGAGCTTGTCGAATTCTGCCTTGTCCACCCAGACGAAGTATAGCGCGGCGGCCGTCAACCGCGCCACGGTCTTGCAATGCGCCCCTCGACCCGCATCGCGAAGTCGAAGGCGTCGATCGCGACGCAGCAGTCGATGTCCCCGGGCGGACGGTCGGGGTCCCCCGGCGAGTGCATCCGCGCGCCGGCGCTGGCGCGGACGGCCGCGATCACGCGCTCGCGCGGCGGCGGCTCCCCCCGCAGGAGCGCCGCGAGGTACTCCGCGCACGCGTCGTCGTCCTCCCCGGGCTCCGCGGGCGGCGCGCCCATCGCCACGAGCGTGACTTCGCCCGTTCCCCGCAGCGCCCGCGCCGTCGCGGAGGCCACGACGAGGCTGCCGAGCCACACCGCCTCGGCGCGCTCCGCGAGCACCACCCCCTGCGTGCCCGAGCCCGTGCGCTGCACCGCGCGCCCCGAGAGCCGCCGCCCGACCAGCTGCGACGGCGAGTTGTTGTGGTCGAAGCCCGGAATCAGCCGCCCGCCGACCTCGCCCATGCGGAAGCCAGGCCGTGCGAGCGCCTCCTCGACCGTCGAGACGAGCTCGATCTCCTCGATGCCGGCGGCGAACGCGTACGCGGCGGTCGTGAACGCGCGGATGACGTCGATCACGACGACCTGGCCGGACGCCTCCCGCGCGCCGTCGGGCCCGCGGACGATGCGAATAAACACGCCAGCCGATTGTTGCATACCTGGGAGGAAAACATGCAGCTCACGATCATCGCCCTCGCCGCCGCGCTCGCCCTCCAGGAGGAGCCGCCGAGGGACGAACGCGCCGCGATCGACAAGCCGGTCCGGGACTTCAGGCTCGTGGACCTGATGGCCGACACCGAGACGCACGTCACGCTCTCGCAGTTCAAGGACAAGAAGGCGGTGGTGCTCCTCTTCATCAGCTACCAGTGCCCGGTGACGTGGAAGTACGAGAAGCGCTTCGGCAAGCTGCTCGAGGACTACAAGGAGAAGGACGTCGTCTTCCTCGGGGTGCGCAGCAACGCGAGGGACACCGCCGACGCCACGCGGAAGTACTGCGAGGCGCGCAACCTCGACGTCCCCGTCCTCTTCGACGAGGGCAACGTCGTCGCCGACTACTTCGCCATCGCGTACACGCCGAAGTTCGTCGTCATCGACTCGAAGGGCGTGATGCGCTACTCGGGCGTGTGCGACGACAACCCCGACGAGAAGGCGGTGAAGAAGCACTATGTGCGCGCGGCGCTCGACGCCGTGCTCGTCGGCAGGGAGGTCGCCGAGAAGAAGGCGGAGGGGTCGGGCTGACGGATCACGCGCATGCCCCGCGGCGCGGGGCAGGAGCCGAAGAAGGAGCCGCCGAAGCAGGATCCTCCGAAGGAGCGGAAAGAGTACTAGCAGGCTGTTGAGAAAGGGGCAGCCTGCTGGTCGCACGTTTCACGTATCACGCTTCATGTCGTCGCCCGTTCTCTGTCGTCTGTCGTCGCCCCGTCTCACGTGCGCTTGCGGCTCGCGGGACGGTGGACGGCCGACGAGCGACGACATGAAACGTGCGACTTGATACGTGAAACTGCCCTTCTCCCCCCTAGCGCCATGAGGCTCGCCGCGCTCGCCGGCGCGCTCCTCCTCGCCTTCCAGGACGCGCCCGCACCGGACCGGGACCGCTCGCCGTGCGACGTCGCGATCTCGGCCGACGGCCGCTGGGCGCTGACGGCCAACGCGGCGTCCGACTCCGTCTCGCTCGTCGACCTCTCCGACGGAACGGTCGCGGCCGAGGCCGCCGTCGGCAAGGGCCCCTGCTCCGTCGCGCTGACGCCGGACGGCAGGCGCGCGGTGGTGACGAACCGCGCGTCGAAGTCGGTCTCGGTGCTCGGCGTCGGGGTCGGGGCGCTCTCGGTTCACCAGACCGTCGTCGTGGGCCACGAGCCGCGCGGCATCGCGATCGACGGCGCGCGCGCGTTCATCGTGCTCTCCGGCGAGGACGCAGTGGTGGCGCTCGACCTCGAGTCGCTCAAGGTGACGGCCCGGATCGAGGTCGGCGTGGAGCCGTGGCACGCGGCGCTCGCGCCGGACGGCAAGCGGCTGGCCGTCGGCAACGCGCTTTCGCAGGACGTGAGCGTCGTCGACACCGAGGCGATGCGCGTCGAGCGGACGGTAAAGGTGCGGGGGCGCAACCTGCGGCGCGTCGCGGTGTCGCCCGACGGCGAGTGGGCGTACGTGCCGACGGTGGCGGAGCGCGGGCTCGGGACGACGCGCGACAACATCGACAAGGGCTGGGTGATCGCCAACCGGCTCGCGCGCGTGCGACTGACGAAGGCGGCGACGCGCGAGGCGATCGCGCTCGACGTGCGCGGCCAGGCGGTCGCGGACCTGGAGGCGGTCGCGATGTCGGCGGACGGGCAGTCGCTGGCGGTCGCGGCCGGCGGGACGCACGAGCTGCTCCTGATGCGGGGGCCGCTCCCGTTCGTCGGGCACGGCGGGCCGGGCGACCACATCGAGCGCGCGCTGCTCGAGGACGCGAAGCGCTTCCGGCGGGTGACGCTCGGCGGCCGCCCGGTGAGCGCGCGCTTCTCGCCGGACGGGAAGTCGGTCGTCGTGGCGAATGCGCTCCTGAACGCCGTGCAGGTCGTGGACGTCGAGACCGGGAAGGTCGCGCGCACGATCGCGCTCGGCGGGCCGGCGCAGCCGTCGCGCGAGAGGCGGGGCGAGGCGATTTTCTACGACGGGACGCGGTCGTTCCGCCAGTGGTACTCGTGCCACAGCTGCCACGCGGAGGGGCACACCAACGGCGGGGCGTACGACACGTTCGGCGACGGCCGCTACGGCAACCCCAAGAAGACGCCGAGCCTGCGCGGCGTGACGAAGACCGGCCCGTGGACGTGGCACGGGTCGCAGAGAGACCTCCGCGAGTCGATCCGCGCTACGTTCAAGACGACGATGCAGGGTGCGGAGCCGTCCGGCGAGGACCTCGACGCGGTCGTCGCGTTCCTCGCGACGGTCGACTTCGCTCCGCCGCGCGACGAGGCGGTCACGGAGGGGGCGAGGCGCGGCAAGGCGCTGTTCCGCGCGAAGGGGTGCCAGGACTGCCACGCGGCGCCGCACTTCACGAGCGAGCTCGTCGCGGAGGTCGGACTGGAATCGAAGGACGACGCCCACAAGGGCTTCAATCCGCCGGCGCTTCGGGGCGTCGGCCGGCGCGGCCCGTGGCTGCACGACGGTCGCGCGCGCACGCTCGAGGAGGTCCTGCGGACGCATCACGCGCCGTCGCGCGCCAACGGCGAGAAGGACCTCACGGAGGAGGAGCTGCGGGACGTGGTCGAGTACCTGAAGACGCTGTAGGCGGGACCGTTGCCCTACGGCATCCCCGGTGGTTCTCCACGGAACCCCCATGAGACCGCGGTCTCGCCACGGCGCATGAAAACGCAGGCGAAGCCCTGACACCACCGAGTTCCGGAAGAACACCACGGAGGACACGGGGGACACGGAGTGTGAGCAACT
>Ga0187892_10007088_pt1 | contig 16203 bp, 11 predicted proteins | sample MA1701073metaG_FD_139345 | JGI IMG/M metagenome (GOLD analysis project Ga0187892, IMG submission 139345) | Bio-ooze microbial communities from a basaltic lava cave in the Kipuka Kanohina Cave System on the Island of Hawaii, USA - MA170107-3 metaG ... | reverse complement strand
TTGTTCCTGGGTGACTCGATGACCTTCGGGCTCGGTGTCGGCGACGCGGACACCTTTCCCGCGCTTGTTGAGGCTATCGTTCGGGGTCGGGGCGCTCGGCAAACTACGGTCGCCAACTGCGGAGTGCCTGGGTACAACCTGAGCCAGCTAGTCCGTGCCGCCGAGTTGCGCTTGTCGGACACCAAACCTCGGCTCCTCATGGTGGTCGTCCACTCGTCGGACCTCGAGACCGCCGTCGATTTTTCAGCGCTGACTCCAAAGAGCGCCGCGACGCAGTTCGCCATCACGCATTCGCGGCTGTTGCGGTTCGGCTACATCATGACGCGCACGTGGGGCATGGCGAGAGAGATGGAACAGTCCGGGAAGTATCTGAGCGCCGCGAGCATCAATGAGTATCTGCGGCGACTTGCAACCGCAGCCCGCGAGAACAATTCCCAGGTTGTAGTCGTGCAGCTTCCCGACATTCATCATCCGGCACTTTCCTTCGACGAAGCGCTCGCGGCTCACAACCTGGCAACTTACAAATTGCGGCCGCTGCCGCGCGATGACCGACACTTCCTTGCAGATCGCGAGCACTGGACAGTCACGGGCCAGCGGATCGTCGCCGATCAAGTCGCTCCGGTTGTCGAAGCAGCGCTCGCTACGGGCGCGGCGCAGAGAAGCGTTTCTGACAGGGTCCCTCTTCAAGGACCCAGCTAGTGTGAGCGTGCGACGCAGCTCGGGGAGGTGCTGCGATCTTCACGCGGCGACCGCAGCCACTGCCCAGGCTCGCGGCAGCTCGCGCAATATGGGCTGGCTGCGGCAGCGGCGCTCGAGCTCCCGGACTTGTTCAACGTGCGACGGGTCATTCAGCCGCCCTGCGTCGACGAGGCTGCCGAACGGGCCGTCGGGCACGTAGCACACGCCGACGACATCCAGCACCGAGAGTCCGGCCGTCGTCGCGAGCTCGGAGGCCTCCTCGCGGGTGTAGTAGTGAACATGCTTCAAACCGGGGAGGGTGATCACGCCATCGTCCAGAACGGCCTGTACGGCTTTGGGCGACGTCAGATCCCGGTCGGCAAGGAGGGCACCGGGACGCGCCTCGACGGAAAAGAGGACGATTCCGCCGGGTTTCATCGCGGCGCGCAGATGACGCATGATGCGCGACGGATCGGTGGCGTAACAGGCAACCTCGACCGCGAGCAACAGATCGTAGGCGCCGCGCGCCAGCGTGTCAGGGCGGGAGAGATCACCAACGGTCGCGGGGACCGACTCTCCGAGATGCAGACGCGCACGGCGCACCGCCTCGGGGCTGGCATCCACCAGCTCGACGTGGAACCCACGTTGCGAAAGTACTTGAGCGAAACGACCAGTGCCACCGCCAGCGACCATTACCCGGGCGGCTTCCGCGATCCGCGAAAGCGGGTCGCCCCATATCTCAAGGTAGATGTCTCGCTCTACCGTTTTCAGGGCGTGCTCGGGAGCCGTGAGAGATAACGGATCGCAGGCATCACCGTAGAGCGCCCACTCGCGCTCCGCCTGGATCAGGTTCCACAGGCCAGGATCGGAATCGCACGCGATCGAGAGCCCTTGCTCGCACCTCAGAGCCTCTTCGATGTTCATTGGCCGGGGGAGCATCCCACCGGACTAACGCCGGAAAGCGATTTGCCAGGCCTGCACCCCCCGGCCCGACGGTGCTGGAGCGCTTCTGAAAATAAAGGGGAACCTCAGAGATTACCGCCCGCTGGGGTCAGGGCGCGGTTTGGGGATGGGGCGAGGTCGGGGACTGGGCCGCCAATTCAACATGTTATCCCTCCTATCGGGTTCAACCGACTCAGTGGAACGAATCTACGGTTGGGACTTTGCACACTTCGATTCGCGAGGCAAGCGGAAAACTCTGGCTGCAGCAGCCGTTCCCCCGTTGGTGCCGTGCGCGCACGGCGATGATAAGTTGTCTCCTGTGCGCCTGCCGCTACGAACCGCACCCAAATGTCTGCTCGTGAGGCTCCTCGGCCGCGGCATGGCTTTGATTCTCGCATCACAGGCCCTCTTTGCCCAACCCCCGCCGACAGCCCCGAGCCCGACTGTGATGTTGCCTGCCAGCGGACAAACCAAGCGCCACACTGCGGATCGCGCCGATAGCGGCACTGGCCAGGTACCAGTGTTTGACGACGGTCACATCCGTGCCGGGGCGCCCCTGCGATATCGGGACAACGGTGACGGCACGATTACCGATCTGAATACGCAGCTGATGTGGGAGAAGAAGTGCTCCGCCTGCGACGGCCTGCATGACGCCCGCGGCCGATACCGTTGGTCCGGCGACGGAAGGGTGGAGACGATCTGGGACTGGCTGAGGCACATCAATGCTGAGGGCAAGAAGGGCTTCGCCGGATACTCCGACTGGCGCATCCCCAACGTCAACGAGCTCGTCAGTATCGTCGACTACGGGAAAGTGCTTCCTGCGGCGAACGAAGCGTTTCAGGGCGATCTGTGCGCGGCCGAGTGTTCCGACCTCAAGCAACCAGGGTGCAACTGCACCCAGATTGGCGAGTACTGGACCTCGACGACCTTCTCCGACTTCCCGGCGCATGCGTTCGTCGTCTTCTTCGGCATGGGGCTGGTGAACGACCGCGTCAAGACGAACCAGGCCTATGTGCGTGCCGTTCGGGGAGGCCAGCAGGAATGAAATCAGTTGCCGGGCCGCTCGACGCGCGCGATTCGAGACCATGTCGGATCGCCTTCCTCCTGCTGGCGCTCACGGCTGTCACCGGTTGCCGCGGTACGCCGGTCTCGTCGTCACTACCGCAAGCGGCGCGCACCGGAAACGTGGTTCAAGTCCAAGAGCTCCTCGATAAAGGAGCCAATCCGAACGCCGCCGACGAAACCGGTGTGACGCCCCTGCTCGCCGCGATCCTCGCGAATCAGCGACCGGTCGCACGTGTTCTGCTCGAGAATGGTGCCGATGCCAGTTTGGCCAGTAGCATCGCCTCGACGGTCCTGGCTTCGCATGGCGTCGCGGTGCCTCCCGAAGCTCACGTGGAGACGACTCCGCTGTTGCTGGCCATCGAACGCGATGACGCTGAACTCGTCGGTTGGCTGATCGAGCATGGTGCCAGCGTCGATGCGGCGAGTGACGAGAGGCCCACGCCCCTCATCCTCGCGATTCTGCGCGGGCATCAAGACATCGCCCGCCTTCTAATTGGTAAAGGCGCGGCCCTCGATACGGGCAGCTGGCTTGCCGCGCGTGTCCTTGCTGAAGCCGGCGCGCCGGTGCGGGGGAACGATCGCTTCGAGGCAAGACCCTTGCAGGTCGCCGTGCTCAAAGGCGATGTCGCACTGGTCGATCTGATGCTCGAGCGGGGTGCCGACGTCAATGTGCAAGCTGGAGACGGGATCACGCCGCTTTTCGTCGCCGTGTTCGTGGGCAATGCCGCCATGGTGCGACGGCTCCTTGACGCCGGTGCGCAGGTCAACCGCCAGACCGCAGAAGGGTTCACGCCTCTCCTCGCCGCATTGGAGCAAAAGAAACATGCGATCATAGAGCTGCTGCTCAAGGCTGGTGCCCGTCCCGACGCCGCGCCTGGCGATCGCGCAGACCCGTTGCAAGTCGCTCTCGCCAAGGAGGGCCTACTGGGGATTCAGGACGACGCCGGGCTGGCCGCGAACATCGACACAACGGGTGCCGATCCTCGTCTGCGCACCCAGTTCGACGACGCGCTGCTGGCACTGCTGCCGGCTCGCTTGGAGCCTCGTGGGCTCGCTCTCGACCTCAAACGCGGGCGAATCTATTGGACCGAGTATGCGGCAGACCGCATTCGCAGCGCAGACCTGGAAGGGCGTGACGCCCGCTCCGTTGTCGCCGACGAAGAGGGTCCAATCGGCATTGCCGTCGATGCGGAACGCCAACTGATCTTCTGGACCAGTGATGCGAGCTATCCCCGGCGCATCCGGCGCGCCGGTCTCGACGGTAGTTCGATCATGACGCTGGCGCAGGGCACTTCCGTCAATCGGCCCCGGGCGATTGCCGTCGACGGCAATCGTGGGGAGGTGGTGTGGACCGAGACCGTCAGCGGCCGCGTGCTGCGGGCGGCAGCAGACGGGACGGGAATCCAGGAGATCTTTTCCGACGGCATCTCGAGTGTCGCCGACCGTCCTGACCGCGAAGCGTTCCGGTCCCTGGGGTTGGCCATCGCCCCGCGAGCGGGTCGGCTTTATTGGACGGAGCTGACGATGAGTCGGATCACGCAAGCCGATCGCAGTTCGAGCGCGGCGTCGCCCGAGGTCGCGACGCAAAACGTCCTCACCGCCGCCGAGGGCGTCGAGTTCCCGGTAGGGATAGCCGTCGATGAAGGTGCCGGTGTCCTCTACTGGGCGGATGTCGGTCGCCAGGCAATCTTTCGTGCTGGCATCGACGGACGGGGGGTCACCGAGATCCTCGGCCGGGACGACGGTGTGGTTGAACCATACGCCATTGCTCTCGACGCAGAGCGCGCCAAGCTCTACTGGACGGATGCCAGCCGCGATGTGATCGGGCGCGCGAATCTCGATGGCACCTCGATCGAGGAGCGTTCGCTGCACGACAATGCCCCGTTCGCGCCTCCGCATGCCTCTCGGGGGTGCCCCGGCACGGTCCGGGACGCCGGGCGTCGGTATCTCGTGAACGCGGTCCGCAGCGTGGCCGTATGCCTCGAGAAAGTCGACGCCCTGAAGGCGGTGAAGCGGGAGGAAGCGGACGCAGCGAAGGCCGTGCCGACTTGCGTCGAACAGCTGCGTCGCTGGGCTCCGCTGGCGCGCGAGCTGCGTGGCGTGCTGGATACGGGATGCCGCGGTACGGACTGGAAGCGCGGGCTGGCGGCCAGCGCCAACCCGCTCGCTATCTCGTGTAGCGGAGGGCGCGATGTGAGCTTCGATCGGTGGGTGGAGTGTACGGTCGAGAAGCATCGAGAGGTGGCCGAGGGGCTCATCGCGCGGCACTATCTCCGCGCCGTTGAATGGCTCGACGAGGTCCGTCCCTTCCTTGCGGCACGGGCCCAGCAAGAAGGGACGGGGGGGGCGGCGGCCGAGGCACTCGACGCGCTCGGTGTCGTCCGAGCCAGTCTCACACCACGGGGCGGGAATGCGATCATCGTGAATGGTCTGCCCGCAACCGGTCAATCCACGAGCTACGCTGCAGCCACACTCGAGGGGGCAGGCAAGCGGGTGCCGGTACCGGACGACAGTGCCGTGCGGGCCGGGCGGCCACCAGCCTTCCGTGACAACGCTGACGGGACGGTCACCGATCTGCGGACTGGCTTGATGTGGGAGAAGAAATGCGCCGGTTGCGGTGGCTTGCACGACCTCGGACTCGAGCTGCCTTGGAGCGGTAGCGGAGGGGAGATGACGATCTGGGACTGGCAAGCGAATCTGAACACCGCGGGAGGCGCCGGTTTCGCCGGCTATGCGGACTGGCGCCTTCCCAACGTCAAAGAGCTGCAGAGCATCATCGACTACGAGCGTTTCAATCCAGCCGTGACCCGCACCTTCGACGGTGACCTTTGCGGCCTCGGGTGCACGGAGCTCGCCAACCCTCAGTGTAGCTGCACGAGCATGAGCACCTACTGGTCGTCGACGACGTTCCCCGGCAGCTCGTCTCGCGCGATCGTCGTTGCCTTCAACCTCGGGCTCATCAATGAGCGGCCGAAGAACGAACTGGCCTACGTGCGTGCGGTGCGAGGCGGGATGCTCTCGAACGCGGACGCCGTCGGCCAGCGGAACTGACCTGTCCGTACGCGACGTCGATTCGGACAGCATCGCTGAGCAGCGGCCAGTTCGACGCGCCAATCGTCGTTTGACACTGCGTTTGGGCGCGCGGTAGAGAAGACTACGGGGGAGATCCACCAATAAATCTTCCGGGACCACCAGACAGGGCGTGAATGCCGCCTATTCGCCAAGGTGTGAACGCAGCGGATGTGGATCCGCACAGGCACCCGCCGCTGCGGCTGGCGCAGGTGGGGTTTGGCTATATCGGCCACCGGCGCACTCTCGTGACCGCGGCGCATCGGGACATCGAGGTCGTCGCCATCGTGGACGTGGACCCGAAGCGGCTGGCTCTGGCGCGGGAACTGGTGGGTGACCACGTCATGCTGGGCACCGACTACCGCCAGGTGTTGCGGCTCACGCGCCCCGACGGGGCCATCATCTCCACGCCCAATGTGCTGCATGCGCCCATGACTCTCGACGCGCTGAACATGGGCATTCACGTGCTGTGTGAGAAGCCGCTGGCCATCAACGCCGCCCTGGCGGCGCGCTGTGTGGCGGCCGCGCGCCGCGCGGGGTGTGTGCTCAAGATGGGCACGAATCACCGTTACTGGCGTGGTGTGGTGCGCCTGGTGGGGATGGTAGGCGATGGTGCCGTGGGTGACGTCCAACGGATCAGCGGTGAGATCGGGCACGAGTTTCCAGACGCGCGCTCGGAATGGTATCGGGAGCCGGAGATCTCCGGCGGCGGGGCACTCATCGACAACGGTCCGCACCTCCTCGACGCCGTGCGCCACATTCTGGCCGTCTGCGATGGCGATCGGATCCGCACAGTGCGCTGTCGGACAACGCGCGAGCGCGACGGGCTCGCCGTGGAGGATCGCGCCACGGGCAACCTGGTGTCGGCGCGGGGTCGCGAGGTCGACTTTGTGGCGACGTGGACCGACGGTCCCTACCGGATGAACGTGGACGTGGTCGGCACACGCGGTCGCCTGTCGCTGCGCGGGTTCGAAAAGCTGACCTTCGAGGGCGAGGGCGAGACCAGCGAGCACCGGTTTACGGGCGTGCCGGTGCTCGAAAGTTGGCAGCGCGATGTTGATGCCTTCGTCGCGCGGTTGCGCGGCGCGCAAGCGATTCGCCGCTTCGACGAGAACGGTACGGGGTTGGCCACGGCGGAGTTGGTGGATGCTCTGTACCGGAGTAGCTCTTGCAATGCCTCCCCCGTGGAGATCTGATCCCACGGTCCGCACGCGCCGACTCCTGCTCCTGGGCTGGTTCGTGTCCTCCTGCGGGTACGCCGGTTTGTACCTGGCGACCATGGCCCACAACACGCTGTTGGCGGGGGAGCCATTGTGGCCGACGCTGAGTCTCCATCCCAATCTGGTCGTCGGCCTGCTTCCCGATGGCCTCGAGTTCGTCGAGAGCTCTTTCGCCAGACCACCGTCGCGGGACTGGGGCATCGAACGACCGGTGATCCCGCCGCTGCAAATACTCTATGTCGATGGCGTGCGCATCCCGCTCATGTACCAATACCGGCAGGTGAGCACGATCCCGATACTCCTGGTAAGAGAATCGTCCCGGCTCCTCGGGCAGACGGCCGGTGTCCACACCTACATCATGCTCTGCGCCATCATCGAGCTGGGGCTGCTCGGCGCGATCCTGTTTCGCGTCGCAGGGCTGGGCGCCGCATGTCTGGGGATGGCGTTCTGGGCATTCGACGTCAACCTCGTGTGCCGTTACGCGACCATCGGGGTGACGGAGTCGTTGTTGTTGGCCGTGGTCATGGCGGCCGTGCTCTGCCTCCTGCGCGTACCGAGCGCAGATCGCCCGGCGCGGCCGTTGTTCGCCGCCGGCCTGTTGCTGGGTTTGGGCTTCTACGTGAAAGTTGCGATCCTCTGGCACGCAGCGGCATTGTTCGTGTTCGTGGTCGGCGCTCGGTGGCGCGGTCGGATCTTGCCGTTCGTCGCCGGCGGAGTCGTGGGCATGCTGCCCTTCCTGGTACTGTCGGATTATTACGGTGTTCTCGGCGACATGCATCGACCCGAAGCTCTCGTCGTTCCGGTCCGCGATCTACTGACTCTGCTGGCCAACCGCGCCGAGCACTTCTCGGTGATGCAGATCGGTACCCTGGGTCCGCCGCATGGCCTCGACGTCGAGGCCATACGCAGCCTGGACGTTTTCGGGGTCTCGTTTCTGCTGCTATGCGCCGCGCCAGCGGTGGTTATGGTACTCCGGCGCTTCCCGCAGCGGTTCCCCTTTGCGGCCAACTTCCGCTCGCAGCTCTATGGCCGGCTTTACATTGCGTTCTTCGTCTTCGTTGCATTCGCGTGGGTAAGCACACTCGGGCGCGAGATACCGCAGGTCTACCTGCTCGATGGATTCATGCTCGTGGCCGCGCTGTTGGGGATCTTCGGTGCCGAGGTGTCACACCTCGCGAAGCGACGCGGCGCGCAGGTGGCGGTGCTGGTACTGCTGTTGGCCCCGACCCTCGGCATGACCTGGAGGTGGGCGGCCCAGTGGCGTGAGCACGATGTGGTGGCCGCGGTGAGCGCGCGCTCGGTGAGCGCCGTGGTCTCCGATCTGCGCGCTCGCGGCGACGCGTCCCCGCTGACCCTGCGCTTCGAGGACATCGGGCTGTACGAGTTCCTGTCCGACGAGGAGATACTCCCGCGCCATCTGGCGTACTTGTTGGAATTTCGGCGCGAGGACGACATGTTGGCCCTGCGAAGTGCGGGCTCGAGCACGTTGCTGGTCACCCTGGAGCAGGTGTTGAGCCACTGGGCCGAGCGGGTGGACCCCGAGACCTACCGGAAGCGCATGGAGGCCGCCGGGTTGCGCGTTACGGATGAGCGATTTTACGACCATCGTGGACGTCCCGTGGTGTGGTGGCTCCGCTACGAGGTGATGGAGGACGTACCATCTCGCTAGATCGAGTCCTCGTGTGCTATTTGGACAAGGTCTGGGAGTACACCTAGTGTGGCCACTGTCGCTCTGATCAACCCGCCCGTCGATCGTGTCCAAGAGGTCGAATACGACCGCCCGGCCTTTCCGAGCGAGGCGTTGGCGTGGCTCGCGCCGCCGCTGCTCGCGCGCGGGCATCGGGTGTTGCTGGTGGACGCCAAGCTCGAGGCGCTCAGCTTCGATGAAACCGTGCGCCGCGTGGCGGCGTGCACGCCCGCGGTCGTGGGCATCACCTCGTACACGCACGAGATCAAGCGCGTGGCGCGGCTGGCGGCGGCGCTCAAGGCGGCGTCGCCCAGGACGAAGACCGTGGTGGGCGGACCCCACACGACGGCCATCGCCGAGGACACGGCACGCGAGTTCGAGGTCTTCGACGTGGCCTTCGCCGGGGAGGGAGAGGACCGATTCCCCGAGCTCGTCGACGCGCTGTGCGCTGGGAGGTCGGCGGGCAGCGTCAGCGGCTTGGCCTGGCGCGAGGATAGTGAAGTGCGCCACCGCCCTACGGACCGCCCCCGAACGGATCTCGGCGCCCACGAGCCGGACTTCACGCTGCTGCCGCGCGCGCGGCACTACTTCTATTCGTTTGCGCGCGGCTGTCCGTACGACTGTTCGTTTTGCGCCAATCCCAACGGCCGCATCATCCGCGGCGCGCCGCCCGAGCGCGTCATTTCCGATCTCCAGAAGATCTTGGACTACGCGCAGCCAGAGCAGATCCGCTTCGGCAATGAGAACTTCCTGCTGCCCCTGAACTACAGCCGCATCGTCATGGAGCTCGTTGTCAGCTCGGGCTTGTCGCAGCACTTCGTGTACGAGATCCAGACGGCGGCGCGCTCTCTGGACGCGTCGGATCTCGATTTGCTGCGTCGCTCGGGCTGCTTCAAGGTGTGCTTTGGCCTGGAGACGGGCGACGAAGCGCAGCTCAAGCAACTCAAGAAGAACCGGGACCTCGAGCACGCCAAGGCTCTGGTGGAAAAACTGCGCCAGCGTGGCTTCGAGGTGGAGATCAACGCCATCTTGGGGCATCCCGGCGAGACGTTGCGGAGCGCCAAAAACACCGTGGATGCCATGGTCATGCTCAACCCCACGCGGCCGAGCCTCGGACTGATGACACCTTATCCGGGGACCGCCGTGGCCGCCATGGCGCGCGAGAACCGCGGCGGCTACCGGTTGCTCAGCCGTGATTGGGATGCCTACGGCAAACAGTGCGGCAACGCCCTCGAGCTCGAAGGCCTGTCGCGGCGCCAGATGGAATGGCTGCAGCTGTCGTGCGTCGTGCGCATCTTCCTGGAGAATGGTCGCTATGCGGAGTTCGTGCGTTTCTGTCTGGACTACCGCCGTGAGGCAATGATGTTCCTGCGCACGTTCTTGGGGCGCGTCATGTGGAGGCAGCGCCCCGCTGCATCGTGAATGCGCTACCGGCGGGAGCGCCTGTGTCTTTCGCGGAGTTGATCGGGCGAGCGCGCTTTGGCTTGATCGGCGCGCACCCATGAAGGGCTTGCGTCAACCAGCCGCAGTCGCTGGCAGTGGAGCCCAGGCAAAGGTCACCTGGCGCAAGCCGAGGCCGGTGGCGTCGGAAGTGTTGGGCCGGGTGCTGCCGGTGTGCGAGCCGCTTCTCGAAGGCAACGAGCTCGCCTATCTACGCGAGTGCATCGAGACCAACTGGATCTCAGGGCACGGTTCGTTCGTGGCGCGCTTCGAGCAAGCCTTTGCGACGGCGTGTGGCGTGCGCCATGCCGTGGCGTGCAGCAGCGGCACGGCGGCGCTACACCTGGTCCTGTGGACCCTCGGCATCGGCCCCGGTGATGAAGTCATCGTACCCACGTTATGCATTGTCTCGTTGCCCAACGCCGTGCGCCTGTGTGGCGCCGAGCCGGCCTTCGTCGATGCCCAGCGCCGCACGTGGAATATGGATCCTGCCGACGTGGCGGCCAAGATCACGCCGCGCACGCGTGCCATCGTCGCCATGCACACCTACGGCCATCCCTGTGACATGGCGGCGCTGCGCGCTCTGGCGCAGGCGCACGATGTATGGCTCGTCGAAGACGGCGCCGAAGCCCTCGGGGCCAGCATCGATGCAGCGCCGGTGGGCAGCCTGGGCGATGCGGCGTGCTTCAGCCTCTACAGCAACAAGCTGGTCACCGCCGGCGAGGGCGGCGTCGTCACCACCAATGATCCGGCCATGGCCAAACTGTTGCGCAAGCTCGGCGACCTCGGGTACGAGGGCGACCCCGACTTCTGGCATCGGCACGTGGGCTTCAGCTACCGCTTCACCAACCTCCAGGCGGCGGTGGCGCTGGCCCAGGTGGAGCGCCTGGATGCCTTGCTGCAGATGCGCATCGAGAACGCGCGGCGCTACGACGAAGGGCTGCGCGATGTGGTCGGGCTGACGTTGCCGCCGCAGACTCCCGGCGTGCGCAACGCCCATTGGATGTATGCCGTCGTGGTAGAGGACGCCTTCGGCGTGAGCCGAGACACGCTGATGGCAGGTCTGGCAGCGCGGGGCGTCGAGTCCAAACCGTTCTTCATCCCGGCGCATCTGCAGCCGATCTATTGGGATGCGTCGGCGCCGGCGCTGCCGGTGGCCGAGGATCTCATGTGCCGGGGCCTCTGCCTGCCGTCGTCTTCCGGTTTGCGCCCCGAGGAGATCGACCATGTCGTGCGCTCGGTGCGGGAGATGCGCGGCCTTCACCCTGCTTAGTTTGCCACCTACAACTGGGCTTTGCCGATCTGTTGACCATTCTCTTCTTGACACTCGCGCGCGAGGGTTCTTAGGTACGTCGATCGCCATGCCTTACAGCACACGCACCACCTGTCGGATTTGCGCTGACCGACGACTGAAGACCGTGCTTTCGCTCGGCGAGCTGTACATCAACGATTTCGTCGAGCCCGGGAAGCCGGTCGAGAAGGCCCCGCTCGAGCTGACACGGTGCCTGGGCTGCAGTCTGTTGCAACTGCGCCACACGGCACCTCAGGAGCTGCTGTACGTGCGCTACTATTGGTACCGGTCCGGCGTCACCGATACCATGCGCGTCGCGTTGAGAAATATCACGGCTCGCATAGAGAGCTATTTCCATCTGAAAGCGGGGGACGTGGTTGTCGATCTCGGTTCCAACGACGGCACCCTGATCCGTTCGTACCAGGTGCCCGGCTTGATCCGCGTTGGTGTTGAACCCGCGCGCAATCTGGCCGCCAGCGGCCGTGAGGGCTGCGATGTCTTCATCGACGATTTCTGGAGCTACGAGCGCTATCAACGGCACGTCGGCCGACCGGCGCGCGTGATCACTGCGATCGGCATGTTCTACGACATGGAAGACCCCAACACGTTCATTGCCGACGCGGCGCGGGCGCTGGCTGCGGATGGGGTCTTCATCGCCCAGCTCATGTGCCTGCGCAACATGATCGACCTGTGCGACGTGGGCAACATCGGCCACGAGCACCTCGAGTACTATTCCTTCGCCGCGCTCGAGTATCTCTTCGCCCGCCACGATCTCGAAGTCTTCGATTGCGAGCTCAACGCGGTCAACGGCGGCAGCTATCGAGTGTTCGTACGGCACCGCGGTGCGAGCGTCACCGGCGACGCCGGCGCAACGGCGCGCGTGGCCGCAATCCGTGAGGCGGAAAGCAACCTGCAGGACGAGGGGATCTACGATCGCTTTCGCGCGCGCATCGAGAGCAACCGCGAGGCATGCGTCAACTTCATCCGCCGCGCCGTCGCCGCCGGCAAGCGCGTGTGGATCTACGGCGCCTCGACCAAGGGCAATACGATCCTGCAGTACTACGGGCTCGATCATACGTTGATCGAAGGCGCTTCCGATCGCAGCCCGGAGAAGTGGGGCAAGTACACCGTCGGCACCATGATTCCCATATTCTCTGAGGAGGAAGCACGCGCCCGCCAGCCGGACTATTTCTTGGTGATGCCCTATGCGTTCATCGACGAGTTCTACGCTCGCGAGAAAGCCTGGCGCCAGGCGGGCGGAACATTCTTACTGCCGCTGCCCGAGTTCAAAGTGCTGTCATGAGCGAGAAGAAGCGCGCGCTGGTGCTGGGGATCACCGGGCAAGACGGCAGCTATCTCGCCGACATTCTTTTGGAGAAGGGCTATGAGGTCCACGGCTTCATTCGGCGCTCCGCCTCCGGCAACCGGCGCTATATCCCGCACCTCGTCGATCGCGTGACCTTCCATCGCGGCGATCTCGCCGACCCCACCTCGATCTATCGAGCCGTGCAGGCGGCGCGGCCGCACGAAGTCTACGATGAAGCGGATCAGGATCACGTCGACTGGAGCTACGACGGGGTCGGCTACTCATGCGACATCACCGGTGCGGCCGTCGCACGCATTCTGGAGATTCTCTTTCAGCTCGACCCGACCATCAAGTTTTTTCAGCCGACCTCGTGCCTGATGTTCGATCCGCGGGTGCGACCGCAGAATGAGGAGTCGCCGTTTCGACCGCGCAGCCCTTACGCCGCTGCCAAGGTGCTTGCCTACACGATCTCACGCTACTACCGCGAAGTACGCGGCATGTTCGTCTGCACGGGGATCTTCTACAAACACGAGTCGCCACGGCGCACCGAGGAATACCTGCTCTACAAGGTGTGCCGTTCGGCGGTGCGCATTCGCCACGGCCTGCAACGAAAGCTGTACCTCGGCAATCTCGATGCCGAGATGGATCTCGGCTACGCACGCGAATACATGGAGGCGGTTTGGCAGCTGATGCAGCTCGAGGCGCCGTCGGATTACGTCATCGGCTCCGGAGTCCTCCGCAGCATTCGCAGCATCGTCGACGAAGCGTTCCACCAAGTCGGCCTCGAGGCGGATGAGCACATCGAATTCGACACGCGCTTCTCGCGGCCCGGCGGGACCAACGACGTTTACGTCGGCGATATGAGCCGTATCCGTAACGCGATCGGCTTCGAGGCAAAAGTCGGCCTAGCGGAGTTGGTGGCCTTGGTGATTGCCGCCGCAGAAGAAGACCATGCGCAAGGTAGGCTGGAGCGGGTGAATCACTAGCGGTCGTCCGTGCTGCTCATGGCTTCGATTCCCAGAGTGCTCATCGGAATCCCAACCTTCAACGAAATCGAGAATCTACCACGGCTCGTGGAATCATTGCATACGCTGTGCCCGAACGCCGACGTTCTGGTGGTCGACGACAACTCAGAGGACGGCACCGGCACGTGGGTGGACGAAGCCGGCCGTCGCGATCCGCGCGTGCGCTGCTTGCACCGGCCACGCAAGCTCGGCTTGGGCAGCGCGATCCTTGCCGCCATGGCCGACGCGATCGCTCGTGACTATGACTACCTGGTCATTATGGATGCCGACTTCAGCCACGACCCGCGATACGTGCCTGAGCTCGTCTCCGGCATGAAGGACGCCGACGTCGTCATCGGCTCCTTTTACACACCAGGAGCCGCCACAGGAAAGTCGCCGCTGTGGCGTTACGTCCTCAGTCGCGGTGCCAATCTCTACGCTCGCCTGTGTCTCGGGCTTGCTGCAGCCGACTGCAGCAATGCCTTCCGCTGTTACCGTGTCAGCCTGCTGGCGCAACTCGATCTGAGCACGATTCGCTCGCGCGGATTCTCGTTCCAAGAGGAGATTCTCTGGCGCATGGTTCTGGCTGGCGCGCGGATAAGGGAGGTGCCGACACTCTTCACCGATCGTACCGCAGGAAAGTCGAAGCTCAGCTGGCGTGAGCTGTGCACCGGCTTCCGCATCATCGGTACCCTCGGACTCCGATACCGCTTCGGGATGCGGGTGTAGGCGTGGCCCTACGAGCGTGCGACTTGCACGGACTATGCCTCTGCGCCGGTCGGGGCCGGGACAGTCCCGGAGACCCTGCGCGCCGACCGCGGACGGGTGTCATTCAGCCGACGTCCCTTTCCGATCATGTGGTGCAGGTAGAGACGCGCGTACAGGACCGCGTCGAAGTGGCCGTCGAACAGCCAGTCGACCAGCATCTTCGCTGCCATGACGAAGCGTGACACGGCCACCATGCCCGGAATGGCGGTGAGAATGCGAGGCTGGATGAAGCGCCGCAATACCTTGGGCACGCTCGGCATGATCTGGAAGGCAATCATGTAGCCCTTGTTGATGTGCAACTCCCGCGCCGCGTCGGGCGTCTGGGCGTGCACCTCGTGGTACCAGAGCAGCTCGCCGCGGTGGATGGCCTCGAGTTGTGCGTCGCTGATCTCGCCGCGCTCGTGCGCCTTCTGCGTGATCTCGAGCCCGGGGAAGTAGGTCAAGAAGAAGCAGGCGATCCGCGCGGGAGAGTGTCGCTTGTAGAATTCGAGCGCGTATTCTCGCGCCTCGGTCGCCTCGCCGGGGAGCCCGAAGATGTGATCGCACTCCAGCTCGAGGCCGGCCTTCCGAAAGGCCTCGAATGTCCTGACGATGTCCTTCTCCTGCTCGACCCGCTTCAGCGTTTTCGTCTTGTATTCGCGCTTGTCGAGGGTCTGGATGCCCATCTTGGCGCCGACACAGCCCGTGTCCTTCATGAGCCTGGCCAGCTCGTCGTCCATGAAGTTGGCGTGCGTCTCGCAGATCCAGGGCACGCCGATCTCGTCGCGAAGCTGGGGCAGGAACTTGCTCAACCACTCCCGGTCCATGGTGAAGATGTCGTCGTGGAACTCGATGACCTTGTAGTCGAAGCGCTCCTTGCCGGCCTTCAGTTCCTCGATGCAGTTGTCGATCGAGCGACGGCGCAGATACTGCTTGTTCGTCGTCTTCTCGGTGGGCAGGTTGGCGAAGAAGTTGTTGAAGCAGAAGGTGCAGCGGTAGGGACAGCCGCGAGCCGTCATCATCCGGTAGACGTACCGCTTGGGGATGGTGTCGGCGAACAGCTCCTTATCCGGGAACGGGAGCGCGTTGAGATCGGTGAGGAAGGCGGCCACCTTGGGCGGCGGTGTGATCTCGCCCGCGGGCTTGCTCCAGATGTTCGGGATGTCGGCGCCGGGCGAGTCGGTCTCGAGCGACTCGACGAGCTTCAGCAGCGCCACCTCGCCTTCGCCCTCGCAGACGAAGTCCACTTCCGGGTACTGCATGACGAAGCGCGGCACGGCTGAGGGGTGGACGCCGCCGAACACGGTCGGGATCTTCTTGACTTCGCGAACCCGCCGCGCGATCTCCACCGCCCAGCCGAAGACGTTGGTCAGGCAGCTGAACCCGATGATGTCGGGATCCAGCTCGAGGAGCCGCTGGACGATCTTGTCGTCCTGGTTGAACAGCTTCGCGAGCCAAGGCATGCGGAGCTGAAAGCGATCGTCGAAGAGCGCCGGGTTGTGCACCAGACTCGTCTCATGACCATGAGCCTTGAGATACGAGGACAAATACTCCACCCCGAGGAGCTCCATCCCCAACGACACGAAGGTGACGCGCAACAGACCCTCCGCCGCATGAAAAGCTGAGCGATTGCTGAACACTAATGGACATGAGAGCGGTAAGCAAGATGAACTTCGGCAGCTGGGAACTTGTGCCTCGCATTGCGCTGCACGATGCGACTATGATGCCGCTGGGTGGCCCTGCGCGGTCGACAG
>Ga0187892_10007087_pt1 | contig 16204 bp, 15 predicted proteins | sample MA1701073metaG_FD_139345 | JGI IMG/M metagenome (GOLD analysis project Ga0187892, IMG submission 139345) | Bio-ooze microbial communities from a basaltic lava cave in the Kipuka Kanohina Cave System on the Island of Hawaii, USA - MA170107-3 metaG ... | reverse complement strand
CTGTGCGTCGGCGGCGGCCCGCTCGGCGACGATCGTCGTGAGGTCGGCCACGGTGCGGATGTGGCGGAGGTCGCCGTGATGGAGGATCACGTCGAACTCGTCCTGCAGGTCGAGGGCGGTCTCGATCACGGTGAGGCTGTCGGCGATGAGGTCGGCCAGGTCGGCATGGGGCGCCACCCGGTCTTCGGGGAGCCGGAGGAGTTCGGCCAGGCGGAGGCGGACGGTCTCGGCGGAGATCATTCGGCCTTCGCCTTCAGGAACGGGATGCGTTCGCCCAGTTCGGCGAGGGTGGCGGCGTGGACGTCACGGTCGGCCTGCCGGCACCGTTGGAGGGTGGCGGCCACGTCGTCCTTGCCGTAGCGGTCCTCCAGGCCGGCCAGGGCGGCACGCACCCACCGCACATGCCACTTCTCGTCGGCCATGATCAGGTCGATCGTCTCGGTCACGTGGGGGTCGAGGCCGGGGACGGCCCGGTGGCGGCTGTATTGGTTGATGACCCGCCGCTCGAAGACCAACGTGATGGCGAGCACCTCCATGAGGTTGGCGGGGACGCCGGCCGCTTCGAGGTACTGGTCCTGGTACGCCTCGGTCAGCTTGAGGGGGCGGGCGCCGAGGGCGTCGATGCACCGGGTCCAGTACCAGGCGTGCTGGGCCTCGTCGGCGAAGTGCTTGGAGATGTCGTGCTGGATGGGGCTGGGCTTGAGCACCCGGGCCAGGCGTCCGAAGAACAGCGAGCCGCTGATCTCGGAGCTGCGGTAGTAGCTCAGGAGGAAGAGGTCGTCATCGGACAACTCCGCTGGTGACGTCACCGGTCGGACTCGCGCAAGTTCCCCTGAGGGGGGGCAGTCGCGCGGAGAGATCGGGCGGGCGACGGGGATCTCTCCGCGCGGTCACACCCTCTGAGGGGAACTTGCGCGAGTACGAGATTGGGGCGGCGTCCCCACCGGGTCCGGACGAGGTGGCGGGCGGTGGCGGTGATGAGGGGGCGGGGCTCGTCGGCGGTGACGCCGGCCAGGCGGCCCGTGGCGATGTCCTTCACCGAGTACAGCTGGCGGGCGAAGGGGCGGAGGGCGGCGACGGCTTGCCCGGCCAGGCTGGCCGGGAACCCGCCGACGGCGCCCGCCAGCAGTTCGAACGAGTCGTGGTCGGCGAACAGCGGCCTGCTGACGCGGCGGCGCCGGAAGGCGGGGTCCTCCTCGAAGGCGGCGGTGACGAGCTCGACGACTTCGGTGAGGGTGGGGGCGGCGGCGGGGGCCAGGTGGTAGACGCCGGGCCGCCGGGCCGGGTCGAGGAGGGCGGCCAGGGCGTCGGTGGCGAAGCGGGCGGTGATCACGGGCAGCCGGGCCTGGGCGTCGCCGGGCAGGACCGGCAGCAGGCCGTGGAACCACAGGTCGAGGGTGCGGTGGAAGGCGTTGTGCTGGGTCACCGCGCCCGACGGGTCGTCGGCCACGACCGTGGCCAGGCGGGCGATTCGCCACGGAAAGCCCGCGCCGCCGCCGACATCGGCTACGACCGCCTGCTCGGCCGCCCACTTCGACTGCTCGTAGTGGTTGGCGAAGCCGTGATCGGGGACGGGGGCCTCGGGGATCGGGCCGCTGGCCAGCCCGGCGGCGTAGACGGTGCTGAGGAGGGTGAACGTCTCCAGGCGGGGGCAGCGGCGGGCGAAGGCGAGGACGGACCCGGTCGCGGCCACGTTGGCCCGGTGGGCGGTCTCGGCGTCGATGTCGAACCGGGTGGCGGCGGCGGCGTGGACGACGTGGGTGATCCGAGCCGGGTCGACGGCGCGGAGCGGGTCGGGCGCCGCCAGGTCGGCGGTGACTCGGCGCACGCCCGGCGGCGTCGTCGGCGACGACGACGCCGACCCGCCGGGGCGGACGGTCACGAGCACGTCGGGGAGGTGGCGGGCCAGGCGGGACCCGAGGTAGCCACCGCCGCCGGTGATGAGGACGGTCATTGCGGCCACCCGTCGGGGTCGAGGCCGTGGTGGCGGATCACGGCCGCGAGCCACCGTTCGAGGCCGAAGGCGAGGCAGCCGGTGGTGGCGGGGGCGCCACCCGCCAGGCTGACGGCGAAGGCCCGTCCGAAGTGGTCGTGGTGGAGGTTGACCGAGGCGATGGCGAGTCCGTCGGCCAGGCGCAGCTCGTGCTTGGTGGGGTCGGCCAGCTGCATGAGGTAGCGGGGGTTCGAGGGCGGGCGGAAGAAGGGGTCGGTGGCGGCGGCCCACGCCACGTCCAGGCCGAGGTCGGCGGCCAGTCCCTCGGCGGCGGTGCGGGCCTCGGCCAGGAATGCGGCCACGTCCGTGCCGGCGCCCACGGCCACGACCTCGCGCATGGTGAACGTCCACTGCCGCTCCAGAGGCCGGTACTCCGCTTCCCGCCGGAAGCAGGTGGCCTGCACGGTGAGGTGACGGGGACGGGTGACGACCTGCCCCCGCAGGTGGCCGTACACGTGGAAGCAGGCGGCCGGGGTGAGGACGGCGGCCGGCGGCGCCAGCGCCCTCGCGCCGCCCTCGGCCACCGCCTCCGGGTCGTCGAAGGTGGTCGCCAGCGTGGCCAGGTGGGGGAACGAGCGCAGCCAGTCGAGCCGTTCGAGGTCGGCGGTCTCCACCACGGGCGGCACCCGCAACTCCTCGGCCTGCCACTGGGCGGCAAGCTTGGCCAACCGGCTCTCCACCCGCTCGGCCAGGGCCAGCACCGGGCCGGAGAGCACGGCGTGGCCGCCCGGCAGCCAGGCGAGGCCGTCGACGTTCATGGGAGGAACGTCTCGCAGATCGTCCCGATGTCCCGGAACACGCCGGGGCGGAGCCGGGCCATGTCCACCGGGTGCCCGGACAGCTCCTCGAGGAACAGGAGCAGCTCGGCCACCTGCAGCGACGTCAGGTAGCGCGCCTCGATCAGGGGCGTGTCGTCGGCCAGGTCGTCGGGCGACAGGCCGTCGTTGCGGTCCGCCACCCACCGGCGCAGGGCGGTGCGGGGATCAGCCATCAGCCATCAGCCATCGGCCAGGAGGCCCATGTCGGCGAACGGCTTGGCCGCGGCGGCGGTGAGCCGCAGCCGGCGGGCGCGGCAGGCGGGATCGTCCCACGCTTCCCGGGCGCAGGCGACGGGGTTGTCGAGGCCGGCGTCGCGGTAGGCGGCGGGGTTGGCGAGGGAGCGCCACGTGGTCTCTACGAACCCGTGCAGGTGGGCACGGGCGGCGGCCAGGGTGTCGTCGGTCCACGCCCGGGCGGCGAACAGGTCGGCCACGACCCTGCGCCCGAAGACGAGGTGGCGGGACTCATCGGCGTGGTGCAGGCCGTTGATCTGGCGGACGACCGGGACCAGCCGTTCGTCGCCGGCCATGGCCACGTTGCAACGGTCGACGATCTCCTCGAACAGAGCGGCCCGGGCGAAGAACAGCAGGTCGTCATCGTGCTCGCCGCCGCCGCCGCCCGCCCCGCCGAACGACACCGTGCGGTCGGGGTACACCTTGCCCCCGTACCGCAGGCAGAACGTGGCGAACCACACGCTGTGGCGATTCTCCTCGTCGAGGAAGTGGTGGAGGTAGCCGGCCACCGGCTCCAGGCCAGGGGAGTAGAGCCGGGCGGCGAGGCCGGCCATCAGCGCCCGCTCGCCGTGGACGTTGACGCTGAAGAAGTTCACCGCCTCCCAGAAGCTGAGGCGGCGGCGCTGGTCGTCGTCGAGGGCGTACCACGTGGCCGAGCCGGTCAACGAGATCAGCTCCCGGCTCATGCACCAGGCGTCGTGGGGGACCGAGTCGGGCCAGTCGACGGCGGCGGTGGCGTCGCCGTAGGCCCGTCGGGACGCAGCGGTGAGGCGGCGGACGGCGGTGGCCAGGTCGGTCACATCTTCTCCAGGAGGAGGCCCTGCCAGTGCATGCCGTAGCCGGCCATGGCGAGGAGGAGCGTGTCGCCGCGGCGGACGGCGCCGGCTCGTTCCAGGTAGGTCAGGTTGATGGCGTTGTCGGCGCTGATCACGTGGCCCACGTCGGCGAGGGAGTGGGCCGCGATCCGGCTGGCGTCGAGGCCGAGGAGGCGGATGAGCACACCCCACGCCGCCGGATGGGCGTTCTGGGGGACGATCCAGTCGATGCCGGCGGGCGTGATGCCGGCCCGGGTGCACACCTCGGCCACGAGCCGGTGCATGGCCCCGAACCAGGCGCCCACGGTCTCGTCGTCGCCGGCCCGGGCCAGGGCGCCGTTGGTCAGGTGGTGGGCGGCCACCATTCGATACCCGGTAACGGCCGGCCGGCGCGACACCACGCAGGCGGCGGCGCCGTCGGACACCAGGCAGTACGACTGCTCGTAGTGGGCGCCGGGCGGGAACCGGTCGGCGGTCACACACAGGACCCGTTCCCAATCGGGCTCGGCCGCGAGCAGGGCCCGGGCAAGCCGGATGGAGCCGAGCATGCCTGTGCACGCCTGCTGGGCGAGGCCGAACACCACCGCCCCGTCGAGGCCGAGGCCGGGGTCGGCGACCAGCCGGCTCGCCGGGAAGTCCATGAGGTCACGGACGTCGCCGCTCTCGGCGAAGCGTCCCGCCGGCGCCAGGTTCTCGTTGACGGGCAGGGCCGACGCCCAGACGACGGCGTCGACCGGCCCGGGAGCGACGGCGCTCGCCACCGCGGCCCGGGCCAGGTCGTAGGCGGTCTCGTCCTCGCCGCAGACGTGGTGGCAGGCGAAGCCGGCGCCGCGCAGGTCGGCAGCCGCGCTCACGGTCAGCCCTGCGGCGGCCGCCGCCTCGACCGGCTGGGCCCGGCTGCCCAGGGCCCACGAGAAGCCGTCGACGTACGCCTCCACCGGGGTCATGCTCCCACTTTGGGTTCCCGGTGCGGCCCCGGCCATGAGGGTTCGCCCCCAAATGTGGCTGGGCCGTTCCTGGGGAGGCCGCCCGGCTGGCACGATGTAGGTCCGATGGACACGCAGGCCGGTCTGCGGCGGCTCCGCCTCGACGATGCGATGGCCGACGGCGGCACGCTCTACTTCGCCCAGGTGCGGGAGGACCCGCTCCTCGAACTGGCGGCCCTCCGCCCCGGCCCAGACGAGACCGTGGTGGTGGTCAGCTCGGGCGGCTGCACGGCCCTGTCGCTGCTGGCCGCCGGCGCCGGCGAGGTGGTGGCCGTCGACCTCAGCCCCGTCCAGAACCACCTCGTCGAGTTGAAGCAGGCCGCCGTCACCGGCCTGCCGCAACCCGCCGCCGTGGCCTTCCTGCTCGGGGCCGACGCCGCCCGCCAGTACGACCAGGTGCGCGACAGGCTCTCGCCGGCAGCGCGGGCGTACTGGGACGGCCACCGGCGCGCCATCGGCAAGGGCGTCCTCAACGCCGGCAGGAGCGAGCGGTTCATCGGCCTGGTCATGGGCGTGGTGCGCCGTGCCATCCACCCGCCGTCACGTATCCGCCGGCTGTTCGCCTGCCGGAACCTCGACGAGCAGCGCTCGTTCTTTGCCGAGGAGTGGGACAACCGCAGGTGGTGCGCCCAGTTCACCGTCCTGCTCAACCGGGCCGTGTTCCGCAAGGCGTACGACCCGTCGTTCTTCGCCCACGCCGAGCAGGCGAGCTTCGCCGGGCATTTCCGCCGCACCGCCGCCCACACCCTGACCGAGATCCCCGTGGCCACGAACTACTTCCTCCACCACATGCTCACCGGCCGCTACCCGGTCGGTATGGCGGGCGGCCTGCCCCCCTACCTCGTCGAGCCGCCGCCCACCGGGCGCCTGACGCTCGTGGACGGGTCGGTCACGACCTACCTGCGCACGCGGGCCGAGGGGTCGGTCCACGCCTTCGCCCTGTCCAACATCGCCGAGTGGCTCGATCCCGCCGGCCTCGACGCCCTGTTCGCCGAAGTGGTGCGGACGGCGGCCCCCGGCGCCCGCCTCGTGTTCCGCAACTTCGTGGGCTGGACCGAGGTGCCGCCGCGATGGCGCGGCGCGGTGACCGAGGACCGCCAGGCCGGTGAAGCCCTCATCCGCTCGGACCGCAGCGGCGTGCAGCGGCGCATCGCGGTCTGCGAGGTCAACAAGGAGGTCCCCCGATGAGCCCGACCATCACCCACGAGGTGCGCGACGCCACGCCCGACGACAACGACGCGCTGGTGGCGCTCTCAACCGCCACCAGCGTGGATGGCGACGTGAGCCTGGCCGTGGACCGCGGCCCCGACTTCTTCGCCCTCAGCCGCCTGAAGGGCGACCGCTGGCGCGTCGGCGTGGTGGACGGGCCGGACGGGCGCCCGGCGGGCTGCGTGGCCATCGCCGAACGGACCGTCCACCTGCACGGCGAGCCGACGAAGACCCTCGCCGTGAGCGATCTCCGGGTCCACCCCGCCCGCCGCCGCGAGGGGCGGGGCGACGCCCTCATCCGGTGGGCGCGCGACGCGTGCGTGGAGATGGGCGGCCAGGACGCCTTCGCCTTCGTCGCCCTGCTCGCCGGAGGCAAGGAGATGGAGGGGCGGATGGGCGGCAAGCGGGGCCTGCCGTCGGTCCACCGGTTCGCCACCGTGCGGTGCTGGTCGGTGCCGCTCCTGTGGAACCGGAAGCCGCCCGACGCCGCCAACTCGGCGGTGACGAGGGCGACGGCCGACGACGTGGACGAGATGGCCGCCCTGTGGGCCGACGTCGGGCCGCAGCGCCAGTTCGCCCCGACGATGGACGCCGCCGCCCTGGCCGCGTGGGTCGACGCCGCCCCCGGCCTCGAGCTGTCGTCCTACTGGCTGGCGCGCCGCCCCGACAAGAAGCTGGCCGGGTTCGTGGGCATCTGGGACCAGGAGGTGTTCAAGCGGCTCCAGCTGACGCGGTACTCGCCGCGGGCGCGGGTGTTCCGCGAGGCGTTCAATCTCGCTGCGCCGCTCGTGGGCGGGGCTCGGCTGCCCCGGCCGGGACAGTCGGTGCGGCACCTGATCGCCGTCCACCCGTGCGTGCCGCCCTCGGCCGCGGGCGTGTTCCGCTCCCTGCTCGTCGCCGCCTACGGGGAGCACCGCAAGAAGGGCTACTCATTCATCACGGTCGGCCTCGACGTGAAGGATCCGCTGGCCGCCGACATGAAGGGCCTCCTCGGCCAGCGCACCGACGTGTGGTGCTGCGTCGCCACCCAGGGCGACCGCTGGACGGGACCGCCGCTGGACGACCGCCCCGCCTACCACGAGATCGCGTTGGTCTAGCGAGGGCGGACGGCTTCAGCGAGCAGCGGCGACCGCCGCCCGGTGGCGGGCGGCTTGGGCCCTCAGGGCGGCGGCCGGACCGGCCCACAGGAGGCGGGCCAGCCCACCGTCGGCATCGCTCGCCTCCACGGCGCCGCAGCACGCGTCAGGGACAGTGGCGTCGTCGTGGGCGAGCGGCGGCCGGGATGTCGAGGGCTCCCGACCGGCAAAGGCCCTGCACGGCGACGGCGGCGCCGGCCAGCACGTCGGGGTTGGGCGACCCCCGGCACAGGCGATGAACCGCAGGACGAGCTGGTTGAGCGCCGCCGGTCCGTAGGCGTCGTCCCACGCAGCCCGGGCGAGCGGATACGCCACCGCCCGGAGCAGCCGGCCGTCCGACGACGTCCCGAACCGGTCGACGAGGAGGGTCACCGCGCCGTCGTGAGCCATGGCCGGGATATCGGGCGGCCCGCTCGCCGTCAGCGCGAGGTTTGCGTGCTTTTCAACGTGGTGCGTGGAAAAGCACGCAAACCTCGCGGTCGGCTACGGCGCCTTGGCGAGGCCGACGCCGCGGTCGGCCACGTCGACGTTGGGGCTGAACACGTCGGTGCGGGCGGTGGCGAGCAGCTTGGCCAGCACCGTCCTGGCCGTGGCTGGCACCGGCGTCGAACGGATCGCCTCCCACCACAGGGCGGCGACGCCCGCGACGTGGGGGCAGGCCATGCTCGTGCCGTTCAGGTCCCGGGTGCCGCCGCCGACCTTGGCCGACTTGATGCCCACGCCCGGCGCCGAGATCTGCGGGAACGTGTTCGAGAACACGGCGATGCTCAGCTTGCCGGCCACGCCTGTGTCCTGGCCCACCGCCCCCACCGACACCACGCCCTCGGCAGCGGCCGGCAACGACACCGCGATCTCGTAGTCGGGGTCCTGCTGGCGCTCGCTCTCGTTCCCGGCCGCCGCCACCACCACCACACCCGGCCCGAACGCCTCCTGGGCCTTCACCAGGCCCATGAGGGCGTCGAACATGCGCAGGTTGGCGCGGTACGCCTCCAGGGCCCGCGACGTGGCCAGGTCGGCGGGCCAGCCGTCGGCCACCAGCCCCTTCACCATCCCCGGGAAGTCGAAGCCCAGCGACATCGAGATGACGTTGGCCCCGCCCTGCATCGCCCACTGGATGCCTCGGAACAGCATGTCCGAACTGCCGCCCCCGTCGTCGCCCAGCACCTTGCCGATCAGGGCCGTGGCCACGCCCCGGGCCACGCCGATGCGTGCCCCGCCCACGTCCCGGCCGAACACCGTGCCCGCGCAGTGCGTCCCGTGGCCCTGCACGTCGCCGTCGCCGCTCCCCGAGAAGTCCATCTGCGTGAGCGTCACGCCCGCAAACGCGGGGTGCGACGCGTCGATCCCGGTGTCGAGCACGGACACCACCACGCCGGCCCCGGAGAAGCCCGACACGTTGGCGCCCACGGCGGCCACTCCCCAGGCATCACCGGCTGCCGCAGCCCCCGCCCCCGCCCGCCTGCCCCCCTTGAGCTTCACCGGCTCGATGAGCCTGGTCGGCATGGGCGGGGCGATGGCGGTGACCTCGGGGTCGCGGGCGATGTCGCGCACGTCGTTCTTGTCGAGCCGCTCCGTCTCCACCCGCAGCTCGGGCGGCGCCACCTCGGCGGCCGACTCCAGCCCTCCACCTCGGCCCCGGGAGCGGGTGCGCGCCCCGCCTCCGAACGGCTCGGTCGTCGCCGGTCCCTGCAGGTCTCGAAGGACGATGTACTCCCGCATGTGGATCCCCCTTGTTCGAGGTCGATCGTTCGAGGTCGATCGGACCGGCCCGCACGCCCGCCCGCCCGGCCATGGTAGGCCCGACCTTCCCGACGTTCCGTCCCTACACTGAACAGCCGTGGCGGGCCCGACGATCCCCATGCCGTTGCGCCTCAGGGTGCTGCACGGCAGCCTGCTGTTCGCCGCCTACCCCGTCCTCGTCGGCCACTACCGGGGCGACCCCATCGGCGGCGCCGAGGGCTACCTCGACGCGCGCCTCGAGGGACGCCTGTCCAACCGCCAGGTCCTCGACCGCTACCCCCGCGAGATCGGCGAGGTCGTCCGCCTCACCAACGACCGCGACCGCCCGCCCGGCGCCCTCGTCGTGGGACTGGGCGGCCGGGGCGAGCTCACGGCTGCGGGGCTGGCCCGGGCGGTGCGCGACGCCGCCATCGAGCACGCCCTGCGCTGGCTCGAACGGCCCGACCAGCGCATCGCCGTGGCCGAGAACGCCATCGGGCTCAGCAGCGTGCTGCTCGGCACCTACGGCGTGGCCAGCCTCACGCTGCCCGCCTCGGTGGCGGCCGTCGTCGAAGGGGTCGCCCTCGCCAATGACATCCTGGTCAAGCGCGACCTGGCCGGCCGGGTGCGCATCGGGGCCATCGAGTTCGTGGAGCTGTACGCCACGCCCGCCGAGGAGGCGGCCCACGTCGTGCGGGCCATCGAGGAGTACGTCCCGGCCACGCTGCGGGCCACCGTCACCCTCGAACCGGAACCCCGCATGCGCCTGGGGGAGGGACGGCGGCCCGCCCGCTGGGGCGCCGACTACGGGGCTGGCATCTGGCGGCGGCTGATCATCACCGGCAACGAGCCCGACGCCGACGGCCGGATGCCGCTGGAGTTCACGTCCCTTGGCGCCCAGGCCGGCGCCGACCAGCACAGCCACACCGTGGACGCCCACCTGATCGGGCGGATGCTGCGCGACTCCGTCCAGCGCTCGGCGGTGGACAGCCGGGTGAACACCGCCCTGTTCGAGATGCTGTTCCCCAACGAGATCAAGCGGGAGCTGGCCAGCGCCGAGAACCTCCAGCTGGTCGTGGACGAGTACACGGCCGATTTCCCCTGGGAGGCCCTGAGCGACCGGGGCTCGCTGAGCGGCGCCCGCCCGCTGGCACGACGGGCCGGCCTGCTGCGCCAGCTGCAGCTCGACGCCGGCGCCAACCTGGAGCCGCCGTCGGGCGTGCCCTGCGCGCTGGTGATCGGCGATCCGCCCGCCCCGCCCGACTTCGAGCGGCTGCCCGGCGCCCGGGCCGAGGCCCACGCAGTGACCGGCCTGCTGCGCGAGTCGATGCCGGTCGAGACCCGCATCTACGAGAGCGACCACGACCCCCACGACGACCCGGGCGCGTCGATCCTGGGCGCCCTCTACGCCACCGACTACCAGATAGTCCACATCGCCGCCCACGGCTTCTTCTCCGAACGGGCCGGGCGGGTGCCCGTCGGCGGCGTCGTGATCGGCCCCGGCGAGTACCTGACGGCCGGGATGTTCTGCAGCATGCGCCGCCCGCCCGACATCGTGTTCCTGAACTGCTGCCACCTGGCCACCGTGGGCGCCACCGCCGACGTGGACGACCCGGCGGCGGCCGCCCGCCCGGCGTTCGTCCGCCAGAACGCCAACCGGCTGGCGGCCAGCGTGGCCCGCCACCTCATGGCCATCGGGGTCAAGGCCGTCGTCGCCGCCGGCTGGTCGGTGGCCGACGGGCCGGCGGCCACCTTCGCCACCACCTTCTACGGGCAGATGCTGGCCGGCTCGACGTTCGGCGACGCGGTGCGGCTGGCCCGGGAGGAGGCGTTCGTCGCCGACGGCGGGGCGTCGAACACGTGGGCCGCCTACCAGTGCTACGGCGACCCCGGCTTCAAGATGGTGACGACGCGCCAGCGGAAGGCGTCGACCCTGTCGTTCGTGTCGGCCGAGGAACTGGTGCGGGCCCTCGAAGACATCGCCGTCTCGGCGGGCGAGGCCGACGACGCCTACGCCGCCCACCTGCGCGAGACCGTCGAGGCCCACCGGGCCGTGGCCGAGCAGAACTGGCCGCACGACGCCGAGGTGCTGAGCGCCATCGGCCTCGCCTACGGGCAGCTGCGCGACTTCGAGGACGCAGTGGCCTGGTACCGGCGGGCCCTGGCCTGCGACGACGCCGAGCTGCCCATCAAGGCCGTCGAGCAGCTGGCCAACCACGAGCACCGCCTGGCCATGTCCCTCCTCGAACGAGGCCACGCGGCGGCCGGCCTGCCCTTGGTGGCGACCGCCGACGAGCTGCGCAAGATGGCGGGCGAGCGGCTGAACGTGCTGGACGGGCTGGGCGAGACGTCGGGCCGGCGCGCCTACCGGGCCGGCTGGCACAAGCGGGAGGCGTTGGCGGCGGCCACGCCCGAGGAGGCCAAGGAGCACATCACCGCCGCGGCGCGCGAGTACCTGGCCGGCTGGCGCCTCCGCCAGGCGGACACCTACGGCGCCTTCAACGCCCTGCAGCTGGTGGCGCTGGGCGCCAAGCTCGACTCCTCCGACCGCGAGGAGCTGGTGGCCTACCTGGCCGACGAACTGGCGCCCGCCGAGGACTTCTTCGACCGGGCCGCGGTGGGCGACCGGGCGCTCACGCGGCTGTGCCGGGGCGAGCTGGCGGGCGGGGTGGCCGAGGTGGCGGCGGCCTACCGGCAGGTGTTCGCCGATCGCTCGTCGCCCGTCGAGCGCAACTCCGTGATCCGCCACATCGGCGACCTGGCCACCCTGGCCGCGAAGGTCGGCTCGCCGGCGGCGCCGGTCCTCCGCGACCTGGCCGACGCCCTGCCCCAGGCCTGACGGCCGGGTTTGTCGGCCGGCGGGAGCGGTTTAGGCTCGTGGCCAATGGATCCTGATCGCGCACGTGAGCGCCTCGACGAGGAACGGGCCCGCCTCCAGTCGGTGAAAGACACCTTCGCGGGGGAGAGCGACGAGACCGAAAACGAGAGCCTGGCCGAGCTGTCCGACATCGACCAGCACCAGGCCGACGTGGGCACCGAGACGTTCGAGCGGGAGAAGGACCTGTCGATCCTGGAACGGGTCGAGGCCGAGCTGGCCGACGTGGAGCACGCCCTCGGCCGCATCAGCGACGGCACCTATGGCACGTGCCAGGCCTGCGGCAGGGTGATCGACGACGAACGGCTCGACGCCATGCCGGCCGCCCGCCTGTGCCTCACCGACCAGGCCGAGGCCGAGCGCCAGGCCCGCCTGGGCGCGGTCTAGAGACAGACCAGCCGGATGAGGTTGACTCGACGGGCCCGCCGGGTCGCGCCGTACGCGGCCGTGGGCACGGCGGTGGCGGCGGGCGGCGGGGTGGCGCTGGCCCTGCGCGACGAGGGCCGTCGCAACCGCCTCGACCGCCAGGTGCGGATGTACCGGCTCACCCTGCGGCGCCTGCTGGCGTGGGTGGCCATGGCGGTGCGGGGGCGCAAGGCCACCGAGGAGAAGCGGGCGCGCCTCGAGGAGCAGTTCGCCATCCGCACCGCCCAGGATGTGGCCGGCGTCCTGGGCAACATGAAGGGCGCCATCATGAAGGCGGGCCAGATGGTCTCGTTCATTGCCGACGGCCTGCCTCCCGAGGCCCAGGCGGCGCTGGCCACGCTGCAGGCCGATGTCCCGCCCATGGCGCCGAGCCTGGCCGAGCAGGTCATCCGGGAGGAGCTGGGCGCCGACCCCGAGAAGCTGTTCCTCGACTGGGAGCCGGTGCCGCGTGCCGCCGCCTCGATCGGCCAGGTGCACAAGGCGGTCATGCCCGACGGCCGGGAAGTGGCGGTCAAGGTGCAGTACCCGGGTGTGGACACGGCCATCAAGTCCGACCTCGACAACGCGGAGTTCCTGTACACCATGTTCGCCGCCTTCGCCCTGAAGAACATGGACGTGAAGGCCCTCGTCGACGAGCTTCGCGACCGGATGGGCGACGAGCTGGACTACCGCAAGGAAGCCCGCTGGCAGACCGAGTTCGCCGACCGCTACCGGGGCCACCCGTTCATCCACGTGCCCGACGTGGTGCCGGAGCGCTCGGCCCAGCGGGTCATCACGTCGGAGTGGGTCGAGGGCCTGTCGTGGAAGGAGTTCCTCGACTCGGCCACCCAGGACCAGAAGCAGGTGGCGGCCGAGACCCTGTTCCGGTTCGCCGAGGGATCGATCTGGCACCACGGCGTCTTCAACGGCGACCCCCACCCGGGCAACTACCGGTTCCATCCCAAGAAGGGCAAGGTCACCTTCCTCGACTTCGGGCTGGTCAAGCGGTGGGGGCCGGGTGAGCTGGAGACGCTGTCGCCCATCCTGGACGCGATCCTGCGCCAGGACCCGCCCGGGCTGGTGCAGGCCCTGGTGCGGGCCGGATTCCTGCCCAGCGGCCACGGCCAGTCCGAGGACCTGATCTACGAGTTCTGCAGCCAGCCCTACATCCCGTTCCAGCTCGAGCGGTTCACCTACACCTCGTCGTTCGTGGGCCAGACCCTGCAGCGGATGCTCGACCTCGGCGGCGAGTACGGCGACCTGATCAAGTCGCTGAACATGCCGCCGTCCTACGTCATCCTCGACCGGGTGGTGTGGGGCTTCTCGGCATTGTTCGGCAAGATGGAGGTCACCGCCAACTGGGGACGCCTCCTCTCCGAATACATCAAGGACGCGCCCCCGTCCACGGAACTGGGGGAGATCGAAGCGGAATGGCGAACGAAGCGAGGGCTCGGGCCAGGGCGGGCAGCTACGGCCGCGCGGTAGCGACCTACTTCCGCAAGCACGCCTTCGCACCCCGTTACCGGCCGGAGCAGCGGCTGCGGCTGGTCACGGCCGACGGCGTGCAGCTGTCGGGCGCCCGGCTGGACGGCCCGGGGTCGGCGTTCGCGACGGTCGTGCTGGTGCACGGGCTGATGCACTCCTCCCAGACGCCGCGCATCCATGCGTTCGCCCACCGGCTGGCGCAGGACGTGAATGTGCTGGTGCCTGAGTTGCGGGGCCACGGACGGTCGGAGGGCACCTGCTCGTTCGGCAAGGACGAGCCGCGCGACGTCGACGCCGCGGTGCGGGCGGCGGCGGCGGCCTGGCCCGGGGTGGCGGTGGTCACGGTGGGCACGAGCCTGGGCGGGGCGGCGGCGCTCCTTCACGCGGGGATGTACGGCGGCGTGGCGGGAGTGGTGGGGGTCAGCGCGCCGGCCGAGTGGCGGCCGGCGGAGGCGGCGGCGACCCGCCGCGTCTACCGGTACGCCACGACCACGGCCGGCCGGCGGTTCGTCGAGTATGCGTTCCGGACACGGCTGGGGGAGCGGTGCGAAGGGGTGCCCGACTCACGGGAGGTGGTCGCCGCCATCTCCCCGGCGTTCACCCTGATCGTGCACGACCCCGAGGACCACTACTTCGGCCAGGACCACCCCGAGGCCGTCTACGAATGGGCCAGGGAGCCGAAGGCCCTGTGGTGGGAGCGTGGCGCCGGGCACGGGACCGACCTGCTGACCCGGTCGTTCGCCGACCGGTTGCTGGCCGAGTTGCGGGCCCGGACCGTGGAGGCCGGCGGCGAGGACGGATAGGGTCGGGGAGCCTTGCGACCCAGGAGCGGCGCCGTGGCACTTCCCCAACGTGAGTTCGGCGATGCGCCGGGCCGGCGAACGACGGTCGTCGACCCCGACCGCTGCCGCGCCTATGCGCTGGCGACCAACGACCCCAACCCGCTGTACCTGGACGGTCGGTACGCGCCGCCCGTCTTCGGCGTGGTGCCGACCTGGGACGTGTCCATGGAGACCATCAACACCGTCGTGTCGCCCGAGGACTGGCCCATGCTGCTCCACTACGAACAGGACATGCGGTTCCCGCTGCCCATGGTGGCGGGCATCGACCTGCACACCGGGGCCTCGGTCTACTCGATCCGGGCCGCCCGCTCGGGCACCTGGGTCACGGTCCACATCGAGAGCGTCGACGACGACGAAAGGCTGGTGCTCGAGCAGTTCTCGACGATGTTCATCCGACGGATGAAGGCGGCGGGGGACGTGGGGCCGCAACGCCCCGGGCACCCGTTCCCGGATGAGGCCCGGTCGTCGTTGGTGGCCGAGGTCGAGCGTCGCGTGGACGAGGACCAGACGTTCCGCTACGCCGAGGCGTCGGGCGACTACAACCGGATCCACGTGGACGACGAGTTCGCCAAGTCGGTGGGGCTGCCCGGGATCATCGCCCACGGCCTCTGCACGATGGCCATGTGCGGGTCGGTTGTCGTGGACTCGGTGGGGGGCGGCGACCCGTCCCGGCTGTCGAGACTGGCGGTGCGGTTCTCCAAGCCCGTCCTCCCCGGCTCCGACCTGGTGGTGTCGGTGTTCGGTGCCGGCCCCGGCGAGTACGCGTTCGAGGCGGCGGTGGACGGGAAGCTGGTCGTGCGCGACGGGCGCGCCGAGGTGAGGGGTTAGGCGGGCCATGCCGGTCTTGCGGCTCTTCGCAGCGGCCCGGGAGGCGGCGGGCGAGGCCCGGGTGCAGATGGCCGGTACGACGGTCGGCGAGGTGCTGGCCGAGGCGCGCGACCGGTTCGGTGAGCCGTTCGTCTCGGTGCTGGAACGGTGCCGGGTGTGGGTGAACGGCCAGCCCGCGGAGATGGGCACGTGGCTGGAGGACCACGACGTGGTCGCCGTCCTCCCGCCCGTCTCGGGTGGGTCCGGAGGCTCGTCGGCCAAGGTGGAAGAACGTCCGACGACCAGTCCGGCCCCGGACTACGCCCCGATCGTCCCGCCCCCCACCGCCGCCGCCCCCCCACCGCCGGTCCTCCCGGCGCCACCGCCACCGCCGCCGCCGGCCCCGCCCGGTCCGCCGCCGTTCGACGCCCCGCCCGGTCCGCCGCCGTTCGACGCCCCGGCGCCACCCCCACCGCCACCGCCGCCGCCGCCCGGGCCGGCGCGGTCCGAGCCCGAGATGGCCGACTTCTCCCTGCTCGATCTTCCGCCGCCACCTCCTCCCCCGCCCGACCTCGGGTCGTTCGCACCGGCGCCGCCACCGTCGCCGTTCGAGGAGGCCGGCGAGGGTCGCGCCGCCGACTGGTTCCGGCCCGATCCCGGACCGCCCCCCGGGCCGGGCGACCCCAGTTGGGACGAGCCGTGGGACCTCCCGGCGTCGGCCAGCAACGACCCCGACGACCTGCTCGAGCGGCTCGCGCGCCTGCCGCCGTGGCCCCAGGACGATCCCCTCGTCGCCTACGAGGAACTGGGCCCGCCGCCCGACGACTTCGACGACTTCGTGCTCGAAGACCTGGCGCCCCAGCCCCCGCCCGACCCGCCG
>Ga0187892_10007084_pt1 | contig 16210 bp, 15 predicted proteins | sample MA1701073metaG_FD_139345 | JGI IMG/M metagenome (GOLD analysis project Ga0187892, IMG submission 139345) | Bio-ooze microbial communities from a basaltic lava cave in the Kipuka Kanohina Cave System on the Island of Hawaii, USA - MA170107-3 metaG ... | reverse complement strand
TCGGCGGCGCAGCGCGGCTCGGACTCGCGTCCTGACACCGGTCGCCAGATTCCCAACGTCGCCCCCGGGGGCCGGCTTCGGTCGTGCGCCCGTCACCATGATTTCTCCGACACGCTCCTAGCCCTCTCCCCAGGGGGGAGAGGGAACACATGAGGTGGAACGGCTCACCGGCCTCACCCTGACCCTCTTCCCAGAGGGGAGAGGGAACACGTAGGGTGGAAAGGCTCATCGGGCGTAGGGGTCGCTGGCGGGGCGGCCCATGCGTCGACTCCACTCGGCGTAGTAGTGCCGCATGCCGATTTCGTCGTGGATCTTGTTCTGCTCCTCGCGGGCCTGCAGGATCCAGGTCTGCCCGCGACCGAGCGCGCGGCCTTGGCCGCTGACGCCCATCAGATCCTCGTGGAGGTTGCGCCCGAACGGGCCCCAGATCGTGTTGTAGTCGTGGATGCGCTGCGCGCGGTCGGCGGGCGAGTCGCTCTTCAGGCCGACCCCGCGATACTCGATGATGGTGCGGTTCGGCGCCAGCGGTAGGATCGTGTCGATCCGGAGTGCCGAGCCGCGCAGGTTGTAGGTGAAGCCGGGGAAGAGGTCGACCATCTTCCAGCCGTTCTGCTCGAGGCCGGGGAACGAGAGGCTCCGTCCCTTGAAGCCCTCGTACGCCTCGTACTTGACGATCTGATCACCGACCTGCGCATGGCCGTCGGGGAACGGCACGTACTCGCGCTGCCAGTAGCTCGGCTGCAGCATGCTGGTCTGGCGATTGTGGTAGTGCATGTAGTCGTGATAGAACTCGCTGTTCGTGTCGTGCCAGAACTTGAAGTTCGTGGTCACCGTGGCGCGATGATACGAGAAGATCTCCAGCGGCTCGGCCTCGAGACACTTCAGCATCCCGTCGAGCGCGTGCCCGATGAACTCGGCCAGTGGCCCGGCCTTGTCGTCGAGGGTGACGTAGACGAAGCCGCCGAAGCCGACTTCGGTCCTGACCTCGCGCAGCCCGTAGTCCTTCTTGTTCAGGCGCTCGCCGTAGCCTTGCTTCTCGCGCGTGATCTCGATGCAGTCGCCCTTGGTGCTGAACGCCCAGGAATGGAAGATGCAGGTCAGGTGCCGCGCGTTGCCGGCCGGGGTGTAGACGATGGTGTTGCCGCGGTGCGGGCACACGTTGTAGAAGGTGCGTACCTTGTCATCCTCGCCGCGCACGATGACGAGGTTCTTCCCCGCCGGGTGCTGGTACGTGCGGTAGTCGTTGGGCGCCGGCAGCTCGCTCTGGTGACAGGCGAGATACCAGGTCCGGGCGAAGATCTTCTCCTGCTCCTCACGGAAGATCTCCGGGTCGCTGTAGATGGCGGGGTGAACGAAATGCGTGCTGGGCAGGGAAGGCTTCTTGTCCCACTCGACCATCGCGCGCGCCATGAGGCACCTCCTCGTGTCCGAGCGTTGCCGAACCGCCTCGGGGGTGGAACCCGCTTTGAGGATGTCTCAGTATGTCTCTTCGCCAAAAACCGGTCAATACTTTTCCCTGGGAACCGGTCGGTGTTCCGCTTCGAGCGCCGGCTTCGCCGGCGCCAGCCCCTTTTCCGGGGAGGTCTCGGAGGGGGCCCCACGGGGCGAAGCCCCGCGCTTCGATCGGACGGCCCCCTCTTGGCTGGCCAGACGCTCGATCAGGCTCCGCGCCTCGGCCGAGGCCCAGTCGCGGGGGCCCTCGGCCACCGCCTGCACGTGGCCGCGGGCATCGACCAGCACCGTGAAGGGCAGGGCCTGCACCTGGTACCGGTTGAACACGGCGCCGTCGGCGTCGAGGAGCATCGGGAAGCTGATCCGACGCTCCCGTGCGAACGCGGCGACCCGGGAGGCGGGCTCGCGGAGGTTCACGGCCAGCACCACGAGCCCCAGCCCGGCCGTGGCGTCGGCCAGGCGCTGGATGCTCGGCATCTCCATGTCGCACGGGGCACACCACGTGGCCCAGAAGTTCACGATCACCGGACGGCCGCGCAGATCGCCCAGGCTCACGCGACGGCCTTCGGGATCGAGCAACGTGAAGTCCGGGGCCTGGATCCCCGCCGGCGCGCGGAGCAGGTGCAGCGCTTCCCACTCGTGCTGGTGAGCCCCGGGTACCGCGGGCCAGGTCAGGAGCGCGCTGGCCGCGAGCGCCCAGCGCGCGAGCGCGCGCCGACTCACCGGCGTCCCCGGTCGAAGCTCTGCAGCAGCGTGTGCAGCCGCGCGGGGTCGGACGTGGGCAGCGCGCAGAGCCGTCCGCTGCACACGTACGCCTGCGGCGGGGCGTCGGGCTGCCCGGTGGTCCCGACCTGGGCCAGCATGGCCGCCATCGGGGGCGGCAACGGCACTGGCTCGCTCGATGCCGGATCGAGAAAGAGCACGCTCTTCCCTGGACGGAACGCCCCGAGCGCCGTGCGCCACAGCGCGCGCGCCCGGGGATCGGTCCCGCGGCCGACGATGACCGCGTGAATCGAGCCGCTCGCCACCACGTCCATCGCCAGCCCGTAGCTGGCCAGCAGCGGGCCGAGCCGGGCGGCCGAGCTCCTGAACGCGGCGAGCGTCTCGCGCGCCAGGCGATGGTACTCGCCCTCGCCGGTGATCGCGTAGAGCCGCTCGAGCACCAGCGCGGCCAGCGGATTGGCCGCGGGCATCTCCTCGTCCAGGTAGGGGCGCAACGGCTCGCGCGCGCCGGGCGCCTCCTGGGGCGAGGCCACTCGGTCGATGAAGGCGCCCGTCGGCTCGCGGAACCTGGCCACGGCGACCCGCATCAGTGTCCGGGCACGCTCGACGTGGGCGCGATCGCCCGTGACCTCGAACGCCTCCAGGTGCGCCGCCGCGACCGCGACCTGATCCGCCAAGAAGCCCGGCACCGTGACCCGCTCGGCGGCGTAGGCGTGCGCGAGGCCTCCGTCGGCCTCGCTCAGCCGTGACTGGAGGAAGGCGAGCGTGCCGAGCGCGACATCGCGCGCGCTCTCGTCACCCAGCACCCGATACGCCTCGAGGTAGGCCGAGACCATGAGGGCGCTGCGGTCCGCGTACACCGTCTCATCGACCGCCGGCTCCCCCCGGCGCGCGCGCGCGGCGAGCAGCGCCGCCTTGCCGGGCGCCAGGCTCGCCTCGACGGCGTCGGGCTCCTGGCCTGTCTCTCGCCCCAGCTGGGTCGCCGAGAGCGCGACGGCCGGAGCGCGCCGGGCGGCGTCGGAGAGCCCGAAGTGACGGACCAGGAGGTCGGCCTCGAGCGGGGCGGTGGCTCTCACGTCGTCGGCGGTCCACAGATAGTGGCCGGCGTCCGCGTTCCGGCCCTCGGCATCCTGGTGCGCCCGGAAGCCGCCGCCCGGTCGCTCGAGGGCGCGCCGGACATAGCCCAGGATCTCCTCCGCCACCGCGCGGTACGCGGGATCGCCGGTCATCTGATGGCCCTGCAGGTAGGCGAGCAGCATCTGCGCCTGCACGTACTCGAGCTTCTCGAAGTGCGGCTCGCGCCAGGCGCGGTCCGACGTGTAGCGGAAGAAGCCGCCGCCCAGATGGTCGCGGATCGCGCCCGCGGCCATGGCGTCGAGCGTGCGGACGAAGACATCCCGCAACAGGCGTTCGCCCGTTTCCGCATACCGGCGCGCCGTGAGGGACAGGATCGGGCCGGGCACGTGCTTGGCCTGCTCGCCGAAGCCGCCATGGACGGGATCGAACCGGGCGACCGTGGCCTTCAGGATCTCGTCGGCGAGCGACGACGGATCCCGCGGCGCGCCGGCCGAGAGGTCCGGCGTGGCCAGGAGGCGGTGGGCGGCGTCGCCGGTGGCGAAGAACTCGGCGCGGCGGGTGCGGTACACGGCGAGCACGCGGGGCAAGAATTGCCGCAGGCCGGGGAGGCCGTCGCGCTCGTCGGCGAGGAACGTGGCGCCGGCGGTCACCGTCTTGCCGTCCGCGGTCAGCACGAGCGTCAAGGGCCAGCCGCCGGTGTCGAACACGGTGCGCGCGACCTGCTGGTAGCGCGCGTCGATGTCCGGCCGCTCATCGCGGTCCACCTTGATCGGCACGAACTCGGCGTTGAGCAGCGAGGCGATGCCGGGATCGGCGTACACCTGCCGGTCCATGACGTGACACCAGTGACACCAGCCCGCGCCGATGCTGAGGAGCACCGGACGGTCAAGGCGGCGGGCCAGGGCGAACGCCTCGGCCCCCCAGGGCTGCCAGGCGACCGGCGACGCCGCGACCGAGCGCAGATACGCGCTCGAGGACGACGCCAGCGCGTTGCCGAAGGCGGGCGCCGGCCCGCCGGCGCCCGCGGCGGGCGTGGCCACGAGCCCCGCGACGAGCACGAGCGCGGCGATCGTGACGCCCGGCCCGGCAGGTCCGGCCGCGCGCATCACACTCACGCCCTCCGCTCCCACGGCGCGAGCACGCGACCGAGGAGCCGCACGAGGGTGCTGGCGAGGAATCCCGCCAGCCCGATGCTGATCATGCCGACGATGATGAGCGGTGTCTCGCCCGCGATGTAGGCGCCCCAGGTGAGATAGCCGAGGCCGGCCTTGCCCGCCATCATCTCGGCCGCGATCACGCACTCCCAGCTGATGCCCATGCCCACCGCCATGCCGGTCACGATGGACGGCAGCGTGGTCACCCCGGCCGGGGGAACAGCCCCTGCATCGCCATCAGCAGGATCCCGAGCGCCATGAACGCGTAGCTCACGTAGTACAGCCGATCGACCGTGCGGTCGCCGAGCCGCCGGGACATCTTGCCGAGGAACGCCACGGTCGCGGCCACGGCCGCGATCACCGCGACCACGACGACCAGCGTCGACACCGGCATCGCTGTTCAGCCGGACACCCGTTTTCCGAACGCCTCGACGAGGTCGTACGCCGCCTTGCTGCCCTTGGCGAAGGCCTTGACCGCCTCCTCGTAGAGCGCTTCCAGCGCGTGCTGCTTCAGCTCGCCGTACCGTTCGGAGGTGAGCACGTGGAAGTCGCGCGGGCGCGGCAGGTCGATGTCGAGCACTTCCTTCACCTGCGTGGGCTTGGCGGACAGGATGAGCAGCCGGTCGGCCAGGAAGATCGCCTCCTCGAGCTCGGAGGTGACGAACAGGATCGTGTGCCGCGTCTCCTCGAACAGCCGCAGGAGGTACTCCTGCATGAGCTCGCGGGTCATCGCGTCCAGGCCGCGGAACGGCTCGTCCATCAGCATGATCTTGGGCTGATTGATCAGCGCGCGCGCGAGCTCGCAGCGCCGCTGCATGCCGCCGGAGAGCTGCGAGGGATACTTGTCCTCGAAGCCCTTGAGGCCCACCTTCTCCAGCAGGCGGCGGGCCTCCTGGCGGGCCTCGCGCGCGGAGACGCCCCGCACCTCGGGGCCGAACATCACGTTGCCGAGCGAGGTCATCCAGGGGAACAGCGCCGTCTCCTGGAAGACCACGAGCCGGTCGCGCCCGGGACCCTGCACGCGCTCGCCGTCGATCAGGATCTCGCCCTGGGTGGGCTCCTCGTAGCCGGCGATCAGGTTGATGAGCGTGCTCTTGCCGCAGCCCGAGGGGCCGATCAGGACGTTGAGCTTGCCCTCCTCGACCACGAACGAGGCGTTCTGCACGATGACCTGGCGCGCCCACTCCTCCCCGAACATCTTGGTGAGGTCACGGCACTCCACCCGCCCCTGGCTCATGGGGTGACTCATGGGGTCAGGCCTTTCATTCTGAACAGTTCGCGGCGACGGATTTGGTCCAATGGCATAGGCGGCAAGGCCTGACCCCGTCAGAAGAGGCGGCGCCAGGGCGTGAGGTTCGTCCCGAGGCGCCAGATGATGGCGCTGCAGATCGCGCCGCCCACGCCCATGCTCGCCATGCCGACCACGACCTGCGGGATGTCGCCGGCCGTGTACGATTCCCAGGTCAGGAAGCCGATGCCCGAGCGCCCGGCGATCATCTCGGCCGCGACCAGCACCATCCAGGTGATACCCATGCCGACCGTGGCGCCGGTGATGATGGAGGGCAGCGTGCCCGGGAAGATCACCTTCCAGAAGACGTCGCTGCGCTTGGCGCCGAGCGAGAGCGCCGCCCGCTCCATGGATTTGTCCACGTTGTACACGCCGTTGATCGTGTTGATCACGATCGTGAAATAGGCGCCGAGGAAGATCACGAAGATGATGGACAGCTCCGCGGTCGGCATCAGGTAGATGGCCGCGGGCAGGAAGGCCAGCGGCGGGATCGGGCGGAAGATCTCGAACACGGGGAAGGAGACCGACTTCAGCGTGCGGCTGAGCCCCCACGCGAGCCCCTGCGGCACCCCGATGAGCAGCGCCAGGATGAATCCCGAGAAGATCCTGAACAGGCTGATCACCCAGCCCGCCCAGTACTTGTCGCGCCAGAAGAGCCCGCGGTCGTCGAAGAAGCGCATCACCACCTCGGACAGCGGCGGGATGCGCTTGATGATCGGCACGCCGAGCGGCTGGGCGAGCTGCCAGATGATCAGCACGGCCAGCACGCCCAGCACGCCGCGGAAGGTATGCACGTTCAGCAGCGTCTTGCCCAGACGCCTCGCCAGCGGCTGGCGGCGCTCCAGGCGGCGCCGGCGGACGGCCGGCTCGTCGTCGACCTCGCGCTTCATCCGCCAGAGCAGGAACAGTCCGATGGCCGGCGCGATCCAGATCGCGCCCCAGAACTGGTACGCGCGCATTGCCTGCAGCGCGATGTGGAGCTCCCCGTGGACGCCCGGCGGCGGGTTCAGCGGGAACGTGGTGTCGGTGAACCGGAAGAATCCGAGGCCGATGCAGAGGATCGTCCACAGCACGAGCGCCCACTTGGCGAATCCCGCCGCGCTCATGCCAGCTCCCGCTCGCCGGCCTCGAAGGCCTTCAGCGCTTCCTCGTGAACGCCCTCGATCGTCTGCTGCTTGAGCTCGAGGAAGCGCTTGGAGCTCAGCATCCGGTATGTGCGCGGACGCGGCAGGTCGACGGCGATCAGCTTCTTCACGCGGCCGGGGCGCGTGGTCATGATGACCACGAGATCGGCCAGGAAGATCGCTTCCTCCAGGTCGTGAGTGATGAAGAAGATCGTCTTGTGCGAGAGATCGTAGAGCTCGAGGAGGTACTCGTGCATGACCGACTTGGTCAGCGCGTCCAGCGCGCGGAACGGCTCGTCCAGCAGCAGGATCTTCGGATCGTTGACGAGCGCCCGGACGATCTCGACGCGGCGGCGCATCCCCGAGGAGATCTCGCCGGGGAACTGCGACTCGATGCCCGCCAGCCCGACCTTCTCCATGAGGGCCAGGGCCTGGGCGACGGCCTCCTTCTTCTTCATCTTCCGCTGGATGATCGGACCGTACGTGACGTTGTCCAGCACGGTCTTCCACGGGAACAAGGCGCCCTGCTGGAAGACCACGATGCGGTCCGGACCCGGCTTGAGCTCGCGCCCCGGCGCGGCGATCAGCTGGCCGTCCAGGTGGACCTCGCCCGAGGTCAGGTTGTCGAAGCCGGCGATCGTGTTGAGGAGCGTGGTCTTGCCGCAACCGGACGGGCCCACCACGACGCAGAGACCGCCGGCGGGCACCTCGAACGAGCAGTCCTCGACCGCCACCACGTGGATCCCTTCGGGGTCGTAGATCTTGCCCGCGTGCCGGATGCTGAGGCTGCCGCTGCGCGCCGGGACGAAGCCCTGCGCCTTGGCCATCAGTCCGGCCAAACGCTGCATCACGGCGTAGCCGGTGGCCGGATCCATCTTGAGGATCTCGCGCAACCGCGCGCCGTTGATGGCGTAGACGGTCGTGTCCTCCAGACACTCCACCGTGAACACGCGCCGTTTCATCTCCTCGACGACCGCCGCGAAACCGAACAGATCCGCCGGCGAGCGCACCAGCCCGTCGTCGGAGCCGCGCGTGCCGACCACGCTCGGATGGCTGACCGCGCCCTGCTTGAGCACGTAGAAGCAGTCGGGCGCGTCGCCGGTGCGGTAGACGATCGCGCCCCGGCCGAAGCGCTTCTCCTCGCAGACGCCGGCGATCTTTTCCAGCGTGCCTCGGCCGCAATCCTTGAAGATCTCGACGCGGCCGAGGAAGCGGATCAGCTCCTCCATCAGATCGACTCCCCGGTCTTCGCCTTCCAGGCGAGCGCCCGCCGCTGCAGCATGCGCAGCCCGACGCCCATCAGCATGCCGATGAAGCCGATGGTGAACATGGCGATGAGGAGCTGGGGCGTGGCCACGTTCATGTAGGCGTCCATCGTACGATAGCCGAGCCCCCAGGTGCCGGCGATGATCTCGCCGCCGACCAGCGAGAACCAGGCCACCCCGAGGCCGATCAGCATGCCGGTGAAGATGAACGGCATCGCGCCCGGGATGATCACGTGGCGGAAGATGTCCCACTCGCTCGAGCCGAGGCAGCGGGCGGCGCGGAAGTAGACGGGGTCGATGGAATCCACGCCGAGCAGCGTGTTGAGCGTCACCGCGAAGAACGAGGCGATCGTGCAGAGGAACACGATCGGCGCCTCCTGGGTCGGGAACATCACGATCGCCAGCGGCACCCAGGAGATCGGCGGGATCGGCCGCATGAGCTCGAACGGCGCGAACACGAAGTCCCGGATCGAGCGCTTCCAGCCCATGAGGAGCCCGATCGGGATGCCGAGCAGCGACCAGGCGAAGGCCTGGCTGATGCGCCAGACGCTCATGCCGATGTCCGTGTACCAGGCCGTGCCCCAGATCCCGTACCCCCACTTCGATTCGAAGGCCGGGTTGTAGGTGAGCGCGCCGCGGGGTGGCAGCGTGAACTCGCGGAACGTGTAGAGGGGGCTCTCGAGCTTCTCCATCCGGGGCAGCTCGAAGCGGTAGGCGAAGTCCCAGCCGACGAAGAAGGCGAAGATGCCGAGCAGGCCGAGCCAGAAGTAGCGCTCGGTGAGGGCCTTCTTCGTCTTCAGCCACAGGATACGCCGGCGGCTGTAGGCGACCGGTTGCTCCGCCGCCTCGGCGCGCGGCGCGGACAATGGCTTCGTCAGGATCTTGGCCATAAAACTCCTCTACCCAGTCGGAGGGGGCCGGACGGCCCCCTCCGCGGACCGCGATGACCTGCGCGAGTCTACTTCTTCACGACCGGGGGGACGCCTTCGAGCGCCTTGGCGTCGTAGTACGGTGACTTGTCGATCGGCCGCGCCGTGATGAAGCCGCCCTCGAGCGGGAGCTTCACGCCGAGCTCCTTGGCGGCGACGGCGATCGGCTCCTCGAGGAACGCGTCCTTGGGCAGCGGCTGGGAGATGACCTTGATGGACCAGAGGAAGTCGCTCACGTCCTTGAACAGCCGCTTGACGTCGTCGGTGTACATGACCGGATGGAAATCGCGGATGGCCTGCCCGCCGACCTCCTCCGGGTACTTGCCGTACATCGAATGCCACAGGACGAGCTTCGAGTAGCCCTCGGTCTCCTTGGCCATGAACTCGATCAACTCCTTCTCGTTCTTGGCGTCGATCAGCCACATCTGCGACTCGATCTCCGCCTTGGCCATCGCGACGTGGGCCCGCGGGTTCGCCTGGATGAACTTGTTGCAGGCGAAGGTCGACGAGAGGTCGTCCATCCCGAACGCGCCACCGGTCGCGGCCGGACGGCCGCTCTTGTCCTGGAGCCAGATGGCCGAGGCGTGAGGCTCCCAGATCCCGGTGGCGTCGATGCGGTTCACGCGGAACTGGGTGCGCGTGACCTCGAAGCTCTGGTGCACGTGTGACGCCGGCTCCACCCCGAACCGCTGGTAGACCTGGCGGAACCACCGGTCGTTGCAGGAGGCCTTGGCCCCGCCCGCCCGCTTGCCCTGCAGCCACTTGACGTAGTCCTCGGGCGACTTCTGGTACGGCGCGTCGGCGGCGATGATCATCACGTTGCAGTGACAGCAGTTCGAGTAGCCGTTGACCCAGACCCCGCGGATGTCGGCTTTGTCGCGTGGCTGGGTCATCCCGAGGGTGCTCGGGGCGTCACCGCCGTAGCCGTACTCCGCCTTGTCGGCGACGATCGCGTTGACGGCGAGCGCGCCCTGGAGCGCGATCTCGTAGGTGACGGTGGAGCCCGGCGGCAGGTACTTCTTCCAGAACTGCTTGACCTTCATCACCGACGAGCTCCAGGACTGGGTGTAGTAGGGCTGATGGTAGACGCGGACGTGGACGGGCGCGCCCTTCTCCTGCTGGGCGGGGAGCGGCTTGTACTCGGCCTCCGCCCACGCTCCGCTCGCCACGCCGAGGCTCAGGGCCAGGGCGGCCGGGATCGAGAGAACTCGCCACCGCTTCGCATGGAGCATCGTTGACCTCCCTTGAGTTCGGTCAGGGACTTCCGCTGGAGCAGCCGATCCGATCAGCCTCCTTTCTCAGAACTTCTCTCAGAACTTCTGCATGCCGACGGGAACGCGGACCTGCTTGCGAATGCTGTCGCCGACCTCCTTCTTCGGATCGACGACGAACAGGATGAAGTGCTCCCCCTTGCCGAGTCCCTGCTTGATCTGCATCACGACCTCGCGCCCCGGCATCTTGCCCGGGGCGAGCTCCGCCGTCTGCTTGATCTCCTCGGTGGCGTAGACCTTGTCGCACTTGGCGTAGTCCTTGTCGCAGCCGAGCACCTGCACGCTGAAGGGCTTCTTCGGCGCGTCGCTGCCGAGATTGCCGACCCAGAGCTTGACCGTCCAGGGCTGGTTCTCCTTGACCGTGCTCGGCTCGATGCGCCAGGTGGTGAGCGTGAGCTTCGTATCGCCGAGCGCCTCCCATGGCGAGGCGGCCAGGGCGACGATCAGGAGGAGTCCTGCTGCGACCGCGGGAAGGATCTGCTCTCGGCCGAAGGCCCGCATGGGTTGTCTCCCTAGCGCCTGGTGCTCTCGGTCTTGTCCAGGTTCCGCTTGAGCTGCTCGGGCAGCGAGTACCGCTTCGCGTCGGTCGGATCCTCCGGGATGACACGGATCAGCCGGGCATCTACCGTATACACTGGCGCCGAGTCTCCGACCATCACGAAATGCATGCCCCCCTGCTCCCGGCCGACGGCCAGCGTCGGCAGCTGCCGCCCGCCCTTCAGGCCGAGGGTCACCGCGAGGCGCGGCCGGTCCAGCCCGTATCGCTGGAGGTCGCCGCCGGCAGCGGGCTCGACGGTAGCATAGCGGAGGTTCGGCAGCACCTCGAGAATGTTCTCGACCGTGGCGCGCATGGCCGCGCCCTGCACCGGGCGGGTGACGCGCCAGCCCTCCCCGGCCCGGTCCAGCACGAGCAGATCGCCCGGGTAGCGGATCGTGATGCGCTCGACGTCGCGCTGATCGTAGACGAGCAGCTGGCGATTCCTCAGGAGGCCGGGGTCGACGGCGAGATCGGCCAGGAGCTGGCCGTCGGTGACGTGCACGCTGGGGCTGCCGTCCATCCGCGCGAAGAGCTTCCGCGGATCCTCGGGCGCCAGCGAGACGGCCAGGGTGCGGCGGCCGCCCGTGTCGTCGATCACGCTCACGCGCGCGTGCGGCCGGTCGAGCCCGTAGCGGGCCGGCGGTTCGGTCGCGGCGACCACGCTCTGCGCGCGGGCGCTCCCGATCTTCCACAAGAGGTCGCGGATGATGCCGTCGTCGCCGGCGCCGGTGAACGGCCGCTCGAGCCGCCACTGCCGCGGGCCGACGCGCTCGACCACGATGCGCGTGTCGGCCCGGGCGATCTCGAGCCGCCGCACGCGATCGGCCTCGATCGGCAGGATCGCGCGGTCGCGGAGCTCGTTCACGTACGGCGACTTCGCCAGCTCGGCGGCGAGCCGGCTGGGCGCCAGGAACACGACGGGCACGCCCTCCACCGCCGCGTAGATGCCGGTGCGCGCGGGGTTGGGCCCGCCCAGCAGCAGCGTGAGCGCCTCGCCGGTCCTGAGCCCCAGCGTGAGGCGCGCCGCGGGCGCGTCGAGGCCGACGGTCGCGAGATCGCTGAGCCCGTCCAGCGTCCGGACCTTCTCGAGCTGACGGACGAAGGCGAGGAGCCCCTCCACCGTCGTCTCGTCCGCGCGCTCCTCGACCGGCGCCACGATCCGCCAGCGACCGTCATCCAGCCGGGCCACCACGCGCTCGCCGCGTTTCTCGATGGCGATCTCGCGAACCGCGGCCGCGTCGAAGTCGACGACCCGCCGCTCGGCGGCCTGCTGCCGCTCCCGCGCCTCCCGGCCGCGCACGTCGAGCACGTAGTAGCCGGCCGCGAGCACGCCGAGCAGTCCGACGAGGAGCACGAGGGTGAAGCGGCGCATGGGTTACCAGTAGCGGTGGATGTGGTAGGCGGCCACCAGCGCGGCCAGCGCGAGCACGATGAACGGGAGGACGGGGACGACCTTGATGAACGCGCGCTTCATGTCCGCCGCATCATATCCGGAACGGAAGCGGCACGAAGTAGTTGACCAGGTAGAGCAGCCCGCCCAGTCCCGTGATCACGCCCGCGACCAGCTTCAAGTAGGACTCCGGCACGAAGCGCTGCGTCTTCGAGGCGAGCCAGGCGCCGAACACGGCGGAGGCGGCCACGAAGAAACCGAACGCCCACTCGGGCGGATCGTAGCGGCCGGTGAGCGCCGGGACCACGAGCAGGTAGGCGAACAGGCCGACCAGCGACTGCAGCATCACGAACGGGATCGTGGCCGCCACGATCACGTACATCGGCAGCTTGAAGAGCGTCACCAGCAGCGGGGTCATCAGGAAGCCGCCGCCCACGCCGAGCGTCGAGGCCACGACGCCCACGCCCACGCCGAGGCCGAAGAGCACGGGCACGCTCATGGTCCACTGCTGGTCGAGGAAGGCGATCCGGATGCGCCGCCACGACCGCTCGAGCGTCACGATGCGCGCCCCCGCGGGAATGCCCGAGGGAAGCCGGCCGGCGGCCGCCTGCGCCCGCGCCCGGGCCCGGAAGCGCTCCGTGAACTCGCGCTGGGACTGCCGCTTGCGCAGGTACCAGGGGGTGATCTCCCAGACGAGGTGGCCGCCGAGCCAGAAGAGCGCGAGGCCGACCAGCGCCTTGAACGGGACCGGATCGCTCAGATAGCTGACGCGGATGAACGGGCCGACCTGCGAGCCGATGAGCGAGCCGAGACTGGGCCAGAGCGCGAAGTCGAGGTTCCACTGCCCGGCGCGGCGAAAGCCGAGCAGCGCGCCCACCGGATTGATGGCCGTGATGATGAGGTTGGTGGGGCTCACATGGATGTTGTCGAAGCGCAGGATCGACATCGCGTAGGGCAGGGAGAAGATGCCGGTGGCCTCGCCGACCAGCGCCATCGTGTACCCGGTCCAGAAGCCGAGCCACAGCAGGTGCCAGAGCGGCACCGATAGGCCCGCGAGCGGGAACGGCCGATCACCTCCCACGAGGAAGCCGTGCTGCAGGTAGCTCGACACCACGCCCAGGATCAGCACGCCGGTGATGATCGGCGCCTGATCGCGCAGGAACTCGCCCCGGAGCGACAGCGGCGCCCGGGCCGCGGGCGCGGCGATGACGGTCAACTCAGAAGAGGCCGACGACGTTCCCATCGTCGTCGAGGTCGATTTTCCAGGTATTGGGTTCCGAGGGCAGCCCCGGCATGGTGCGCATCTCGCCGAGCAGCGGGTACAGGAAGCCCGCGCCCATCGAGGCCCGCACCTCCCGGATCGGCACCCGGAAGTTCCGGGGGCGATTCTTGAGGGCCGGGTCGTGCGAGATGGACAGGTGCGTCTTGGCCATGCAGATGGGCAGGGTGGCGTAGCCGAGATCGGTGTACTTCTTGATCTGCTGCTCGGCGGCGGGCAGGTAGTCCGCGCCGTCGGCGCCGTAGATCTTGGTCGCGATCGTCTCGATCTTCTCCTTGATCGGCCGGTCGAGCTCGTACAGGAAGCGGAACTGCTTCGGGCGTTCGGCCGCCTTCAGCACGGCGCGGGCGAGCTCCTCCCCGCCGGCGCCTCCCTTGGCCCAGACCTCGGACACGTAGGCGCCCTCGGCCCCGGCCGCCAGCGAGCGCTGGCGCACCAGCTCGATCTCCGCCGGGGTATCGCTGTGGAAGGGGTTGATGGCCACCACCACCGGCACGCCGAAGAGCCGCGCGTTCTCGATCTGCTTCTCTAGATTTGCGCATCCCGTGGCCACCGACTCCAGATCCTCGCGCGCCAGCCCCGGGTCCAGCGGCTTGCCGGCCACCACGCGGTAGCGCCCGCTGTGGCTCTTGAGCGCGCGGACCGTGCACACCATCACCACCGCGTCCGGCGTGAGACCGGAGTAGCGGCACTTGATGTTCATGAACTTCTCCATCCCCATGTCCGCGCCGAAGCCGCTCTCGGTGATGACGCAGTCGGCGAGCTTGAGGCCGATCAGGTCGGCGATGATGGAGCTGTTCCCGTGCGCGATGTTGGCGAACGGCCCCGCGTGAACGAACACCGGGGTGTTCTCGGTGGTCTGCACGAGCGTCGGCTTGATCGCGTCGCGCAGGAGGACCGCCATGGCGCCCGCGCTCTGCAGATCCTCGGCCGTGACCGCCCCCCCCTCGCTGTTGAGCCCGATCACGATCCGGCCCAGCCGCTGACGCAGATCACGGAGGCTGGTGGTCAGTCCCAGGATCGCCATCACCTCGGACGCCACCGAGATGTCGAAGCCGCTCTCGCGCGGGTAGCCGTTCTCCCGCCCGCCGAGCCCGATCACGATCTTCCGGAGGGCGCGGTCGCTGACGTCCACGACGCGCGGCCACGTGATCGTGAGCGGGTCGATGCGGAGCTTGTTCCCGTGCGTGATCGAGTTGTCGATCATCGCGGCCAGCAGGTTGTGGGCGAGGGAGATCGCGTGGACGTCGCCGGTGAGGTGGAGGTTGAACTCCTCCATCGGGACGACCTGGGCGTAGCCGCCGCCGGCGGCGCCGCCCTTGATCCCGAACACCGGCCCCAGCGATGGCTGGCGGATGGCGGCGATCGTTCGGCAGCCCACCCGGTTGAGCGCCATCGAGAGCCCGATGGTCGTGGTCGTCTTGCCTTCGCCGAGCGGCGTCGGCGTGATCGCCGTCACGTCGATGTACTTGCCGTTCGGCCGCGTCGCCAGCCGCTTCATCAGCGACAGCGCCACCTTGGCCTTGTGCTTCCCGTGCAGCTCGAGCTCGTCCTCCTGGATCCCGAGCGCGGTCGCGATGGCGGTGATAGGCAAGAGCTTGGCCTGCTGGGCGATCTCGAGATCCGAGAGCATCGGGTCTATCTCCCGTGAGAGGGCAGGGTGTAGGCCGTCGTCACCGCACTGCCGTGGCGGGGGCGCGCTCGACGCGCACGGCGCAGACCTTGTACTCGGGGATCTTCGACGACGGGTCGCACGCCGAGTTGGTCAGGAAGTTGGCGGCGGAGTCGGCGAGCCTCACGAACGGGACGAAGATGGCGCCGGGCCTCACGGCCTCGGTGAGGCGGGCGACGCCGGTGAGCTCGCCGCGCCGGGACGCCACGCGCACCGGATCGCCGGTCTCGACCCCGATCCGGCGCGCATCCACCGGGTGGATCGCGACCTCGAGCTCCGGCGCGAGCTCGAGCAGCCCCTGCACCCGGCGCGTGATCGTGCCGCCGTGCCAGTGGTAGAGCAGGCGGCCGGTGTTGAGCAGCAGCGGATACGCGGGATCGGGGAGCTCCGCGGCCTCGGCGATCTGCAGGGCCGGCACGAACTTGCCCCGGCCGCGCGGGAACGACTCCGCGTAGAGGTAGCGCGTGCCGGGGTGATCCGGCGTCGGACACGGCCACTGGAGCCCCCCCTCACGGTCGAGCCGCTCGTGCGAGAGGCCGCCGAGGAACGGCACGAGCCTCGCCATCTCTTCGAAGATCTCGGCCGCGCTCGGGTAGGTGAACTGGCGGGCGATCCGCGTGTCGAGGTCCAGCCCGAGCCGATGCGCGACGCGCTTGGCGAGCTCCGAGGTGATCCACCAGTCCGGGCGGGCCTCACCGGGCGGCCCGAGCGCCTGGCGGACTCGCTGCACGCGCCGCTCGGAGTTGGTGAACGTGCCCTCCTTCTCGGCGAACGCGGCGGCGGGGAGGAAGACGTGCGCCTGCTCGGCTGTCTCGTGCATGAACAGGTCCTGGACCACGAGGCATTCGAGCTGCGCGATCGCCTTCTCGGCGTGGTGCAGGTCGGGCTCGGAGAGCAGCGGGTTCTCGCCGATCACGTACATCGCGCGGATCTGGCCGGTGAGGCAGCCTTCCACCATCTCGGTCACGACGAGCCCGGTCCGATCCGGCGGCCGGACGCCCCACGCGCGCTCGAACTTCGCCAGCGTGTCGGGCACGTAGTGCTGGTA
>Ga0187892_10007083_pt1 | contig 16211 bp, 9 predicted proteins | sample MA1701073metaG_FD_139345 | JGI IMG/M metagenome (GOLD analysis project Ga0187892, IMG submission 139345) | Bio-ooze microbial communities from a basaltic lava cave in the Kipuka Kanohina Cave System on the Island of Hawaii, USA - MA170107-3 metaG ... | reverse complement strand
TCGCCTCGCGGCGCTCATTCCCGCCCACGCGGTCTCTCCTGCAGCGCTCGGCGCCAGTCGAACGGCACCTCCTTCGCGATGTCCGGGATGGCGGCGCCGATCTCGCGCCCGCCCGCGCCGAACTCGATCCGGAGCCTGCTCTCGACCGTGCGCACGAGCTTCGTCCGCGCGCGCTTCAGCCGCCTCCCGATCGTCGCTCGGTGGGCTCCGAAGAGCCTCGCGACCTCCTCGATCGTCTTCTCCTCGACGAAGTGCGCGTGAAACGCGAGACGCTCCTCGGGCTCGAGCCGGGCCACGCCGTCCTCGAGGGCGTCGGCGACGACGCGCGCGAGATCGCGCCGGGCGATCGCGTCCTCCGGAAGGTCGCGGAAGAGGAGCGCGCGGTCGTCGTCGGCGATCAGGGCTCCCGGCCCGGCCTCGCCCCCGCCGTGATCGAGGCTCGCCGGCGCGCGCCGCTGGCGCGCGTAAAAGTCCTGCACGCGCGTGAAAAGGATGCTGCGGAGCCAGGTGCGGAGCGAGGCGCGGCCTCCGAAGCGGGCGAGAGAGGACGGACGCTCCACTCCGCCCCGGCGGCGCGGGAAGAAGAGATCGGAGTAGAGGCCCGCGAGGATCTCCTCGGTGTCGCGCGGCGCCCGGGCGAGGGCGCGCACGACGGCCCGGAGGAACGAGCCGAACGACGCGTCGAACCGCCGCCACGCCGCGTCGAGGCCGAGCGCGCAGCCGGTCGCGAGGTAGAGATCCGAGAGCGCGAGCCGCGCGATCGCGTCCTCGAAGCTCGCCCTCCCGCTTCCGCGGAGCTTCTCGCGGCACACGGCCTCGCGGGCGCGGGAGCCAAACGCCTCGGCGGAGATTCCGAGATCGCCCCACTCCTTCCGGGCGGCGTCGAACGCGACGTCGAGCGCCGGCCCGTGCCGGCGAATGAACTCGGCGATCGCCGGCTTCTCGCCCTCCACGCAGCGGAGCGCGAGCGTCGTGTCGTCCGTGCGTCTCAGGTCGTCCGGTCGCATTCCTCGATGGCGGTGATGCGGCGGCGCCTCAAGGCTTGCGGCGCCGGCTGGCCGGGACGGATGCGGTGGGGGCCTCGCATTGTAGGCCTTTTCCCCGGATTTTTCGCGACGGAAACGGGGATGGGCGGCGTTCGGGGCATCGGAAAGGAAACGCCAATCATGACGACCACGAAGCCGACCCGATCGCTCATCAACGCTTTCCTCGCCGCCGCGATGCTCTTCGCCCTTCCGGCTCGCCCGGCCGCCGCCCAGGAGGCGCCCGAGGCGAAGACGGCGCCGGGGCTTCAGACGTTCGACCTCCTTTTTCCGGGCGGGACTCTCGACGAGTTCGTGAACGACGTGAAGCGGGCCGCCGGGACCGTCAACATCGTCGTCGATCCGGATGCGAAGGACATCCTCGTCGCGCAGTTCGAGGTGAAGAACGTCTCGGTTCCGACGGCGCTCGAGCTCGTGGGCGCCGTGCTCCGGAGTCCGAATGTCCGCGTCGCGCCGGAGATGATCTTCAAGGGAGGCGGCGCCCCCGTGTACGCCGTCCATGCGGTCCGGAGCAGTCTCGTCAACGTCTCCGGCGCCCGGGGCGGCGCCGAGGAGACGGTCTACCGCGTCATCTCCATCCAGGAGGTCGTCGCCCCCCTCGGAGGCGGGAGGGACGGGCTCCGGCCCGAAGCCGTTCTTTCCGCGATCGACGCCGCAATCGGCGTCGCGGGCGGATCGGGTGAGATTCCGGTCATCAAGTATCATCCGGAGACGGGGATCCTGATCGTCAAGGGCACCGTCGACCAGACGCGTCTCGTCGAGGAGGTCGTCTTGAACATCCGGAACGACAGGCGCGGCAGGGCTCCCGGCGCAAAGGTCGCGACCGGCGACGAGAAGGCGACCGCCGACCTCGAAAAGCAGCTCGTAGACGCGAAGAACGAGATCACGAGGCTCCGCACGGCGATCCTCTCGGGCGAGGAGTACGACGTCGACGGCGACGGCGTGATCACCGACCGCGAGCGGAAGGCCACCCGCCGCTAGCGGTCCCAAAGCCTTCGAAAGGGGACGACGCTCTTGCGCGCGGGCGATCTCGATCGTGACGACGATTCGACCGGGCCGCTCACGGCGGCCATCGCGCGCGGCGACGCAGCCGCCTTCGGGCGCTTCTACGAGGCCTGGTTCGACCGCGCCTATGCGCTCGCCCGAGCCGTCACGAAGCGGGACGAGTCGTTCTGCCTCGACGTCGTCCAGGACGCGATGATGCGCGTCGTGAAGTCGATGCGGCGGATGGACGACGACGCTTCGCTCGCCCGGTGGATGCGGCGCGTGATCCACACGACCGCGATCGACCGCCTCCGCCGCGACCTTCGGCGGGCGCGGCGCGAGTCGGCCGCCGCAGCCGCGGCGGCCGCCGCCGCGAGCGACGCATCCGCGCTGGCCGCCGCGTCCGGCGAGACCCCGGAGCGGATCGAGTGGATCCGCGCCCGGATCGACGAGATGCCGGAGCGGGACCGCGCGCTCGTCTGCGAGCGCTTCGAACGCGGCCGGACGAACGAGGAGGCCGGCGCCGCGCTGGGAATCTCGGGCGATGCCGCGCACGGGCGGCTCCGGCGACTCCTCGAGAGACTCCGCGCCGCCTATAGAGCTGGCCGGTCGGCCGGGAGGGCACTTTGATGACGAACGACGACGACTCCTTCCTCACGTTCCCCGGAACCGGCGGACCGGTCAAGCTCTCCCCCGAAGGCGAGCAGCGCCGCGTCGCGATGCGGCTCGCTCTCGAGGCGGCCGTCGTCTCGCGCCGCCGGCGGCGCCTGGCGGGCCGCGCGGCGGCGTTCGCCGTCCTCCTCGCCGCCGGCGCCTTCGCCTTCCTTCGGACGGAAGGCCCGTCGGGGCCCCCGCCCCGCGGCGGCGGCGCGCCCCCCGAGGGCCCGCTCCTCGTTCTCGCGCACGTGCGTATCGAGATGGTCGCGACCGACGCGTCCGTTCTCGAGCGTTGCGCCGTTCCGACACGGGCCGGGATCGCGAGCGCCGCCCGCGTCGGCGACGACGATCTTCTCGACCTCCTGTCGAAGGCCGGCCACGAGACCGGACTCGCGCGGTTCGAAGGCCGCGTCGTCCTCACGAACCCAGCGCGGGACGACACGGCCGAGCGCGTCCCGATCGGAGGGCTTCGCGTCGAGGGGTCGTGACCCGGCGCGCGCCCAGCGCCTTGCGCCCCGCCATCGCGGCCGTCGAGTCGCCGCGGAGCCGCCGTGCCGGCGGCCCCGCGGCGCGATGGACTCGAGCGCGGACCGTTGCGCACGTCCCGCCCCATCAGGGCAGCGTTTCGACGGCAACCGCCTCGGACGCCTCGAACGTCGAGAGATCGACCGCCTGGACGACGCGGGTGATTCCCGCCGGGCTCCCGGCCGTCGGGAATCGGATGGCGCCGCAGCCCGCGGCGTCGAGAACCGTCCGGAACTTCCGGTTCCGGAGCGACGAACGGAAGAGCGCCGACGACGTGTCGACGTAGAGGATCCCGGTCCCTCCGAGCCTCGGGTCGGGAAGGGGGGTCGCGACCGGGAAGACGGCCGGCGCCGCGAGGACGATCACAACGCCTCCCGGCGTTCCGCCCGAGATCGCGAACTCGGCATACTCCGAGGCCGACACGCTCACCGACGTCTCGGCCGCTCGAATCGAGAGCGGCCGCGCCGCGTCCGCGACGACGGCGATCGCGTCGAGGGTCTCCTCCTCGGTGAACCCCATCGAGTCGCCGCGCATCTCGACGCCGCCGACCACGGCGACGGAGCCGCCGTTCGCCGTAGTGAAGACCGTGCCCTCGACGCCTCGCGACTTCGACGAGACGGCGAAGAGGAGCGCGCCCGGAACGTCCGGATCGAAGTCGAGGCCTTGCACATCGCCCACGGTGGTGAGCGAGGAGCCGATGGCGTGGTTCACCATGGCGAGGAAGCTCGCGGGCGAGAGATAGAGGTGCGCTTGCGAGTCGGACGGCCGGATCTGGAAAACGCACGCCTCGTCCAGCGTTTCGCTGCCGCCGTTCTCCGCGACGAGGTGCGCCGCGGTCGTCGTCTCGTCCTCGGCGAACGAAAAGTACAGCGTCCCGTCCGGCGCGATCGCGAACGCGTCGACGTCGATCGAGCTGGTCGAGGTCGCCGCCGCGAACTGGTCCTCGGAGACGAAGACCGTGAACGTGCCGCCGGGCCCGAGCCGGATGACGTCGCCGTCCCGCGCCTTCGCTCCCGACGGGAAGCTCCGGTCCGCGGAGAACGAGACGAGGAGATCGAAGGCCGTCGGCCGGGCCGGCGCGTCGAGCGCCACGGCGAGAGCGTCCACCTCGCTCGGCTCGTCGTCGAACCGCCCGTCGCCGTCGGCGTCGCCGACGAGGATGCGCCAGCTCTGATGGCCGATCCACGACGCCGGTCCCGAGTCGAAGAGCAGCACGTCCTCGTCGTGGATCGAGCCGAGCTTCCCGCTCGCGCTCTCGGCGTCGCTCTCCGTCGAGGCGAGGAGCTTCGCTCCCGCCGCTTCGACGGGGCGCGCCTCGCCCGCCCCGAGCACGGCCGCCGACGCGAGTGCCGCGAAAAGAACGGTTCTTCTCTCCCATTGCTTGGTCATGTGAGTCTCCCTCCGTCTGGCGTGAACGAATCCGCGGAGGCCGAAAGGGGTCCCGATCCGGCCCGTCGCGGACCGGAGCCGCGCCGGCGGCCGAAGGCCGTCCGTCCCGCCGGCTCCGTCGAGCGGGAGGGGCGCCGCCCGCGCGGGCCGGCCGCCGACGGAGGCGAAGTCGGTGGGCCGGGGGAAAGCGTTACGCCGGCGGGCGGAGGGAAGCGGACGTCGCGTGCCGCGGGGGAGGGCTAGTTCTCGCTCGCGCGGTCGATCCACCAGCGCTGCCAGGGCTCGGCTTCGGTCCCGAGAGCGATGCCCGTCAGCTTCCGGAGCGCGCTCACGATGCGGTCGCGGCTCGCTCCGCGCGACGTGGCGAGCGCGCCGATGAGCGGCCGGACCGAGTTCGCGTCGCCGCGATTCTCGAGCGCCGCCGCCGCCGCCGCGCACACCCTGTCGTCGTGGTCGCCGAGGCGCGCCTCGAGCGCGCGGCTCACGACCTCCCCTCCGAACGCGGCGAGAGCCCGGACCGCTCCGGCCCGCTCCGGCCGGGCGGCGTCGGCGACGGCGCAAAGGAGCGAGTCGCGCACTCCGTCGTGCGCGATCGCGGCGGCGAACTCCGCACCGTCGTCCACCGCTTCGGCAGGCGCCGCGAGGAGCCGCTCGATGAGCCATGGCACCACGTCGGCGGCGCCCTCTTCTCCCTCGAGCCGGGGAAGGGCCTCGAACGCCGCCCGCGCCAGCTTCCGAACCTCGTCGTCCTGGTCGAAGAGCGCGGACACGAGCGAATGGAAGAGCGGCCCGACGTCGGCGGGCTCGAAGCTCGAAAGCGAGCGTGCGGCGACGCGGCGGACGTCGCGGTCGGGATCGAGGAGCGCTCGCTGGAGGATCGGCAGCGCCTGGGGATCGCGGATGTCGGCGATCGCCTGCGCGACGGCCGCCCGGAGCGCGGGGTCCTTCGACTCGAACTTCCGCGCGAGCCCGGGGAGCGATGCGCCGTCCGCCGCCTGGCCGAGGATGAGCGCGATCCACCGCGCGGGCTCTCCCTCGAGGCGTCCGACGAGCGAACGGAGCGCGGGCCAAGCCTCGGGCCCGATGCCGAGAATGCGCTCGGCCGCGGCGGCACGATCGTCGAACGTCGCCTCGGGGGCGCGGATCGCGCCGAGCTCGTTCGCGAGCGCCTCGCAGACCTCGGGGGAGACGACGGGATCCGGCACGGCTGGCTGCGGCTTCGTGATCTCGCGGACGATCGCCCGCCCGCCCTCGCGCGGGTCCGTTCGTTTTCCGCCGTGGCGCTCCTCCACCCGCCGCGACTCCGAGGCCGGCGCGGAAGACGGCACCGACGCGGCGGCGGCCGCGGCGACGGCCGCGGCGGCGAAGAGGCGCAGCACCGGTCTTCGTGTCATATCTTGCTCGCTCGCTCGGCCGGGATCGCGCGCCGCTCCGTCCGCGCGGGCAGAGCGGCGGCGGCCGCCCGTTCCGCGGCGACGAGACGCCGCGGACGGAGGCCGGCGAGGAGTCGACACGCGCCGCGCGCGACGGGCCGAGCCTCGTCGCGCGGCACGCGGCCGCGCGCGGGCATCGTTCGAGATGCGGCCCTCGCGCGCCCCTCGCGGTTCCTTCGGCGGCCAGGCTGCCGTGTCGTCTCCGCCGGGACGGCGGACTCGAGTTAGGCCCTGTGGCTTTGCGTCCTTCCCTTTCGGAAAGTTTGCCTTGAGTCCGGAACGCGTCGTGGAGCGTGAGAACGGATGCGATGGTGAGTCGTCGCCCGATGGCGGACCGGATTCGTCCGGAACCGCCGTATCTTGTTCACTTAATACTTTCAGATTAAATTATACTCGGCGCACCCGAGCGCGTCAAATCGCGGGCGAGCCGCGGAGAGAGTGGAGGCGCCGCCGATGACCGTGATCCGAAAGCTGTCGCTCCGGTGCCCCGTCTGCGTCGCGCCGTTTCCGACCGACGTCATGCTGTCGGCCGACCTCTTTCGGGGGTTTCACACGGACTTTCTCGAGGAATCCGGCGGGCCGGAAACTCTTGCCGCGCTCGTCCACACGTGCCCGACGTGCAGCTACACCGGGAAGCGGCCCGACTTCGACCGGCCCGAGCGGACCCGGGTCGAGAGGATAAAGCCCCTGCTGCCGCTCCTCGGGAAGGACGAACTCGCGGAGGTCGACGGAGTGGGCCGCTGGCGGCTCCTCGGGAGCGTACGCGAGATCGCGAACGACGGTCCCGCCCTCGTCGCGGAAGCGTTTCACTGCGGCGCCTGGTGCGCTCGTCTCGGCGGGGACGAGGCCCGGGAGAAGGACTTGCTCGCGCTCGCCCTATCGGCCTACGAAAAGGCCCTTCTTCCCGACAGCAACCCCGCCGGCAACCACGGCTACCTTGCCTACCAGGTCGCCGAGGTCGCGCGACGGCTCGGGCGCGCCGACCGGGCGGCCGCGGCGTTCGAGCGCGTCGAGGAGTTTGTCGCGAAAGACATGCTGCCCAAGTACAACGCGACACTCGTCCGGAAACTCGCGGCGATTCAGAAGGCGCGGCCGGTCGATCGCGTCGACCTCTCGGCGCTGTAATCGGATCGCGGACGCGGATCGAGGCTCTTGTCGGGCCCTCGGTCTTCGACCCCGACCTCACTTCGTATTGCGAAGAAGTCAAAAGAACCTCTTCCTCGGCCTCCGCTGACGATTGTCGGGCGTCGCGTAATCGCGCGACGTCCGAGTTCGGGTCGCGGCCGGCCGGCACCAGGCAAGCGGAACGCCGTTCGCAGGAGCCGCGTCCCTCCGCGCCAGCTTTGCTCGCGGCCGCGGGCGAGGGGTAGACTTCTCGGGGCCTCGTCCGCGCGGACGGCGTTTCCAGCGGGAGCGAGGGGGGAAGAGTCGACGGCGGCCGCTGCGGCGCGCGTAGCGCCGGTCGTGGGCGGATCCCCGGCTCAGTTTCCCTCGCTCGCTCACACCCTTTCTCCCTCGATCGATCGGGCGGCTTCCTCGCATGCGTGGACGGCGCGTCACTCTCGCGGCCGGCCGAAGAGCGGCCTGGGCGGCGTTCGCCCTCGCCCTTGCGCTCGCCCATCCCGGGAGGGCGGGGGAACCGGGCGCCGGCCGAGGCGCCCCGCTCGCGCCGCCGCCGCCGGCGAGCGTCGTCGTCCGCGCGATCGCTCCGAGCGGCGCGCTCGGCGAGACCGAGCGCGATCCCTTCGCGCCGGCGCCGCTCATCGTCCTCTTCCGCGGATCGCCCGCGCCGCTCACGGGGAACGGCTCGCGCGCCTCGCCGCGCGCCGTCTCGGCCGCCCTCGACGCGATGGACGGGGAGCGCGGGAGCTTCTTCGCGCGGCTCCGCTCCGCGGGCCTCGCTCCGAGCGATCGCCCGTTCCGCCGCGACTTCCGCAGGGCTCTCGACGGGGTCGCGATCGACGCTCCTCCCGTGCGGTGGGCCGAGATCGCGTCGTTCCCCGAGGTCGCGTCGGTTCACGCCGATGCCGCGGTCGAGGCCTCGCTCGAGGCGAGCGTGCCGCTCGTCGGCGCCGCGAGCGTCGCGCGAGACCTCGGCGCGACCGGAGCGGGCACGACGGTCGCCATCCTCGACACGGGCGTCGACTATCGCCATCCCGACCTCGGAGCGGGATTCGGGCCCGGCCACAAGGTCGCCGGCGGGTACGACCTCGTGAACGACGACCCCGACCCCGCGGACGACAACGGCCACGGCACGCTCGTCGCCGGGATCCTCGCCGCGAGCGGATCCGCGCGCGGCGTCGCTCCGGGGGCGACGATCCTCGCGTACAAGGTCCTCGACTCGCGCGGCCGGGGACTCGCCTCGGACGTGATCGCGGGGATCGAACGCGCTCTCGACCCGGACGGCGATCCGACCACGGACGACGCGGCCGACGTCGCGAACCTCTCCTTCGGTGGCAGCGGAACGCCCGACGACCCGATGTCGCTCGCGGTGGACGCGGCGGCGCGCGCGGGCCTCCTCTGCGTCGTCGCGGCCGGAAACGGCGGGCCGGACCCCTACGGCGTCAGCTCGCCCGGCGTCGCCCGCGGAGCCCTGACCGTGGGCGCGACCGACAAGCTCGACCGTCTCGCCTCGTTCTCGGGGCGCGGGCCCGTCCCCGGCACCTACGAGCCGAAGCCCGACCTCGTCGCTCCGGGCGTCGACATCTCGTCGCTCGGGCGCGGATCGGGACGGAGGACCTCGAGCGGAACGTCCATGGCGACGCCGCACGTCGCCGGCGCCGCGGCGCTCCTCCTGTCGCTCTTTCCCGAGCTCGGCGCGAAGGACATCGCGGCGCTCCTCGTCGAGTCGGCGCGGCCGATCGGCGAGGGACCGGTCCGCGCCGGCGCGGGCCGGCTCGACGTCGCCGCCGCCGCGGTGCAGAGGATCGTGGTCCATCCGAGGACGTTCTCGCTCGGCCACGACGAAGGCTCGCCGGCGGCGGGAGAGCGCGTCCGGAAGCTCCGCGTGAAGAACCGCTCGAACCGGCTGCGGAGCTTCTCGGCGCGGCTCAAGGGCGAGCCGCCGCTCGGCGTCGCCGCGATCGTCGAGCCCGAGACCTTCGTCCTCGGCCCCGGCGAATCGGGCTCGATCTCGGTCAGGGTCCGGTCGGATGAGGGTCCGTTCCCGGGGCCCGCCGGATCGCCCTACGCCTTCGAAGGAGCCGTCGAGGTCCGGTCCGACGACGGCGACCGCGCCCGAGTGCCGTGGATCTACACCCGCGTCCCCACGCTTGTCGTCGAGTGCGAGCCGCCGCCGTGGACGCTCCTCGTTCACGATCGCACGGCCACGGTCGAGTTCCTCGTCGAGCCGGGCCCGCGCGTCGTCCTTCCGCTCCCGGCGGGCGAGTACGACATCGTCGCGCTCTTCCGCGACGCCGCGACGATGGTCGTCTCCGAGGGCGTCAGGCTCCCGCGCGCCGAGCGGTTGAGCCTCCGCTCGGCCGACGCCGTCCACGTGCTCTCGTTCTCGCCGCGCGGAGCGTCCGGCGAGGCCTTCGTCCCCGAGTACGGCGCCTCCGCGCTCGTGCACGGCTCGTCGGGCGTCGCCCAGATCGTGCTCGGCGCGGTCCCGCGCGTACGGAGGCTCTCGGATATCGGAGAGGCGTACGACTACGAGTCCTCGTATCTCGATCTCGGCCCGGAGGGAAGCGTTACGCTCACGAGCGACGGCCGCCGCGGCGTCTTCGAGTCGGCGACGGTCGAGAACGACCCGGCGCGCTTCGCCGAGTGGCCGCTCGCATTCGATTCGCTCGATCCCTCGACCGCGGATCCGACGGCTCTCGTCTGGATGGCGTTCGTGTCGCGCGGCTCGGTGTTCCAGGGAACGTCGTCCGGCAACACGCTCCCCCTCGGCTCACCGCCGCGCGGCGTCCTCCGCCTCGAGCCCGCGCCCTACGCCGGATTCCGGCTGCACGCGGGAGCGTGGCTCGCCTCGGGCGATCCCCTCGGTCCCGGCTCGCGCCTCCTCCGTTTCTTTCCGTATTTTCAGGCGGCCCCGGACCCTCGCGCCGGCCGGCTTGAGGCGCGACTCTGGGGCCGATCCGAGCGGCTCTACTCCCTCGCGATGGACGCGTTCGATCCCGACGCGGCGCCGCTCCGGTTTTCCGCTCGCGCGACGATCGAGGACGACCGCGTTCGCCTCGCGGGAGTCTCGGGAAGAGCCAACTACTTCTTCCTTTCGGCGACCGGCGCGTTCACCGTCGACTCGGGCCTCGCGTGGCGCCTCGAGCGCGACCGGGCGCTCGTCTCCTCCGGACGGTTCGCCTCGGCGGGAAACCTCGGCCACGGCGTCGATCGGGAAGTGGTCCCGCTTCCGGGTCCCGGCGCGTACGAGCTCGAGGTGACGCTGCCATCGCACCGCGTCGAGGGCGTCGCGGGGAGCGCTTCGGCGAGGCTATCCTTCGACACCCGGCGCGCTGACCGCGACCCTCCCGCGGTCCGGGCGCTCGCCTTCATCGAGAACGGCCGGGCCACGTCCCGTCCGAGCGCAGGCGGCGGAGCGGCGGTTCATCTCGAAGTCGAAGACGCGTCCCCGGATGTCGACGTGCGGCTTCGACTCTACGTCGACGGAGATGGACGCCGAGAGATCGCGGTGCCGCTCGATCGATCGGGACGGCGGTTCCGAGGAACGATGCCCTCGCTCCCGGCGGGCGCGGCGATTGCGCTCCGGCTCGAAATCGCGGATCCCGCCGGAAATACGCTCGAATGCCGTCTGAAGCCCGGTTTTCGAGCGGACGGATCGTCCGGGCGTTAGGAACGAGTTCGCGTCCCCGAGCGCGACCGGGAAGGCCGAGCCGGAGTTTCGCTCGATGCGGAACGCCGCTCGCTGTCTGGACTTGGCGTCGTCGCTCCCTGAAAACTCGAGGACCAGCCGGGAATCATCCCGGAATCGACCGGCGGCGGGATTCGTCCCTCCGTCGGCGGCCCTTTAACCCTGCCCGGAGGATGAACCTGTAGTTTACCCCCGACTAGTTTGGTTTCGTTCCGGACGACGGGCCACCGAACGGTTCGATGCCGAGATGCGCGTCGCGGGCGCCGGAGCCGAGGCGTTGGGAAGCGGGATTCGCGAGCCCCATCCGGGGCGAGCGCATCCCGTATCAACACGATCGGCCGCTCACTCTCTCGCGCGGCCACGCATTCCTGCGTCGCTCTCCCCCCGGAGGGATGTATCCCAGGAATTCCCGACGGATCCAAGGTGGGCCGGCCTTCCCGAGGCCTTTCCCGGCTGTCCTCTTTTCTTCGGCGTTCGCGACGCCGCTCTCGCGATCCTCACTCCGCGAAGCGCGATCATCGATGTCTCGGCGGGCGCCGCTCCGCGCACTAACGAGGCCGCCGCGGGACACTTACGGGACTGTTTGACTGCTTCCGGGCGAGGGGTATAGTTTTCGCAGTCCAATCGTCCCGGACGTCCGCGGAGGAGAGTCGCGGACATCGCCGCGTAACGGCCGCCGGGATCGCCTCTTCGAGCCACAGACGGACGGAAAAAAAGGAGAGTCCGCCTCGAGCCGGGACCGACAAGGGCAGAGCGCGCGAAAGCGCGTGACGCAAAGCTACAGGGCCTAACGCGAACGACGTTCGCCACGGCAGCCAGCCGCCGAAACCCGAGCGCCGACCGATCCGGACGCGGCCGCGTCGAACCCACCGCGAGCCCGTAGAGGCCAGCGCCCCTGACCGCCGCCTTGTCGTCCCTTCGAAGCGACTCCGCCGAGTTCGCTGCACATCGATCGGAGGGATCACGTCATCATGCTGATGAGACGGCGCCTGGTCGCACTCGCGGCGGCGATCGCCGCTTCGAGCCTCGCCGCAACGTCCGCCTCGGGACAGTGCTCCGGCGGAACCCGCGGCTCGAACGGGCTCATCCCCGTTCTGTCCGTATCACGGCCGGTCGCCGGAGAAGACGTCCTGATCTCCGTGTCCAACCTGGCGAGCGAATCGACGGCCGTCTTCGTCGGCTATTCGCTCCAGGGCGCGTGCCGGGACGTCTCCGCGACGTACGGGACGGGTGCTTGGCTCTGGCCGAGCCTGACGGAGTCTCCCGGCGGCCGGCCGCCGTTCACGCCGGCGATCCGACTCGGCGCCGTCTCGAGCGTCGTCACCGTCACGCGGCGCGTCCCGGCCCGCTGGGCGGGACGCCATCTCTACGTCCAGGCCTTTGTTTCCGATCCGGGCGCCGCCGCCGGCTACGCCTTCTCGGGCGGAAGCCGTCTCTTCATCCGGGACGCCGGCTCAGGCGAAGCCGCGCGGGACGAGCGGCTCGGAGGATTCCTCACGCTGCCGTCCCCTCAAAGCTCGCTCGGGGGCGTCCGGGACCCTCGAACCGGGCACGTCTTCCTCTTCGGCGAGGAAATCGTCGAGGTGAGTCCCGACGCGCCGTTCGCGGACCGCATCCGCACGACGCTCGATCGATTCCCGACGCCCCGAACGTCGGTCGCGGCGTTCTGGGACCACTCGCGGAACGTGGCCGTTCTGGCGGGCGGCCTCGAGACCGCGACCCGCACCCGGCTCGAAGACGTGTTCGAGTTCGATCCCTCCCGGCCCGAGGGCGAGCGGCTTCTCGTTTCCGCCGACCGCCTTCCCTCCGGCCTCTCGAGCGCGACGCCGGTCACCATCCGGGAAGCGGGACTCGTCCTCCTCTTCGGAGGCCTGAGCGGAAGCGGCTACGCGGTCCGGCAGGTCCTGCAGTACGACACGAACCGACCCGCGGGCTCGCGCCTCGTCGTCTTGCCCGACCTCATCCCGATGGGCGTCTCGTCGATCGCCGGCAGCTACGAGCCGACGCTCGGGAGCGTCCTCCTCTTCGGCCTCGGCAGCGAGAACATCTACGAGTTCGATCTGCGCCGGGCTCCCGGCAGCCGGTTCAGCGTGTTCGACACGCTCCTCCCGGCGCGATCGGCGTGCTGCGCCGCGCGCGACGACTCGACCGGGCGCATCTACCTCTTCGGCGGGTGGACGGGCTCCTCGTTCATCTCCCACGTCGTCGAGTTCGACCCGAGCGCTCCGGCCGGATCGCGGTCGAAGCTCGTGAACTACATGAAGGAGGGGGTGGCGTTCGGCTCCGCGCTCTACGATCCCGACCGGCAGGTCATCTACACGTTCGGCGGCTCGAACCGCGACGGCGCGTACGACCAGGTGCTCGAGTTCGACGCTCCGGACGAGGTGCGGCCGATCGGGGGCTTCCCGGAGGACATGATCGGCGCGCCGGCCGTCCACGCCTCCACGACCGGAAAAACGTACGTGTTCGGCGCGGTCACGTACGAGATCGACATGAACGCCGCCTTCGGGAGCGAGGTCCGGGCGACGATCGACGCCTTCCCGACGGTGCGTCTCGCGTCCGCGGTCGCGTGGGATCCGGGGCGAGGCGTCGCGTACCTCTTCGGCGGCCGGAATCCGCAGAACGGACAGAGAGTGGCCGACGTCTACGAGTTCGACCCGTCGGCGCCCGAAGGCTCGAGACTCTCTCTATTGCCGGACTCGTTGCCGGGCGGACAGTCGAACGGGGCGGCGGTCACGAGCCCGCGCTCGGGCGTGGTCTACCTCTTCGGCGGCACGGACGCGTCCAGCCGGTCGGTGCGCTCGATCCTGCGATTCGACCCCTCTCAGCCTCCCGGAAGCCGTCTCGCGACGCTTCCGGACACCCTTCCGGTCGCCGCGTCCACCCTCACCGCGATCTGGGACGAGGGAGCGAACACGGCCTACCTCCTCGGAGACGGGACGAACTGGATCCACTCGTTCGACCCGGGCGCCGCGGACGGGACGCGCCTCAAGCTCGCCGGGCAGCTCCCGTCCGAGAGGACCGGCGTCGCCGCGGCCTTCGACTCGTCCTCCGGCGTGATCTACCTCGTCGGCGGATGGACCTCTCGCCGGACGTTCCTGAACGACGTTCTCCGGTTCGATCCGTCGGCGCGCGAGGATCGCCGGGTGACCATCGTCGACGTCCTTGGGCGCCCGCGCGCGTTCGCCGCCGCCGTCTACGACCGGTTCCGCGGCGACGTCCTCGTCATCGCCGGCGACGAATCCGGCAACGACATCCGCTGGATCCGGACGCTCCGTTGACGGGAGAGGGCGCGGCGAGGATCGGCTCGCCACGATGATCGGGCCCGGCGGCGCGCGCGAGCGAGCCGCCGGGCCCGTTCGCTTTCACACGCGCCGCCGGACCATCACGAGGCCGAGGCCGAGCGCAAGGACGATCAGTCCCCATTCGCTCAGAGTCGGGACCCGACCGGCGACGTTCACGCAGCAGTCCGCGGAGGCCGTGACGTTGCACTCGGGGGGGAGGTTCGCCGGATCGCCCGTCGCGCGGAGCGTGAGGCAGAGCCGTCCCGAGAAGCCCGCCTCCACGCGAACCTGGACGTCGGCCGTGAGCGATCCGCCGGCCGCGAGCGGCGTCGTCGCGGGGCACGAGAGGAGCATCAGCCCTGCGACCGGAACGCACTCGAACGTCACGGCGTCGAACGCCACCGTTCCCGGGTTCGTCACGGAGAACTGGAAGGTCACCGTGTCGCCGGGCTCCGCGGAGAGATTCGTCGTGAGGCACGTCACCGTGATCTGCGGCCGGAGCACGTTCACGCACTGCTGCCGCATGAGGTCGATCCGGCAAACCTCCGCGTCCCGCGGGTCGTAGCAGTCCGGCTGGAACGTCACCGGCACCTCGACGCACCGGCTCGCCGGGAACGCCCCCGCCTCCGCCCGCGCCACCACCGTGATCGTCCGCATCGCCCCCGGCGCCAACGGCCCGATGTTCGCGTTCGCCGGCGGGTCCTGGCTCACGAGCGTGAGCCCCGCGTCCAGGCGAGCCGCCATCACCCGCACCGGGTTCAGAGGCCACGTCCCCGTGTTCGTCACCGTGTACCTGAACGTCGCCTCCTGCGGCGGGCACACCGTCCCCGGCGTCACGCCGTCGGCGTCCATCCGCGCGTTCACCGTCAGGACGTTCACGCGCGCCGTGTCCTCGACCACGTTCGTGTTCACGCCCGACGTCAGCCCGCGCCCCTGCGCCCGCGCCACGTCGGTCTTGAGGCCCGCCGGCGACGCCGACCGGACGATCGCGTCGAACGTGAACGTGAAGCTCCCCCCCGCCGCAATGTCCGCGAGCTGGAACACGATCGGCGTCGTGCCCGGATGCCCCGAGCAGTCCGGCCCTGGGCCCCCCGTCGTCAGGGGCGGCTGGATGTTCGCCCGGAAAAGGAGGTCCGCCGGCAGGCAGTCCGTCACCCGCACGTTCGTCAAGGACTCGTTCGTCGTCGGGTTCGTCGTCGTGATCGTGAACCGCACGAGCCCGCACGGCGGCGCGTCGACCTGTTCCGCCGGCGTCGCCGGGCGGAGCTCCCGCCGCGACGGGTCGTTCGGATCGAGGAAGCAGACGAACTGCACCTGCTTCGAGACCGTGATCTGCGGGCGGTTGACGAGGCAGCACCGGTCGTTCGCCATCACGTTGCACGACGGCGGAAGCCCCGCCGGATCCCCCGTCGCCGTCAGGATCGCGCACTGCCGGCCCGACGCCGTCGCGCTCGACCGCACGATCATGCTCACCGTCACGCTCGCGCCCGGGTTCAGCGTCCCCGTCGGCGCCGGGCACTGCACGATCGTGAGCCCCGGAGCCGCCGGATCCGCCTGGCACGCGTACGTCACGCCGTCGAACGCCACGTCGCCCGCGTTCGTCACGCGGTACTGGAACGTCACCTGCGTGTTCGGGTCCACCGTCGGGTCCGGCGTCGTGAGGCACGTCACCGTGATCCGCGGCGTGAACGCGTCCAGGCACTGCTCGCGCAAGAGGTCGATCCGGCAGTTCTCCGCGTCCCGCGGGTCGTAGCAGTCCGGCTGCACCGTCACCGGCACCCGCACGCAGCGCCGCTGCGGGAACGAACCGGCCTGCGCCTGCGCCACGACCGTGACCGTCCGCGTCGCGCCGGGGGCGATCGGGCCGACGTTCGTCCCCGCCGCGGGCGTCTGGCTCACGAGCATGAGGCCCGCGTCGAGCTGCGCCGCGCCCACGATCACCGGATTGAGAGGCCACGCGCCGCTGTTGACGATCGTGTACGTGAACGTCGACTGGGCCGGGACGCACACCACCGGCGGGTTCACGCCCCCCGCGTCGAGGCGCGCGTTCGCGCGGAGCACGTTCACGATCGCCGTGTCCTCG
>Ga0187892_10007082_pt1 | contig 16213 bp, 15 predicted proteins | sample MA1701073metaG_FD_139345 | JGI IMG/M metagenome (GOLD analysis project Ga0187892, IMG submission 139345) | Bio-ooze microbial communities from a basaltic lava cave in the Kipuka Kanohina Cave System on the Island of Hawaii, USA - MA170107-3 metaG ... | reverse complement strand
GGGAAGGGGGGGGGGGGGAGGGGCTCTGGCCCAGGTATTCGCCCCACTTCTTCAGGGCGAACTCCTGGAGGCCGTCCGCGGGGCCGAATTTGGCCGCGGCCAGAAGGTACCGGCCCGTCTGGGGAAGCATCGAGCGCGCCAATGCGGCGTAGCGCTCGTCCTCGGCTTTCGCGAGCCGGCCCTTCGCCGCCCGGAGCGGCGCGGTCGCCCGTTCGTGCTCGTCCAGATCGGCTTTCGAGACGAGCGGGATCTTCTTCCGGCCGCTCGCGTGGGCCGCGTACTGCCGGCCGGTCAGGACGTGGCTGCTCAGGAAGATGCCCGCCAGCGCGGTGTAGTCCTTCCCGGTGAGCGGGTCGAACTTGTGGTCGTGGCAGCGCGCGCACGCGAGGGTGAGGCCCAGGAAGGTGCGGCCCAGGACGTCGATCTGATCGTCGGCGATGTCGGTCAGCATCTTCTTCTTGTCGAGGCCGCCCCAGGGGCCGATCGCGAGAATCCCCGTCGCGGTGATGCCTTCGGCGTTCACGGGCTCCTTCGACGGAAGCAGATCTCCCGCGATCTGGTTCATGACGAACCGGTCGTAGGGGAGGTCGGTGTTGAAGGCCCGGACCACCCAGTCGCGGTAGCGCCAGCTCTCGTCGAAGTCGTCGCTGTATCGGGCGAGGTCCAGCCAGTGGCGTCCCCACCGCTCGCCGTAGTGGGGAGAGGCGAGAAGCCGGTCGACGACTCTCGCGAACGCTTCGGGGGATGCGTCCGCCAGGAAGGCGTCGACTTCCCCGGGCGTGGGCGGGAGGCCCAGGAGATCGTACGCGGCGCGTCGGAGGAGCGTGCGCTTGTCGGCGGGGGGCGCGAAACCGAGACCTTTCGCGTCGAGCTTCTCGAGAAGAAAGGCGTCGATCGGGTGATTCGCCCCTTTCGGCACCTCCGGCTCGCGGGGCGGCGCGAAGACCCACTTCCTTCGGGCTTCCCATTCAGGGTCGGGCTTGCCCGCCGTAGCAATCCCCCAATCGGCGGAGGCGGGGGCGCCCGCGCGAACCCAGGCTTCAAAGTCCGCCACAGTCTCCGGCGAGAGCGGCTCCTTGGGGGGCATCTTGAGATCGCCCTTGTAGCGAATCGCCTTCAGGAGGTCCCCGTTCCTCACGACCTTGAGCGTTCCTTCGCGGGTGTCGAGGCGCAAGTCGCCCCTGAGCTTCTTCGCGGCGGCGCTGTGGCACGAAAAGCATTTCTCGACGAGCACCGGCCGGATCTTCTTTTCGAAGAAGTCGGTCCCTTGATCGGCGCCCAGGAGGATCGCGGCGAACGCGATCATCGCCGGCCCTCGAGCTCCTTGAGGTCGCGCTCCACGCGGGCCATGTGGCGCCGCATTTCCTTCTCGGCGACGTCGGGATCGCCGCTTCGGATGGCGTCGACCACGTCCTGGTGGAGGCGGGCGCGCCGCTCGCGCCGGCCGGGCGGGGAGGTCGTCTGCACCATCGAGGCCAGGATGAATTCCTGGAGCAGTTCCATCACGGTGACCATGAGCTCGTTGCCGCCCATCTCGACGATCTGCAGGTGGAAGCGGAAGTCGAGCTTGATCGCTTCCAGGGGGTCCTTCTGGAGAGCGTCCATCTGCTCGACGAGCGACTGAAGCTCAGCGAGCGTTTCGGGCGCGGCGACCTGGGCGGCGCGGCGGGCGGCCTGGCACTCGACCGCGGCCCGCAGTTCCAGGAACTTGGAGAGCTCGCGGGGCGAGATTTCCATGGCGGACCGGAGCAGGCGGGCGCAGCCGTTCAGGCTGGTGCGGTCGCCGACGAACATCCCTCGGCCGTGTTGAATCGTGACGAGGCCCAGGCCCTCCAGACGGCCCACGGCCTCCCGGACGACGCTGAGGCTGACCCCCAGCTTCTGGCAGAACTCTGGGGCGCTGGGAAGGCGGTCTCCGGGCTTCAGGCCTTCGCCGGCGACCCAGTCGCGGACCCTCTCGACGACCTGGTCGACGAGGCTGGGGCGGGTCACGGGCTCGATATTCATATCTACCGTACGTCTTCAGGTCTTATGGAGTTCTGAAGAGTTGGTAGATTTCGATGAAATGACCAGGTCATTTCATCGAACTAGTAGTCTTTGGAGGGCGTGAGGGTTTCGCGCTTGCCCTTGCGGACCACGGCGACCGTAGAGCCCTTCTTGAAGTGCGCCTTCACGTCGGCGATCGAGGTGATCTTCTTGCCATCCACCTCAAGGAGGATGTCGCTCTTCTTGAGGCCGGAGGTCTCGGCCTGGCTCCCTTCCTCGACGCGCACGACGACCAGGCCTTGGCCGGCCGGGAGGTCCAGCTGGACGCGGAGGGCGTCGGACACCTTTTCGAAAGTGGCGCCGGCGGCACGAAGGCGAATGTCCTCCTCGTCCTCAAGACCGAAGAGGGGCCGCGGGACAACGACGCGAGGGACGCCGCGGAAGACGCCGCCGCCCTTGAAGCTCACGCGGGCGCCGCCGTAGTCGATCCCCTCCTCCGTGATGCCGTACTGAGCGGCCAGGTCTTTGTGGTCCTTGAGGAACTTCTCGAGCGATTCCGCCTCGACCGTCTTCGAGGCTCCCTTCTCGTCGGTGTACTCCAGCTTCACGCTTCCGGCGGCGGCCTTGTGAAAGGTCAGGGGCGCGGACCCGTCGGCCGGCGAGAGCTTGTAGGTGGTATCGCCGTTGATGCCCTGGATCTGTACGGAAGTTCCGAAGCCGCGGAGCCCGCGCAGTCCGAAGCCCGGGAGGGGGCGCTCGGGGCCGCGCCGCGGCTTCTCTTCCGTCTTGGGTTTCTGCGCCTGGGCCAGGTCCTCCAGGAGCCCCTTCGCGCGCGACCGCACTTCGGGGTCTTCGCTCTCGGCGGCCTTTTTCAACGCCTCCTCGGCCGGCTTCCCGATCTTCCGCAGCTCCTCCGTGGCCTTCTCGCGGACGGCGAACTCGTCGGCCCCAAGCTGCGCGACCAGCTCGCCGATTTTTTTCTTCTGTTCTTCATCCTGGGCGAACGACGAGAGGCACAGAAGCGCGACCAGGATCGGCGTCATGGCGGTTCTCCCCTTCTTTAGTCTATTCGTAACAGGGGTCCGCCAAAAGTTCGGGATGTAACAGAATGATCGAATCATTTTGTTACAAGGCGGGTCTTGGCCTTGTCCATCCAGTCGAGGACCCGGAACGTCCGCCGGGTGGCGGCGCCGTCGGCGGGCGGCTTGCCCTCCAGCGGAAACTCCTGGCCCGTGGAGCTGAAGATCGCCTTGCCGTCTTTGACCTCGGCGAAGACTTCGAGCGTGATCCCCATGAGGTCGACGTTCGCGCGCTTCATCCGGTCGCCCAGGGCCCAGAAGTCGAACGTCTTGGCCTCGAGCACGCGGGAGTGGGCGATCTTCTTGTCGAGGTCGATCTGATAGCGGGGACCGTACAGGTCCCGGAGAAGCCGCTCGAGGGCGGGCATCTCCTCGTTTCAGGTTCAGGCGCCGAGCTTCATCTCCAGGAACGCGAAGTCTCCCTCCATGCGGGAGACGGGCTTCCCGGGCTCGGCACACGAAGCCAGCAGCAAGAGCAGCGGTGCGACTCTCATCGTCCTCATCATAGGCGAACCCCGAACGCAAGAAAAACGGAAAACTCCTTTACCAGTTGAACCCCTTCGACGCTTTGGTAGACCGGAATTTCGGCGAGGACCTGGAAGTCGAGAGCGGGTCTGGGCCGGAACGCCCAGGTCGCCCCGACCGACAGCTCGTCGCCGCCCGTATCATGAACGATCGAGCCGCCCTTGCGGTCGCGCCACTCGTGGCGGTAGCGGAGGAGGAGGTCGGCCCGCATGAAGGGGCCCGGGTAGGGCTCGACCCAGAAGCGGTTGCCGCCGGCGAGCTCGAAGAAAAGCTGGTCGCCGTGCTTGTAGTCGTGCCCGCCCTGGCCGTTGTGCTTGTAGAACCCGAACGCGTTGACCCGCCACCGCCCGGGCTCGTAGGTGAAGCCCGTGCCGAAGAAGGGGTCCCACGACCCCGAGCCGGGCTGAAGCTCGGCGGCGAGGCGCGTCCCGTGGTCGCGCTCGCTGTCGGAGCCGGTGGGAAGCTCGAGGCCGCCGACCATCGCGAAATTGAAGGCGGTCCCTTCGATCGCCGGCCGGTAATAGCGCCACTTGGCGGCGAGCGTCGCGTCCCCCGGCCCCTGGGCGGCGAACCGGTCGGGCCCGGCCGGGTCGTCGAGGCGCAGCTCGCGGACGGCGTAGGGAAAAATCGCGCTCAGCTGCAGGTCATGTCGTAGGCCGTAGTGAACGCTGGCGACAATGTTCTGCTCAAGCAGCGTCCGGTCCAGCGGGTCGCTTTCCCGGTCCCTCCCGTCGAGGAGCCGCCCGTCCCGCTGGACGTCGTAACTCAGGCTCCAGAGCCACCCGTCCTCGTAGAGCGTTTCGCCGTCGAGGAGGTCGAGGGTCTCTTCCTGCGCCGTCAGGAAAGAAAGAAGGGCGACCAGCGCGTGCACTTAGAAAAAACGGTCCGGGCGGCCCGGATATTCAGATCTCCAGGACCCCGGTGCTGTCGCCCAGCGACGGGACGTTCACGCCCATCCTCTGGAGGAGCGCCAGCCACAGGTTGTTCAGCGGCGTGTCCTTGGGGAAGCGGACGTGCTGGCCCGTCTTGATCGTCCCGCCGCCCCGCCCGGCCACCAGGACCGGCAGGTCGTCGTGGTTGTGGCGGTTGCCGTCCGAGTTGGCGCTCCCGTAGGCGACCATGCACTGGTCGAGGAGCGTCGCCTCGCCTTCCTTCACGGCCTTCAGGCGGCCCAGGATATAGGCGAGCTGCTCGACGTGGAACTCGTTGATCTTGGCGATCTTGGCCTTCTTGGCGGCGTCGTTTCCGTGGTGCGAGAGGTCGTGGTGGCCCTCCGGAACGCCCGCGAAGGGGTAGGGCTTGTTGCTCCCCTCATTCGCGAAGACGAACGTGCAGATGCGCGTCACATCCGCCCGGAAGGCGAGCACCATGAGGTCGCCCATGAGCTTGAGGTGCTCCTCGTAGCTGGCGGGGGTCCCTTCGGGCCGCGCCGACCCGTCGGGCGGCTTGACTTCAGGCAGCTTCGCGGCCCGCTCCATGCGTACCTCAAGGTCGCGCACGGCGGCGACATACTCGTCCAGCTTCTGCTTGTCCTGCTTCCCGAGCCTCCCGACCAGGTCCTTGGTGTCTTCGCGGACGACGTCGATCACGCTCTGCCGCTTGGCCCGCTGCCGCGCGCGCTCCTCCACCGAGCCGGCGCCGAAGAGCCGGTCGAAGACCTGCTTGGGGTTCACTTCCTTGGGGAGCGGCTGGGTCGCCGACTTCCAGGACATGGTCGACGAGTAGACGCAGCTGTAGCCCGAGTCGCAGTTGCCCGCCATCGCCCCCGCCTCGCAGCCGATCTCGAGCGAGGCCAGGGCGGTCTTGTCGCCCAGCGCCGCAGCGGCCACCTGGTCGGCCGAGATGCCGGCCCGGATGTCCGCCCCGTCGGTCTTCCGCGGCTGCGCCCCGGTCAGGAACGCCCCGAGCGCGCGCGCGTGGTCGCCGGCGCCGTCGCCGTTGGGCCGCGCCTTGTCGGCCGTGAGACCCGTCAAAACCAGGACGTCCTGCCGGATCTCGTCGAGCGGCAGAAGGGTCTTCGGGAGCTCGAAGTCCGCGCCCTCCTTCTTCGGGGTCCAGTCGGCCATGTTCTTGCCGTTGGGGACGTAGAAGAAAGCCAGCCTCCGGGGACGCCCGTCGGGGGCGGCGGGCAGAGCCATGGCCTCGAGCCAGGGCAGCGCGACCGCGGCGCCCGCGCCGCGAAGCACCGTCCGCCGGGAGATGGGCTGGAACAGACTCATGGCTTCTCCTACTCTTTACTATTTCTACCCCGCCGCAGGCGGAAAGGGTCGCTCTTGACGATTTCGGCCACCAGTCGTGAAAACTTGTAGCCGTCCTTGGCGAGCGCGTCCTGAACACGCTGGATCGGGACGTCGTCGTAGGGCTCGACCCCGCGCCCCAGAGCGTAGGTCATCATCTTTTCGATCAGGCAGCGGACGAAAACTTCCTTGCGGGCGAGCAAAACCTTGCGCAGCCCCGCGGGGCCCTGAACGAGCGTCCCGTCCGGCAGCGTCCCGGAGGCGTCCAAGTCGAACGCGCCGTCCTTCGTGCGCCAGGCGCCGATCGCGTTGTAGTTCTCGAGCGCGAAGCCGAGCGCGTCCATCCGGGCGTGGCAGTTGGAGCAGCGCGGGTCGGCGCGGTGGCGCTCCATCCGCTGCTTGAGCGAGCCCGACTGGACCGCCTGGGGGTTTTCGGGCAGCTCGGGGACGTCCGGCGGCGGGGGCGGGGGCGGCTCGCCCAGGATCTGCTCGAGGACCCACCGGCCGCGCTTGACGGGCGAGGTGCGGGTCGGGTTCGACGTCACCGTGAGGACGCTCGCGTGCGTGAGGAGTCCGCCCCGCTCCGGGTCCTGGAGAGAGACGCGGACGAACTCTTCGCCGCGAATCGGCTGACCGGGCCGCGAGGCCTTCTGCCCGATCCGGTTGCCCGCGGTATCGGCGATGCCGTAGTGGCGCGCGAGGCGCTCGTTCAGGAAGGTGAAGTCGGCGGCGATGAGGTCGACGACGCTCCGGTCTTCGCGGAGGACCGCTTCGAAGAAAAGCTCGGTCTCGCGGAGCATGCTCTGCCGGAGCCGCTGGTTGAAGGTGGGGAAGAGCCCGCCGTCGGGCGCCACGAAGCTGATGCGACGGAGCTGGAGCCACTGCATCGCGAAGCTGTCGACCAGCTCCTGCGCCCGGGGGTCTTTGAGCATGCGGCGGACCTGCGCCTCGAGATTGGCCGTAAGCTGGTTTTTTCCGGCCAGCGCGAGGAGCTCGTCGTCGGGCAAGCTTGACCAGACGAAGTACGAGAGCCGCGAGGCGAGATGGAATTCGCTGATCGGGTGGGGCTCCGGAGCCTCGGGGCGGTCGTCGAGCTCCACGCGGAAGAGGAATTTCGGAGAGACGAGGACCGCCTGGAGGGCCAGGCCCATCCCCGCTTCCCACTTGGCGCCCGCTGCTTCCGCCTCCTCGACGAGTCGGACGAGCCGCGCGAGCTCCTGGTCGGTCACGGGCCGGCGGAAGGCGCGGGTGGCGAAGGCCCGGAGGATCTCGCGCGTCTGCTCGACTTTGGGCCGTCCGGCCACGGCGGTCAGGACGCGGCGCTGGAAGGACGGGCGCGCGTCGAGAGGCCCGTACAGCACGAAGGCGTCGATCTGGACGTCGGGAGCGGGGTCTCCCTTGACCAGCGCCACGGCCAGCCGTTCGATTCCCGCGACGCGGGGGATCTTCACGTCGATGCGGCGGCCGTCCCGCTCGGGGTCGGGAGGGAGGGTTTTCTTGTCGTCCTTGGGATCTTTCCGCTCCTCGGCGGGCGGGACGTCGAACGTCTCGAGGACCCGGAAGGGCCGGAGCCCCTGGAGGGCCGCGCCCGCGAACTTGGCGACCTCCGCGTCGGAGGCGGGGCCGCTGATTTTCCGTCCGCATGCCAGGACGGCGACCTTGACTCCCTTGGCCCGCGTGTAGGCGCGGAACCGGAAGTTGTATTCGGCGTCCGGATCGATCCGGTAGCTCTTGAAGAGCGGCCCCGTCTGGACCGCGTCGCCGGGGGCGCCGGAGAGCGGGCGGAAGCGGGACTGAGGGACGTTGCGGCCCTGCGGCTCGAGACTCCGGGCGGAGGTGCGGTTCTCCTGAGGCTTGAGCGGCTCGGCCGGGAAGGCGCGCTGGACGATCGCCTCCGCGGCGGCGAGGTAGCGCTCGAGGAGGACGGGGGAGAGCGTGAGGACGTCGCCGATGTTGTCGAAGCCGTAGCCGATATCGTCGGACGGGAAGTCCTCCGAGGGGTCGAAGTCAATGCTGAGGAGATCGCGGACGGTGTTGCCGTATTCGGTCCGGTTGAGGCGGCGGAGGGTGACGCGCCCGGGGTCGGGCGGCGCCTTCGGGTCCACGCGGTTGATGACGGACTCGATGGAGCGGACGAGCTTTTCGCGGTCGATCTGGGGGAGCGGCACTTTGGCTTCCTTGGGGGGCATCTCGTGGCTGTGGAGGATCTGGACGGCGCGCTTCCAGAGCTTGCGGTTTTCGCGCAGGGAGGCTTCATTGGTGAAGCGGGTCAGGTCGAGGTCCGCTTTGGGCTTGGGCTTGGGGCTATGGCACTGATAGCAGTGCTTTGCGAGGATGGGCTGGATGTTTTTAGACACTTCGTCCGTGCCGGACGCCTGGCCGGGCAGGGGGGAGGCGCCGACCTCCGCCAGGAGGAAGAGCGCGGCGAGCATCCAACCGTGGTGCATATTCTATTTAGAGATACACCTGCCGGAAATGAATAGCTGAACGGGGCCGTTAGATTTCAAACTCTTTGAAATCCAACGGGGGGGATCCAGTATAAGAAGGCATGACTCCCGAAACGGTCGCCTGCCGGCGGACGTTTCTGACCGGGCTGGGCGCGCTCGGGCTGGCCAGTCTCGTCGAACCCGAGCGGCTCCGGGCGCAGGAGGCATTGCCTGCCGGCCGTCACCGGGTTGCCAAGGCCAAACGGATCATCTGGCTCTACATGGCGGGTGGGCCGTCGCACCTCGAGACGTTCGACTACAAGCCCGAGCTCGGGCGGCGGCACGGCGAACCGTTCCCGGAGTCGCTGACGAAGGGGCAGCCGATCGCCCAGCTCCAGGGGGCCAGGCTCTCCTGTATGGCGCCGCAGTTCCCGTTCCGGAAGGTCGCGGGGCAGGAAGTCTCCACCCTCTTCCCTCATATTGCCGGCGTGTCGAAAAAGATCTGCATCATCCGCTCGATGATCACCGAGCAGATCAACCACGACCCGGCCCACACCTTCATGAATACCGGGACGCCGATCAGCGGACGGCCGAGCATGGGGTCGTGGCTCTGGTACGGGCTGGGGAACGATTCGCAGAACCTCCCGGGCTTCGTTGTGTTCGTATCGACGGGAAAGGGACGCTCGCCGCAGCCGATCGCGACGCGCCAATGGTCGGGCGGCTTCCTGCCCAGCCGGTACCAGGGGGTCCACTTCCGGACGCCCGGCGAACCCATCCATTACCTGTCGAGGCCTCCCGGAGTTTCGACGGACCAGCAGCGCGACGTCGTGGATGCCGTCCGCGCCCTCAACCGGGTGCAGAACGAGGCGGTCGACGACCCGGAGATCGCGACGCGGATCGCGCAGTACGAGATGGCGTTCCGGCTTCAGACGTCGGTCCCCGCGCTCATGGACCTTTCGGACGAGAGCGCGGAGACGCTGCGCCTCTACGGCGTGAAGGGGCTGGACGGTTCCTTCGCGACCAACTGCCTTCTCGCGCGGCGCCTGGCGGAGCGCGGGGTGCGCTTCATCCAGCTTTACCACCGCGACTGGGACTTCCACGACGGGCTCAAGGGCTACATGCAGATGAAGGCCGAGGAGACGGACCAGGCGGCGGCAGCGCTGCTCGTCGACTTCGATCAGCGCGGGTTACTCGACGAGACGATCGTCGTCTGGGGCGGCGAGTTCGGCCGCACCCCGATGGGCCAGGGCACGGGCCGCGACCACCACATGAAGGGCTTCTCGGTCTGGCTGGCGGGCGGCGGCATCCAGGGCGGGATCACGCACGGCGCGACGGACGACTTCGGCTACAACGCGGTCGACGACGTCGTCCACGTCCACGACCTGCACGCGACGATCCTTCACCTCCTGGGGATTGACCACACCCGGCTGACCTTCAAGTTCCAGGGCCGCGACTTCCGTTTGACCGATGTTCACGGTCACGTGGTAAAGAAGATCCTCGCATGATCGGCCGGAGCACCCAGGCAGGATCGGATCGGGGCACCGGAAGTGTCACCGGACTGGTAGTTCCGGAGGGCGCGCAAAGTTGCAATTCTTCATTGACTCTCCGCAATTTTGAATTAACATTCCCATGGCGACCGGGGAGGCAAGCATAGGCGGCTTGCCCAAGGGAGGGCCCTTGGAAATCCCTGAGTCGCCATCCCGCCTTTTCCTGGCGCCCCGCATCATTCACGTCCCCTCAGGGCCTCGGTGTGGCCATACCCCTTTTTCTCTCCCTCGATTCACGAAGGGCTCCGAAATGGATCTCGCTAAGCTGTTCAGCCGGCCATTGCGTGCAGCACTGATATACGTCCTTCTTCTTCCCGGAGCATGCGGAAACACGGAGGTCCCGGTACCCAGCTCTTCGACTTTTCGGGTTCTTGAACGCGCGGAGTCGACTACGGCTCTCTCCGAGTACAGCAAGCCCGTCATTCACCTCATCGGTGAGACGCATCTGGGGAAGAGCCAGGAGACGGTCGCTCGCGTGGCCTGCGGCCTCTTGAGTGATTATGAGATAGACGCGGTGATGCTCGAACAGCCGGATCACTTGAAGTTTGACTGGTCACCGTTCGCAAGGTTAGAAGCCCAATCTCAGGGGGCCATTGCGGCATTGCAGCACGAGATGTTGAAGGATGCCGAGGAGATGAAGTTGGTGGAGTTCGGAAAGTACGAACCTTACCTGCGTAAATTGCAAAACCGCGTTCCTCCCAACGAGGTTCAGAAGGAGATCATCAGCAAGCATGGCGAGAGGGGCTTGAATGAGTTTCTCGACTTGCTCAAGGGCCTTGAGCCTCAGGCCAAGCAGTACAAGCGGTACGAGGAAGGCAGGTTCGTCTCGGCGGCAGACTATTTGTACGTTATGCTGAACCTCCAAGGCGTTGACCTTCCCTTTCACAATGTGGATTCCGAGGAGTTGAGAAGCAAATTCAAGTTGGAGAAGCTTCCCGACGCCCAAGACCCCGCCAGAGTCAACGCCTCGCTCAATGCTCGTGACAACCACACTTCGGCCCTGGTGCAGTCTCTGATCCAAAAGAACGGGTACAGGCAGGTGGTTTTGATAAGCGGGGCCCTGCATCGAGAGAACCTTGTCAACAAGCTCACCGGTCGCGGGCTCGCCGTCAACGTCGCCTACGATTCCATGAAGAACAGACTCAAGCGGACGATAGCCACCCTGGACAACCCCCAGTATGTCGTAGGACTGGCCGAGAAAGGGGCGTCGGTCGGCCACCCCGTCAAGAGCGCCTATCTGGTGGATAAAGAACCGAGTCGGCAGCTTCTGGGACGGCTGAATCAGCTCCTGGGGCAGTTCAGGGGCGATCTCTCAAGCGACCAAGTAACGCATGTTCGGACTGAATTCCTGCAGTACTACCGAGGAAATCGGACGCGCGCCAAGCCTGGCTGGTCCATACTCACGAGCACCCGCGAGGGTCATACCGTTCGGTTTTCCAAAAGCGCACGAGAGAACTTGGTCAAAGTCTCCGTCGATCGGGCGATCTCGCCCAAGTTTGTTGCCGGCAAGGACACACCGAGAGGGGAATTCGTCATCAGCGCCGTTGATCCGCAGCAGGGGGCAGAACCCTTGTACCAGGGAAACAATCTCGAAGAGCTCCTTCGGTCTGTGAATGCAAGGCTGAAAGACGGGGGTTCGAGCTCGGTTTATCTCGAATGCGGTGACATGCAAGCGCACAAGGTCGACGCGTTGGCGACCAGCTTGGAGATCCAGAAGCTGACGAAGGGATACAACAACCTTCGTATTCGACCCTACGAGAGGTCCGGGTCCGACGCATTTTTCTCGCGAGGCGTCAAGGTTGAACAGACGGAAGAAACCGTGCAAATCGAAAAGCTGACCGCGGGGGAACGGCAGGGCTGGTTCAAGGCGACAATTCGCCTCTCCCGGGGGGTGCTCGAAGTATTCGCGCGCGCCAAGGAGGTTCTGGTTGCGTTCGTCCGCCGGCTTTTCCGAAGCTTGAAGGCGCCTGGATTCCAATCCCGGACGTTGGCGGGAACGGTCCAGGATGCCTACTGGAGCGTCCGAAAGCAGAACGGCATCGAAGACGACAGCCTTTTCTTCTCGTTCATCGATGAACTCGGCAAGACCCACATTGGAAGGGCGATTCGAAGCGTGAAGAGAGCCATCCTCAATGGAAGCATTGACGAAAGACCAGTTCGTCATTCGGCCTGAGCAGTGCGTCATCGCGTTCGGTATCCCGCTGACGGAAACCGGATTCCGGGCCGATCTGGCGAGGGACGACAAGGACTTTGCCAAGCAGTTTCAGTACTGGGGGAGATATCACAGTGAGATCGCGTCGACGGTGGAGCGTTTGGAGCCTGTCCTGCGAGGGCTGGGCGTGCAGGTAGTTCGGGACGTCCCCCTGAATGAGTTCGGTCAGCTGTTTCGGAAGCCCGAATTCCGCGTCGTCACACTGTTCTCCCATTGGCAAAAGGCGGACGGCGTTCAGGAGGCAAGTGTCGAGTTCGCCGACGGCCTCAAGAAGGTGAGCTCCATAGTCGATGAAGTTCCCGATTCGTTTAGCGGGGTGATCGATCTTTGCGTGTGCCATCCCGACGAATTGGCGGCCGCGTTACGAAAGCGCTGCCCGCAGGGTCTGGTAAAAGATACGAGTGTGCAGGCAACGCCGTCCTTCTGGCTCCATTTTTACCACGCGTTGTTCACGTTCCTCCGTTCGACCGGGGCTACGTACTTCGACGCGGTGACGCGAGTCATTGAGGAATTCGTCAAGGTTGCTCGGCAGCGAGGATATGAATTTGAAAAACGTGGCGAGTGATCGAGTAAGGGCGCTCTTGAGAGATTACCTGCAACCGCTGGGTGCGCTCGAGCCAAAGAAACTGGGGGAACCTTCTGCGGAACGTCCCCCCACGCCGGAGGACAGCAGGACCCTGGGAATCACACTCGAGGTCGCGAGGAAGAAGACGGACCAGCTCTTGGTTTTCCTTGCGATCTTGATAGGCGTGAGCCTCATCGGAACATTCGTCGTGGCGGTCGTCTTGAGGTCGCCTTACGTACTTGTGCCTACGGTGGGTGCCAATGGCACGGTAGTCGTGATCCTCATGAAGCTGATGCACCGTCTCTGGATGGACAAGTCCGTCATCGATATCGTCTCAGCGACGGTCAAGGACTGGCAACCGACGGACGTCATCAAACTGGCCAAGATTCTCTACTGGAGCAAGATGGGCGTGTCCGAGCCAGAAGCTGCTAAAACAGGCGCCCCGAAGTAAGGCGGCAGAGAAGGCTGGCCTCGCCTACAGAGCTTCTTACCCCGCGTAGGGCGATCTACTTGCCCTGCGGCTCGACCTTGGTGATGCGCTCAACGTCTTCCTTCGAGACCGTGGAGCTTCCGGTGGGCAGCTTCAGGACGTACTTCCCGTCCTTCTCTTCGTAGGAAATGACTTTGATTTTTCCGCCGCTCTTCAGCTCGAAGACCCACTGGACCTCGGCGGCCGCTTTGGGCGCGGGCGGCGGCGGAGTCGTGGGCGGCTCAACAGGTCCCACGGCCGGAAGTCCGCGCCGCTTGGCCCAGAAGGCTTCCATCCAGAGGTCTTCGACGTAGTCCTGCGCCAGCCAGGAGAGGCTGTCTCCCAGGCGGATCCGCCCTTGGGCGTCGAGAACGACGGTCGTGGGCGCGTGCTTGACGGCGTAGTCCTTGGCGGCCTTGGAGTCGTAGCCCTTGTAGTCGCAGAGGACCGTCCAGTCTTTCCCGAGCCGCTGGGCGTATCCGGCGAGCGCGGGTTTCTCACTGTCGAGGCTGACCGCGAGCGGGACGGCGTACCCGTTCGTCTTCACCTTCTGTCCCAGCTGGTTCATTCTTCCGACGGAAGAGACGCACGCGCGTCACCACGACGCGGTGAAGTAAAGGATGACGATCTTGTCCTTCGTCTCGGCGCCCCAGGAGAACGCCTTCGAACCGTCGTAAGCGGGAGTCGTCACCGACGGGCCAGGTCGTCCGAGGTTCCTGGCGTCGCGCTCCACGTCTTCGCGCAGGGAGGCCAGGTGCGCGCGGGGAACCTCTTGGGCCAGCGTTCGAACCAGGGAGATGACTTCATCGGGCTTCAGGGCGAGGGCGGCACTGTACACCGCCTGGTAGTACGCGCCTTCGAGGTTGCGCGGGTCCAGGGTCTTCGACTTGAGCCGCTCCTTCGAGATCGAGAGGGCCTCCGCGGGGCGCCCCGTCTTTCGGGCCAGCCTCTGGAGCCAGCCCAGCGCCGCGTCCCGCGACCGGACCTCGGGATTCGCTTCAAGGACCTTCGAGACCGCGACGAACCGCCGGTCCAGCTCGTCGGCATTCTTCACCGGGTCGGCAAGCAGTGCCTCGACCCCGGCCAGGAGCTTGCCGACCTCGGCCGCCGCCGGGTCCTGGGCGAAGAGGAACAGCATCAGCGCAAGCATTCCAAAAGATTATACTTCAACGAGCCACCGCCATCTGCGTCAGATCACCGCCCCCTGCGAAGTCCGAGTTTTGACAGAAGTTGGACCGTGGTATAGGCTTCCGTACCGGCGACCTCGAAATCTCGGTCGTGGGTCCAGATGGGGACCTGGAGCGTTAGGGCCAAGGCTAGGAGTTCCACGTCATCGGGATCTCACCATCCGATTCGACGCGTCGCTTCCGCCATTCGGTTCCGGTACTTTCTGCGGCCGTAGGTCTTGACATCGAGCGCCTCCAGGCGTCCCCCGACAATGCCCGGCCGTATGTGATATTTCCCGGCGACTTCATCGAGGTGTTGCTTTACTTCCTGGACGGTAGCGAGCGTGGTGGCGATCTCGACCCTGCCATCCCGGATGACTCGAAAAGCGGCGCGGCCCAGAGCGATCGAGAAGAGCGCGTTAGCGTCTACGGCGACGAGCACGGCGGATCTTTCGCCCGGCCTTGAAGTCGTCCAAGAGCCGCTTCTGGGTTACACCGAGCTTGCGAAAGTGGTCGCGAAGTTCGCGGCCCGTTTGCTCGAGGAATTCCATCCGGAGTTCGCGAGGGAGCTTCCGGATGTTCTTGAGAGGCATGAGGACACTCTGAGGCCTCCCGTGCCAAGTCACGACCACGACGTCCTTCCCACGGACGAGTTTCGGCACGTCCTTTCGGAACTGGCGTACCCCGGCGACCTTCATGGGGGCCAGGTTACCTGAAGTGTGTACACATTTCAAGAAAGGTCTTATTCGGGGACCTGGTACTTAGCGGAATAACGGGTGGTTATTGGAGCTTCTGACCCGGGCCTTCACATGGTCGAGCGCTAGCGCTCCGGCATACTGGCGACAAATGAGTTCATGATTGACGCTAATTACGGAGGAGCCAGCTTACTTGCCGCCGAGGAGGCGGAGGCGGCCGGCGGAACCGGGCGCTTCGTCCAGTTCGACGCGGAGGCCGCCCGCGCGAGGGGAGTCTGCCGTGAACGTCAGCGCGTGGACGCCTGCCTCGAGGTCGAGCAGGGTCTCCTCCTTGAGATCGATCGCGCGATCGCCGACTTTGAGAGAGAGGCCCTTCGGGGAGGCGACGCGCAATCGGAACTTGCCGGCCGTGGTCACCTCAACCTCGGCGCGGGCGGACGTGACGCCCTCCAGCGGCAGGACGCCTGAGACGCCGCTGTAGGCCGGCACCCAGACCGACCCCTCGAGCACCCGCCAGCGGCGCACGACCGGAGCCGTCCCCGCCGCGAAAGGGCCCGGCTTCCCGAGCTCCGACAGATACCGCACGAGGTCCAGGAACTCTCCGTCCGTCAGAAGGTCCGCGAGCCCTGACGGCATCACGGAGCCGACCGCCTTCCGCGCCTCGATCTTGGCCTTCGGGATCAGGATCTCGTCGCGCGTCGCGTCGCGCAGGACGACGCCGCCGTCGGCGAGCGCGCGCACGAGGACGCCGCTCAGGACGTCGCCCGAGGTCGTCAGCACCTGGAGCGACGCGTAGCCTTCCTTCTGCTTCTTCTCGGGCAGGAGGATCGACTCGGCGATGTAGTCGACCGGCGCGCTCGCGCCCAGGCTCAGGAGGTCCGGCCCGACGTTGCCGCCCGCCCCGGCGATCGCGTGGCAGGCGAAGCAGCTGAGCTCCTTGCGGCGGAAGACCGCCTCGCCCCGCGCCGGGTCGCCCTTCTCGAGGACGCGCGCGACAAGCGCCTTCATCTCCTCTGGCGAAAGCTCGCGGCTCCGTGCCGCCAGGCCCACTGCCTTCCGGAAGAGATCCGCGAGCGCCGGCTCCTGACGGCCCGCCGCGTACATCGCCCGGAGCCCCAGCCGCGCCGCGTCCGCCGGAACTTTCGCCGCCTCGAGCGCCGCCGCCAGCGCCTCCGCCCCGCCCTTCCGCTCCAGAAAGACCGGGACGATCTCCAGCGGCGCCCCCGCGAAGACCTCCGCCGCCCGCTCCGCCGCCGCCTTCACGTCGAGCGACGCCAGGCCCACGACGCCCATGACGCGCACGCGC
>Ga0187892_10007081_pt1 | contig 16214 bp, 15 predicted proteins | sample MA1701073metaG_FD_139345 | JGI IMG/M metagenome (GOLD analysis project Ga0187892, IMG submission 139345) | Bio-ooze microbial communities from a basaltic lava cave in the Kipuka Kanohina Cave System on the Island of Hawaii, USA - MA170107-3 metaG ... | reverse complement strand
GGCAGGCCCTCGCTTGTCCGAAAACTGCGCGCAAAAACCCGCCCTGGCCACACCGCCTCGACACCTCGCCTTTCCCTCCCTCGATCGCGTCTTCGCCACGACAGTTTGAGAAATGCGGGCTAGGCGCCCCCATCGCGATGGCCGCGCTCGGCATCGGCGTGCATACGCTGGCGATGCTCGCCGTCACGGCAGCGATTGCCGTCGCGGTCTACGAATGGATCGGCCTCGAAATCCTGCGCCGGGCGTGGATCAATCTCGACCGCGTCTGGGCGGCGGCGCTGATCGGCGCCGGCCTCGTGCTCCTGCTGGCATGACCCCTCGCGACTAAGTGCGCAGTCGCGGCCGAAACTGCCGCGCATGGGCCAATCCCATACCCGCGCGCCTTAATACTAACCGTCATCCCGACCGGAGCGAGCCGCTCTTGCGGCTCGCGAAGTGGAGGGATCGTGCGACGCTGCGGCACGATCCCTCCACTCCGCGGCCGCGCCAAGAGGCGCGCCCGCTCCGGTCGGGATGACGGGTCAAAAAAGGGGCGCACAGCCGTGCGCTACGGTTCAACGATCCCGCCTCAGCTTCCTTCCTTGTAGTGGATCGTGCAGCCGTAGGCGGCGGTGTCGGCGTCGGCGACGGCCTTGCCGGCCTTGATCTCGCCGAGGGCCGCGGTCACGTAGTTCCTGGCGTTCGGGATGTCGCTCTGGCGGCTCGAGCGGATCGAATCGATGGCGCCCTTGTAGAGCAGCCTGCCGTCGGCGCCGATGACGTACATGTGCGGCGTCACGCGCGCGGCGTAGGCCCGGCCGATCTTGCCTTCCGGGTCGAGCACGACGTGGTGCGGCTTGGCGTTGCGCTCGGCCGTGAGCCTGTCGGCCTCGGCCGCGTTCACATGGCCCTGCTCGCCCGGCCCGGACGAGATGATCGTGATCCAGGTGACGCCCAGCGCGCGCGCCGCCTCCTGCGTCTTCTGCATGTTGCCGGCGCCGTAGTGCTTCCTCACATAGGGGCACTGGTGGTTGCTCCATTCGAGGACCACGAGCCTGCCCTTCATGTCGGCGAGACGCACCGGCGCGCCCTTGGTGTCGGCGGCGGAGAAATCCGGCGCCGGCTTGCCGAGGTCCGGGCCGGCGGCCAGCGCAGGCACCGCAAGAGCGGCGGCGAGCGCCGCCGCGGCGAGATTCGTGGTGAGCTGCTTCAGCATTCTCGTTCTCCGTTGCTTCGCATGAGTGGCTTCACATCAATGGCCGTCATCCCGACCGGAGCACGGCGCCCTTCGCGCCGTGCGGAGTGGAGGGATCGCGTCGGCCCGCAAGTGCGGGCCTTCTTGCCAATTCGCGCCTTCGCGCGAATTGGCCGTAAGCGAGGCCAAGGGCCTCGCTTCCCGCTGCGACGCGATCCCTCCACTCCGCGAGCCGAAGACGGCTCGCTCCGGTCGGGATGACGAGCCAAACAAGGGCTATCATTGTCCGGCCCGCAAAGTGCGGGCCTTCTTGCCAATTCGCGCCTTCGCGCGAATTGGCCGTAAGCGAGGCCAAGGGCCTCGCTTCCCGCCGCGACGCGATCCCTCCACTCCGCGAGCCGAAGACGTCTCGCTCCGGTCGGGATGACGCTCGAGGGAAAGGCGCGCCGGCATCACTCTCCGGCCCGCTGGGCGGCGGGGCGGTCTGGGAACGCGGCGAATTCGGCCAGCACGACCGCTTCGGTCAGGATCTGCGGCAGCAGCGCCGGTTCGCCCGCGCCGGGCGGATAGACGGCGTAGAGCGGCACGCCGCTGCGGCCGAGCGCAGCGAGCGCGCGCGTGATCGCGGGATCGCGCCGCGTCCAATCGGCCTTCATCGCGACGATGCCCTTCGCCTTCATCGCGGCCCAGACCGCGTCGCTCTGCAAGACGACCTTCTCGTTGACGATGCAGGTGACGCACCAGGCGGCGGTGAAATTCACGAACACCGGGCGGCCCTCGCGGCGCAGCGCTTCGAGCTTCGCGGGATCGAACGCGGCCCAGCGCTCGTCGGCGGCTGCGATTTCCTGCCGGGGCGCGCCGCGGTCGGCCCAGGCGACGAGCGCGCCCGCGCCGGCCAGCGCCAGCACCGCCAGCGCCGCCGCGATGCGCCGGCCGCGCGGCGCCGCGCCGCGCGCGGCGCTCCACGCCCAGAAACCGAATGCGATGAGGATGGCGCCGGCGAGCGCCGCCAAGAGCGCGCCGTCGCCGGCCTGGAGGCTCAGCACCCAGGCGAGCCATGCCGCCGTTCCATACATCGGAAACGCGAGGAACTGGCGGAAGCGCGCCATCCACGGGCCCGGGCTGGGCAGGCGGCGCAGCAGCGCCGGGCTCAAGCTCAGCCCCAGGAACGGCAGTGCCATGCCGAGCCCCAACGCCAGCATCACCGCCATCGCGGCCGGCGCCGATTGCGCGAGCGCGTAGCCGATGGCGGCACCCATGAACGGCGCCGTGCACGGCGTCGCCACGATCGCGGCGAGCGCGCCGGTGAAGAACGCGCCCGGGATTCCCTCGCGCGCGGCGAGCCTGCCGCCGAGGCCGGCGAAGGCGCCGCCGATCTCGAACAGGCCCGAGAAGTTCAGGCCGATGACGAATATCAGATACGCCATCAGCATCACGAACACCGGCTCCTGAAGCTGGAAGCCCCAGCCGATCTCGGCGCCCATGCCCTGCAGCGCGACGAGCGCGGCGCCGATGATGGCGAACAGCGCGAGCACGCCGGCGGTGTAGGCGAGCCCGTGCCGGCCCATGCGCCCGCCGCCGCCATGTGCGGCGAAGGAGAGCGCCTTCATCGAGAGCACGGGGAACACGCACGGCATCAGGTTCAGGATGATTCCGCCGGCGAGCGCCATCAGCAGCGCCAGGCCGAGCGAGAGGGAGCTCTCCGCCGGCACGGCACCCGGCGTCGCCGCGATCGCGAAGGCTTGCGTGACCGTGCCGGTGTCGAGCCGCTCCTTGATCACCAGCACGCCGTCGAGCGTCTTGAGCGCGCCCGCCCTGCCCGCCGCTGCGAGCGCGAGCGTGAAGCCCTTGCCGTCGTGGCGCGCGGTCTGGCGCGCGGCCGGCGTCACCGCGCCGGGCTCGACGGGGAAGAAGTCGATCGACGCGATGCGCGAGGCGTCGAGCGCCGCGCCCTCGACGCGCAAGGTCAGCGTCTTGCCGGCGAGCGCGAACTTCGCCGGCCAGGGGCTCGGCTTCGGCAGCGCCGCGCGCGCCTGGTCGAAGATGTCGGCCGAGCGCCCGTCGACCGGCGGCTCGGAGCCCGCGGCCTCGACCGGCAGCGTGAGCCGGAACTTGCCGTCCTCGGGCAGGCAGATTTTTTCGCAGACGAGCCAGCGCGCCTCGGCCGCGAGCGTCACGCGCTCGCCGGGCTTGGCATCCGCCGGCACGCTCACCGGCACGAGGTGGGTGGCCGTCCCGGAATAGCCGTAGACGGCGATGTCGCCCGGCTCGATGTGGCGCTCGGGCGCCGGCCAGTGGATCGCGCCGGCCGCATAGCCCGGCGGCAAGGTCCACGCGATGTGCGTCGGCTCCCCGGCGTCGCCCGGGTTCAACCAATAGGTGTGCCAGCCCGGGCGGATCGTGAAATGCAGCGCCACCCACGCGGTGCGGCCGGGCACCAGCGCGATGCGCTCGCTCACGAGGCGCGCGGCGACGTTCTCGGTTTTTACCGAGTCGCCGGCGGAGGGCGTCTCGGCTTGCGAGGGCGCTGCCAGCAGCCACGCCGACACGAACAGGGCCGCCCATGGCGTGAAAACCCCCGCCCGCCGCGTGAAAACGGCCGCCCCGCGGGCGAGAACCGCGGGCGCCGCCGCCACCTTCCGCGCCAGGGCCCTTGCCCGTCGCTGCATCGCCTCCGCCATCCCGCGCCTTTGTCCTAAGTGTCGCGGCGGCGCGCCGGGGTCAAGCCCTCGATGCGCTCGCGCGGCGTCACGATTCCGTTAGCCTGATCAAGCGCTTGGCTCAACCGTCGCGTTCCTTGCCAGCCCTGGCCGACGCGCCTATCTTGAGCGCCCGAACAAAAAGGAGCGGGTCCATGGTCGAGCCGGCGCGCCTCGTTCCGCTCAACCTTATGAAGTGGATCGAGGATCACAAGGACGCGTTGAAGCCCCCCGTCGGCAACGCGCAAATCTGGCGCGATGCCGACTTTATCGTGACGATCGTGGCGGGACCCAACGAACGCACCGACTATCACGACGACCCGCTCGAGGAATTCTTCTATCAAATCAAGGGGAACATGGTGCTGCGCATCTGGCACCAGGGCGGGCCCAAGGACATCCCGATCCGCCAGGGCGAGGTGATGCTGCTCCCTCCCCATGTGCCCCACTCGCCGCAGAGGCCCGAGCCCGGCTCCTACGGCCTCGTCGTCGAGCGCGAGCGCCCCGCCGGCCTCAAGGACGCGTTCCAGTGGTATTGCGAGAAATGCCGCGCGCTGGTGCACCGGCGCGAGGTCTATATCGAGGATCTCACGACCGATCTGCCGCCGGTGTTCAAGGAGTATTACGATACGCCGGCGCTCAGGGTCTGCCGCCAATGCGGCCATCACAATCCCGGCAAGCCGGCCGCGCGCGCCGCCGCGGCCGCCGCCGCGATGTAACCGCGATCCGCTACGACTGTGCCGGCACAACGGCCGGCGTCGCGCCAGCCGCCGCGGGGGAGCGGCGGCACACTTTGAGGGGAGACACCAACCATGAGCGTGTTCGTCCTACCGCTGTCGCGCATCCTGCTGTCGCTGCTCTTCATTTATTCGGGCTATGGCAAGGTCTTCGGCGGCATGGAAGGATTCAAAGGCGCGGTATCCGGTCTCATTCAGAAATCGCCGGTGCCGCAGCTGGGCCAGTACTCGGATATTCTGGCTCAGGTCGCCGCGTATGGCGAGTTCGTCGGGGGCGTTCTGCTGTTCATCGGACTGCTTTCGCGGGTCGCGGCATTCGGCCTGATCGTGTTCGTAATCCTCGCCTCGTTGCTGGCGCACAATTTCTGGGCGTTCGCCGACGCCAAGGCATACGGAGAGCAGCTCGGCATTTTCCTTAAGAACATGGGCCTCGTCGGCGGCTTGCTGTTGATCGTCGGCGCCGGCGGCGGCGCGCTCGGCATCGACGGCATGTTCCGCCGTCCGTAGCGAGGATCGTCGCGCCGTGACCGTCGTCGATCTTCACAACCACTTCTTCCCCGAGCGCTGGCCCGACTGGGACGCGAAGTTCGGCGGCGAGCCGTGGCCGAGCATCCGGCAGGACGGCGGCGGCGAAGCCACCATCATGCTCGGCGAGAAGGAGTTCCGGCGCATCGACGAGCGCTGCTGGAACGTGGCGCGCCGCATCGAGGACATGGACCGGGACGGGATCGGGCTGCAGGTGATCTCCGCCACGCCCGTTCTCTTCGCCTATGGCCGCCCGGCCGCGCAGGCGCTCGAAGTGGCGAAGTTCTACAACGACGCGGCGCTCGAGATGGTCGCGAAGAGCGGCGGGCGCGTGGCGGCCCTCTGCCAGGTGCCGCTCCAGGATCCGAATCTCGCCTGCCGGGAGCTTTCGCGCGCGATGAAGGCCGGGCACCGCGGCGTGCAGCTCGGCAACCACGTCGGTGCCAAGGACTTCGACGACGCGGGCATCGTCGCGTTCCTCCAGCATTGCGCCGCCGAGGGCGCCGCGGTGCTCGTGCATCCCTGGGACATGCTGGGCGGCGAGCGCATGCGCCGCTTCATGATGGCGTGGACCGTGAGCATGCCGGCCGAGACGCAGCTGACGATCGTCGCCATGATCCTGGGCGGCGCCTTCGATCGCCTGCCGCGCTCGCTCAAAATCTGCTTCGCGCATGGCGGCGGCAGCTTCGCGTTCCTGCTCGGGCGGCTCGAGAACGCGTGGCGCCATCACCCCGCTGTCAAAGGCGCCGCGCAGCATCCGCCCTCGCACTATTGCGACCGCTTCCATCTCGACACCGCCGTCTTCAGCCCCGACGCGCTCGCGATGTTGATCAAGACCGTCGGCGAAGACCGCGTGCTGCTTGGCTCGGACTATCCCTTCCCGCTCGGCGAGCAGCAGGTGGGCAAGCTCGTGCGCGAAGCGGGATTCTTGAACGACCGGCAGAAGCAGAAGGTCCTCGGCGAGAACGCGCTGAACTTCCTTGGCCTGCGCGACTCGGAGCGAGCGGCGCGAGCGGCCGAGTAAAATCGATGACAACGAAGACGACCCCTTCTGCCTGGGGAGAAGGGGCAGGGGATGAGGGGGCCGACGTGTGATTCCAATGTGCGGCATCCGCGCGCATAGGCAAGAACAGTTCGCATTGATTTGAGCGCTTCCCAGAAGGAAAGGTCCGCCCCCTCTCCCCCTGCCCCCTCGCCCCAGGGCGAGGGGGTGAAGAACGCCGGCTGGCTGACGCTGCTGCTCGTCGTGCTGCCCCTCTTCGGCGTCGATCTCATGCTGCCGGCGATGCCCGCCTTCGGGCGCGAGCTTGGCGCCGGGGTCGCGGCCACACAGGCGACGCTGAGCGCCTTCGCGTTAGGCTTCGCGCTGATGCACCTGATCCTGGGGCCGCTGGCGGACCGCTACGGACGGCGGCCCTGCCTCATCGCCGGCCTCGCGCTTTTCGCCGCAGCGAGCATCGTCTGCGCGCTCGCCGACACGATCGAGACGCTGATCGCGGCGCGCTTCGTGCAGGCGCTGGGCGCGAGCGCGGGCCCGCTGATTGCGCGCGCGGTGGTGCGCGACGTCTACGGCGCCGAGGGCGCCGGGCGCATGATGGGCTTCGTGATGGCGTTCTTCGGCGCCGGCGCCATCGTGACGCCCGTCGCGGGCGGCTTGGTCGTCGATGCGCTGGGCTGGCGCGCGAATTTCTGCGTCGCGGCCGGCTATGGCGCCGTGCTTCTGGCGGTCGTGGCGGCGCTGCTGCCTGAAACCATGCCCCAGCACGCGCCGGGTTCCGCGCTTGCCCGCTTCGGCCGCGGCTTCGGCACGTTGCTCGCCGACCGGCGCTTCTTCGCGGTGACCGCGAGCGGCTGCCTGATCGCGTCGGCGATGTTCTGCTGGATCTCGGGCTCGTCCTTCGTGGTGCAGAGCGTCTTCGGGCATTCGGCCTCCGCGCATGGCGCGATCTACGCCGCGACCGTCGCCGGCTTCGTCGCGATGAGCCTCGTTTCGGCGCGCTTGGCGCCGCGGCTCGGTTCCTTGGGCCTGCTCCGCATCGGCAGCGTCATCGCCGCCGGCGGCGGGCTTGCCGGCATCGCATTGGGCGTCGGCACCGAACTGACGCTGCTCGCGATGCTGGCCGCGATCACTCTGATGGCGATGGGCCATGGTTTCACGTTGCCGCAGAGCATGGCGGCCAGCGTGGCGCCCTTCCCGCAGCGCGCGGCGACGGCCTCGGCCCTCTTCGGCTTCCTGCAATACGGCGTCAACAGCTTGGTCGTGATGCTGAACGGCGCGCTCTATGACGGCAGCGCAGTGCCGATGCTCGCGATTGTGGCTGGCCTCACTGTTGCGGGCGCCCTCCTCTATGCTCTATTCCGCCCGCGCACCGATTGACCGGACCCCGATGGCCACGCCGCAACCGTCAGCCAATGCCGCCCAGATCGAGTTCTGGAACGGTCCCACCGGCCAGCGCTGGACGCGCCTCCAAAAGCCGATCGAGGACAATCTGCGCCCGTTCACCGAAGCGGTGCTGCAGCGCCTGACGCCGCAGCCGGGCGAGCGAATCGTCGATATCGGCTGCGGCGCCGGCGACACCACGTTGGCGCTGGCCGAGCGCGTGCAGGGGCACGGCTTCGTCTTGGGCGTCGACGTCTCGCGCCCGCTCCTGCAGCGCGCCACCGCGCGCGCCGCCAACACGCCCGAATATCCGGTCCGCTTCATCGAGGCCGACGCCGCGGCTCATGCGTTCGAGCAAGCGAGCTTCGATGCGCTCTTCTCTCGCTTCGGCGTGATGTTCTTCGCCGATCCTGCCGCCGCCTTCGCCAACCTGCGCCGTGCGCTCAAGCGCGGCGGCCGCATCGCCTTCTGCTGCTGGCGCGAGCGGCGCGAGAACCCGTGGGTGACGCTGCCGGTCGCGGCCGCGCGCAAGCACTTGGCCGAGCTACCGCCGCCGCCCGGGCCGGAGGAGCCCGGTCCCTTCTCGTTTGCCGATTCGTCGCGCATCCAGCGCATTCTCGCCAGCGCCGGCTTCGCGCGGATCGTCTGCGAGAAGTTCGATCCGCGGCTCGCCTATGGCGACGGCGCGCGCGCGGCGGCCGATTACCTGACGCAGATGGGCCCCGTCGGCTCGGTGCTGCAGGAGCATCCCGAGGCGCTCCGGGCCGAGGTCGCGCACACGCTGGCGGGCCTGCTCGAGCCGCACCGCGAGCCGGGCGGCATCCGCCTGGCCGCGGCGGCCTGGATCGTGAGCGCACGAAGCGAATAGAATTTTCGTGGAGATCGAACAAAGAGGAGGAGAGACGATGGCCATCAAACGCATCAGTCCCGGCGCGCGCCTGAGCCAAGCCGTGGTTTACGGCGACACCGTCTATGTGGCCGGCCAGGTGGCCGGCGACACCGGCGCGGACGCGGCCGGCCAGACGCGGCAGATCCTGAGCCAGATCGACGCGCTGCTCGCGCAGGGGGCCTCCGACAAGTCGCGCATCCTTTGGGCCAATGTTTGGCTCGCCGACATGGGCGACTACGGCGCGATGAACGGCGAGTGGGAAGCCTGGATCCCGAAGGGCCAGACTCCCGCGCGCGCCACGGTCGAGGCGAGGCTCGCGATGCCGCAGTTCAGGGTCGAGATCGCGTGCGTCGCGGCCGCGGGCGCCGCTCGCGCCGCCAAGCGCGCCGCGCCGCGTGCGGCGAAGCGCGCCGCGGGAAAACGGAAGCGGCGCTGAGGTTGCGACTACACGGCTCCGCCCGCGCGAGGCGTCGCGGTCTCATACCGGCGCGCCATAATACCGACCGTCATCCCGACCGAAGCGAGCCGCTCTTGCGGCTCTCGAAGTGGAGGGATCGCGTTGGGCTGGCGCTCTGCTTCCGCTCGACGCGATCCCTCCACTCCGCACGGCGCGAAGTGCGCCGTGCTCCGGTCGGGATGACGGGTCAAGACAAAGGCTCGCGGGATCACCCGATCACATTCTTCTCCACCACCGGGCGCCCTGCGGCGATGCGCGTGTAGCCGAAGATCGCAAGGTCGAGGCTCGTGTAGCGCCCGTGCACGACGAGTTCGGCGATGGCGCGTCCGGCGGCGGGCGCCTGCTGGATGCCGTGGCCGCTGAAGCCGTTGGCGAAGAGAAAATTCGCGATCTCGGGATGCGGCCCCAGCACCGCGTTCTGGTCGAAGGTGTTGTATTCGTAGTAGCCCGCCCAGGCGTTGACTGGCTTGATCGCCTCGAACGCGGGCACACGCGCCGCCAGCGCCGGCCACAGCACCGCGTCGAACTGGCGGTGATCGACCTCGAGCGGAAGCTCGTGGAGGTCCTCGGCCTCGGGCGGCGAGGCGCCGCAGATGAAGTATTCGCCCTCCGGCCGGAACCAGATGCCCGAAACGTCGATGACGAGCGGGCAGTTCTCGAGCCGGCGCCGCGCATCGAAGACGAAGACCGAACGCCGCCGCGCCTCGACCGGCAGCGCTATTCCCGCCATCGCGGCCACCGCGCGCGCCCAGGGTCCCGCCGCGTTGACGAGCGTGCCGCAGGCAAGCCTGTCGCCGCTCGCGAGTTTCACGGCCGCGACCCGCCGTCCCGCCGTTTCGATTCCGGCCGCCTCGGCGGCGAGATACTCTGCGCCGAGCGCCCTCGCTTTGCGGTGGAACGCCTGCATCAAACCGTAGCCGTCGAACCAGCCCTCGCCCGCGAGGCCGAGCGACCCGAGGGTGACGCCGTCGAGCGTCAGCCAAGGAAAACGCGCCGCCAGCTCCGCCGGGCGAAGCAGCGCCACCTCGGCGTTTTCGCGTCGCTGCACGGCGTGATTCTCGCGCAGCACCCTTTCGTGCTCCGGTGTTGCGAGATAGAGGTAGCCGCCGGTGCGCAAGCCGATGTCGATGACATCATCGCCGACGCCCAGGTGGCGCTGGATGTCGCTCAGAAACGCGAAGCCGAAGCGCGACATGCGGATGTTCTCGGGCGTCGAGAATTGCTGGCGGATCGAGCTCGCGGAGAGCGCCGAAGACGCGCGCTTGTAGCTTGGGTCGCGCTCGACGACGGTCACCCTGCCCGTGAACGCGGGATCGCTGAGCAGGAAATACGCGACGGCGCTGCCGATGGCACCGCCGCCGATGATCGCCACGTCGGTGCTCGGCGCCATGGTGTCGGTTTCGATGAAGGCCGGAAAGGTGCGGAAACAAGCGCGTCGATGACGTACTACGCCCTGGTCGTGGAAGTGACGATGTCTACCTGCCCGTCTCGACTTGACGGAGTGAATACCACTGTGCCGGTCAGTTCGGGATCGTTGAGCGCTCGCCGTTTGAACACTGGGATAGTGGTGCCACCGTCCAACCGAGCAGACGGCGCAAGCAGCGCTGACACCGGCCCGCCGGCTATTTCAGCTCCAATCCTATGGCAGAATGCATAGTCGTCACTAATCAGGTCAGGCCATGTCCCCAAGTTTGGGCGCACGTCGATTGCATCACCCGCACAGTTTATTGCAACGCGCCGATAGTAGCGGCGCCTAGTCGGACTGGCCTCGCCGTTGGCAATATCCTTTGCAAACCAGTGTTTGATCTCTGCGACAATCGTTTGTTCGTCCGCCGCCGAATAAAAGACAGGCCAGTCGCCGTTCGAGAAGCGAGTGACTTTCCCAAACTTTCCGTTTGGCTTCCGTTCAAACGGGTATTCCAGAAACTCAGCTAGTTCGTTTTCTGTCGTGGCGTTTTCTACGAAGTCCGCGAATGCCTCATCGTACGATTGGTCGTCAAAGCTGAAACTACCCAGGTAATCCCGGTCTCGCTTGGGATTTCCGAGGCGCACCACTCTTATGCTCACGCCTGCCGCAGCCAAGTTAACGAGTGGCATCTATCGGTCTATCGCCCGGTTTCTTGATCGGCCAAGATTCGGACTGTCATCAAGTCGCTGATGTCACCGCGCAGCATTTGATCTAGCGGCGACAATCCCGTTAAGCTGCTTCGTCGGATGCGTAGCCATTCCGCAACGCCGTCCGAATCTCGAAATAGCGCCATCAATGCTTCATCGATTCGAAAGATGAGTCTGCAGCGTGCGCCTTTGTCCCGGCCTCTAAGAGTCAAGAGCCCTTCAAAGAGCTGCCTCACGTCGTCATCGCTTTCATAGTCTAAGAGGACGCGAATCTGGGATCGATCCAAACCCCATCGCTCAACGATTCGCTTTAGTACTTGGACCTTCCCGGTCAGCCGTCCCCTAAACGGAACTACATCTGCCTCCCTCGGGAAGCTCACCAGTCCCTTGCTTTCGAAAAAAGACTTGGAAGGAGGCGGTGCGCTTGGGACGCCGACAGGGAGAATTTGGCCCGCCGCGCTCCCGAAGGCGTGGAAGATTACTTTGCCAGCACCATCAGCGGCCAAAGCAACTGGCAATTCGGCCATATGCATCGCCTGGGACTCGGGTGGTTGTTGTGGCTTTTCCTCAGGCATGGGGGATTCGAATCGCTGGCGGTGGATTTAGTGGCTCAAGGCCAAGCAACGCGAGCAAGCGCAATAGATTCTGCTGCGCGAAAGGAATCTGCTCTGCGAGTGCGGCGATCTTGCATCCGACGCGGAAGGTCACAGTAAACACCAAGAACATATGTGCGGACTTGAGCGCAGATGTGTCCAGCTGAATTGATAGGTCCCAGCGTTCTTGGTCATTTGAGTACTCACGCCTACACGAATGTTTTGCGGACTGTGCTCCAACTTGACTCGGCAAAACAAGTTGCGTCGGCTTGTTCATCGTCTCAAGTAGTGCTGTCGCTGAAGCTTCGTCTGGCTCGCCGCGAATCCAGGAGTGACATCTAATGGTCGTTGGCTCGATTTGAAGCCCACCATTGACAGCCGAAATGGCTTCATGGGCAAGTAGGGCACAATCAATAGTCATCTGAAGGTCGTCAAAGGTCCTAAGGGTTCTGAAATCCAAGCGAAGTCCGCCGGGCTTTGTCTCGATGATCCCGTTACCGCCAAAAAGCACGGTCCGGATGCCGACTTCGCCCATTGAATTCCCGCCTAGGCCCTGAAATCCGTCAAGCGGCGCATGAACTCGGGGGTTAAGCCGCTGATAAAGTGTCTGGATCAGGACCGGCACTTTCGCGGGCGCCATGTCAAACCATGGCACCTTAAACTGCCCATCCAATGAGATATCGAGACGGTCGATTACAAATTTCATGCTACATCAGCTTGCAGTGAACTAAGCAGCGGGGCAATGGCGCATTCCAACGCCCGTGCGCCGGCAAGAGCAACACCTGGCCTCTGTTACGCACCGCAGCTGGACGCAAGAAACGCCGCACAAGTCATGGAAATAGTTGGTGCCCGCTGCGGGACTCGAACCCGCACTCCCTGACGGGAAAGGGATTTTAAGTCCCTTGCGTCTACCGGTTCCGCCAAGCGGGCGCGTGGTCGAACCTAGCGGCTTTCATCGCACGGCGGAACCGGTTGCATTGCGGCCCTCAGGCGCCGGCGTCCTTCGCGCGCGCCTTGTCCGCGACCTGGCTCCCGACGGCCAGCAGCGCCTTGGCCTGGCCGACCCAGTCGTCGCGCGCGACGCGGCCGTTGAACTTCAGGTAGGCGTCGAGCCAGGCGACGTTGGCCGGCGTCAGCGCCGCGATCTGCTCGACGTGATAGATGCCGAGCGCATTGAGCACGCCCTCGTTCTTGGGTCCGATGCCCTTGATGCGGCGGAGATCGTCGGCCTTGCCGCCGCGCGGCGCGGCCAGGCGTTGCGGCTGTTCGCCGTCGGGGTTCGGTGGCCCGCCCCGCGCGCCGCGCGCTGAATCCTGGGCGCGCGCCTGCGCCACGGCCAGCTCGATCTCGGTGCGCGCGCGCACGCGCTCGGCCAGTGCCAACTGTGCGCGCAGCGATTCGAGCTCCTGCGCGTCGAGTGCGCTCGCCGCCTCGGCCGCCTCCAGCGCGTTGCGCAGGCGCGCCGCCTCGGCGCCGCCGTTCGCCGCGTCCGCTGGCACCTGCGCCGCGAGGTCGAACAGCTCCGGCGAATCGCCGGGCGATTGCATCGTGTGGATGCGGCGCTCGGCGGCTTCGGCGCGCGCGCGGTAGCCGGCGGCGACCGCCTCCGTCTCGACGAGGCGCGCCTCGAGATCGCCGCGGGCCGCCGCCTCGGCGGCCGCGCGCGCCACCGCCGTCGCCTCGACGGCGCGGTGCGAACGCGCGTAGGTCTCGAGCTGGCCGGCGATGTCCTGGGGCTCGCGCTCGAACGCGACGGCGCGGCGCTTGGCGCCGGACCCGGCGAGGCCGAAACCGATGAGGCCGCCGAAGACGGCCGCGGCGGCGACGAAGGCGAGAATCTCGATGAGCAGCCAGACCATTCGTTCGTCCCCGGCGCCGCCTAGGGCACGATCCTGAACACGATGCGCCGGTTGCGCAAGCGCCCGGCCTCGGTGGCGCCGTCGGCGAGCGGGCGCGCGTTGCCGAAGCCGACCGCGCGCAGCCGTTGCCGTTCGGCGCCCGCGCGCGCCAGCGCATCCGCCACCGCCTGCGCCCAGCGCTCGGAAAGAGCGCGGGCCGCGTCGGGATCGCCGTTTCCGCTGCTGTGCGCGCCGATCTCGACCATGAACGCCTGGCACCGGCGCGCCGCCGCGGCAAGCCGCTCGAACAGACGCCGCTGGTGATCGAGCAACGCGGGCCCGTCGAAGACGAATTCCGGGTTTCCGGTGCGCGCCACCGAGTCGTAGAGGGCTTGGCAGCGCTCGGCGGACGTTATCTCGCCACCCCTCAACTCCTCGTCGAGCGCGGTGGTGAGCCACGGCTTGACGCGGAAGCCTGCCGGAACGCGTTCGACGAGCGCGGCTTCGACGGCGCGGACGACGCCGTCGTCCTTCGCCACGCCCCGCACCAGCAGTTCGTAGTCGGTGAGGGCGGCGATGCCGTGCTCGAGCTGGCCGATCGCCTCGATCGCGAGCCGCGCGGCCGCGAGCCAGTCGCCGGGCGGCGCGCCGTGCGCAAGGCGCGAATCATCGGTGAGCGTGCCGCGCAAGACCGGCCGCGCCGCGCCCGCCAGCGCGTTTTCCGCCTCGCGCGTGGGGTGGTGCCCGGCGATGACGCCGCTGCCGTCGGGGTTCTTCTCGAATTGCCAGAGATAGGGCCGCACGAGCGGCACGTCCGAGTCGCTGACGCGGAACTCGACATCGGGGACGGCCGCGCGCTCGCGCGGATCGGGCCGCGCGCGCCCCAGCGCCGTCATGCGCTCGCGGGGCAGGCCGCGCTTGGCCAGCTCCTCGGCAAGCGCGCGCGCCCGCGCCTCGGAGAGGCGCAGATTTGCGGCCGGATCGCCGGCGTGGGTGTCGCCGGCGCTGTAAATCTGCAGGTAAAGGCCCGGGCAGCGCAGCGCCGCCTGCGCCAGGCGGTCGAGCAGGCGCGGCGGCGGCTGCAGCGTGGCGGCGCCGGCCGCGAAGCGGATCGCCTGCCCCGCCGTCACGCGGTCGATCAGCGCCTGGCACTCCCTCTGCGCGATGATCGGCGGGCCGCGCAGCGCCGCGTCGAGCGGCGTCATAAGCTCGGAGTTGGCCTCGAACTCCGGCGGCAGCGATTGCGCAAGTGCCATCTGCGCCTTGTCGAGCGCCGCGTCGTCGGGCGCGCGGCCGGCGAGCGTCAGCCGTTTGCCGCTCAGCACCGCTTCGCCCTGCTCGATTAGCGCCACCAGCTCGACCGCGAGCTTGGCGGCGGCGAACCAGTCGCCCTCGGGCGCGCCGCGCGCGACGCGCAGCGAAAGGTGCAGCTCGCGGCCGAACAGCGAGCGCGCGAGATCGACCAGGCGGTCGAGCAACTCGGGCGCGGGTGCGGCGCCGGAGAGCGTGGCGCTCCCGTCGGCGTTGCGCGCCGCACGGAAGACGAACGGCTTCATCTCGGGCGCCAGCGTGATGCGGTCGACGAGGCGGCCGATGCCGGGCGTCGCCGCGGCGACGGCCAGCGCGCCGGCGCGGTCCTCTTCCGAGAGCGCGGTGCCGGTCAGCGTCAGGTTGCGCCCGTCGATCTGGATCGACAGCGCCTCGAAGCGCCGGTCGAGGCCGCGGCGCTTCAATTCCGTCACCGTCTTGAGCGCGACCTGGCGCTCGATCGGGCCCGCCTTCATGGCGACCGCGGCGCCCCAGAGGACGACGATGCCAAGGAGGCCGATCAGCCAGACGGTGCCGCGCCTCATCACGTTGGTATGCGCTCCCCGGTTTTGCGGCGAGTCTCCGACCGGCCCGGGCCTCGGCGCAATCCCGGGGCGCGGCCCGGAAAACGAAGGGCCCCGCCGCGGCGGCGGGGCCCGTCTCGGATGCCCCTTGAGACCCTACTGGGTCTTCTTCTTGTCGGCCGGCGGCGGCGGTGCCGCAGCTTCCTTCGGGCAGACAACCTTGTACTGGCCGCGCTTGACGTTATCGCGCACTTGAATCTCGTGCCTGGCGTCCTCATGCGCCTTCTTCCAGTCGGCGCCTTTCTTGGTGAGGTAGTACTTCTCGCCGCACATGTCGGCGGCGGAGTAGGTCTTCTTCTTGGCGGCCGGCATCTTGTCGTAGGCGGTCTGCGTCACGACTTCGATCTGCGCGCCGGCCGCTTGCGTCTTGGCCTTGGGATCGGCCTTGATCGCGGCCTGCTTCCCGTCCTTGTAGGCGGTGAAGTAGATCTTGCCCGCATGGGCGGTGCCGGCCGCAGCGACCAGCAGCGCCGCGGCGAGCGGTAGAACGAGTTTCTTCATTGAGGGTCCTCGCGAGGGGTTTGGGGCGATTCTGCCACCGGCGCGAATTTACCGCGCGCCGCCCGGGCCGTCACGCCCCTTCATGGGCGCGGCCCGCGCCGCCGCCGGCTCACGCGCCGGTTGCCAAGCCGGGCCCCTAAGGACACCGGCGGCGGTTAGCTATACGGGCCCTCCGATTCGCCAATCCCCGGCACCGAAGGGGTCACAGGAAGTTGAGCATGAAGACGTTTTCTGATGGCGAGGAGGCACCCCCTCCCCCGAAAACACCTACATTCACCTACATTCACCTACATTCACCTACTGGAGTGCACCCCTCTGGTGAGACACAAGAATCATGGACAGGTTGCGATGGACGGACCGAGCGGCGGAGGTGGATCCGTCGCTGGCCGCATCCGTTGTGCCTCGAACTCCACCGGC
>Ga0187892_10007079_pt1 | contig 16221 bp, 13 predicted proteins | sample MA1701073metaG_FD_139345 | JGI IMG/M metagenome (GOLD analysis project Ga0187892, IMG submission 139345) | Bio-ooze microbial communities from a basaltic lava cave in the Kipuka Kanohina Cave System on the Island of Hawaii, USA - MA170107-3 metaG ... | reverse complement strand
CAGGGGGTTAAGGGGTTAGGGGGTTAGCGACCCCGCCTTAGCCCTCTGCGCTTCTCATTTCTTTGGCTGAAAAAAATAACTGACGTACGAATTCCCTTCTCGATCCTTGCGCCCCAAGGCGTCTTTGTAGACGACCTCCACCGGCATACCGAATTTGATCTTCTTCGGGTCGGGTTCGATATTGATCAGGTTGCCCTTCAGTGTGCCGCCGCCGTCGAGATCGACGATTGCCGATACATAGGGAACCTCAATGCCGGGGAAGGAGCGGCAGACGATGCAGTACGAGTACAATTTGCCGGTGTTCGACAGTTTGACGGCCTGCATCCCGTCACGGGCGGAACATTTGGAGCAGACGTTGCGCTCGCCCAGAAAAATAGCGCCGCATTTCTTGCACTTGTGTCCTTCGATGTAAGGGTCGCCGTCCTCCGGCAGCTTGAGGAACGGTACCGCTGGGAGCGGCTTGCTGGCCGCAGCAGCTGCTTCAGGCATGTCGTTGAGTCCTCCGTGGATGCTCAGGTGACTCAAAATAGGCACAGGGGCGGGCCAAAGGAAACCGGGCGGTTGACGACCACATTCTCCTACCCCTCCTCATGGAATCGGTGCTAGGGAAACAACGTCCTCGAAGGAGGTTGCCGATGGCACGCGAACACTTCGATCTTCTCATCCGCGGCGGCACGCTGATCGACGGGACAGGCCGCGAGTCGCGCCAAGGCGACCTCGCCGTCCGCGGCGGCAAGATCGCCGCTGTCGGCCAGATCCAGGGCAGCGCCGATACCGTCATCGACGCTGACGGCGCTGCCGTCGCTCCGGGGTTCATCGATATCCACACGCACTACGACGCGCAGGTCTTCTGGGACCGCGGTCTGAGCATCTCGCCATGGCATGGCGTCACCACCGTCATCATGGGTAACTGCGGCTTTGGCGTGGCGCCGACGCGTGCCGGACATCGCGACTTGATTCTGCGAACTCTGGAGAAGGTCGAGGGCATGTCTCTCGAGGCACTGTACGCCGGCCTCGGCACCGATTGGGCGTTCGAGACCTTCCCGCAGTTTCTCGATGCCATCGGCAAGCGCGGCACGATGATCAATGTCGGCGCCCTCATCGGCCACACTCCGGTGCGCACCTACGTCATGGGCGAAGAGGCGACCGAGCGCGAAGCGACCGCCGAAGAGATCGCCGCCATGCGTGCCCTGGTCGCAGAAGCACTGGCAGCGGGCGCAATCGGCTTCGCTACATCGAAAGCTCCGACCCATGTCGGCTACGACGGCAAACCCGTTCCCAGCCGGATGGCGTCATTCACCGAGATCCTCGAGCTCGCGCGGTGTCTCAAAGGATCGAAAACAGCTCTGACGCAGGCGACCATCGGCGTCGGTTTGCTCTTCGATGAATTGCGGACCCTCTGCGAGGAAACCGGCCGACCGGTGAGCTGGACGGCGCTGCTCGGTGGAATATTCGGACCCGACGGTCATCGCAGCATCCTCGATCAGCACGCCGAGTTGCAGGAACGCGGTCTAGCCGTGATCCCGCAGGTTTCCTGCCGGCCATTGACCGTCGAGTTCCGCTTCAAGGAACCGTTCCCGCTCGAGAGCATGTCTTTGATGAAGCGCGTCTCGGCGGCGGACTTCGACGGGCGTATGCACATCTACGCCGAACCGGAGTTTCGCGCCGCTCTGCGCGATAAGGTCGAAAGCAGCGTCTTCGGCCGCAACTTTCGGTCGATGGCGATCAGCGAGTATGCACCCGATCCGGCGCTATGCGAGCGGCGTCTCGATGAAGTCGCAAACGAGCGCGGTGTGCATCCCGTCGATCTGGCCCTGGATCTCTCGCTGGAGACCAACCTCGAAGCGCGTTTCCGACTGTCTGCCGCCAACGCCGACGACGGAGTCGTCGCCGAGTTGCTCGTGCATCCCGCCAGCATGCTCGGTCTCTCCGACGCCGGCGCGCACGCCAGCCAGCTCTGCGACGCCGGCGCACCGACAACGCTGCTCGGCAAATGGGTGCGCGACAAGCAAGTTCTCAGCATCGAGGAAGGCGTGCGGCAGCTGACGTCGCAGCCGGCGGAGGTGTTCGGCATCAGCGACCGCGGCCGCCTGCAAGTCGGGCTCGCCGGCGACGTGACCGTCTTCGATCCAAAGACGGTTGGTTGCCAGCCTGTACGCCGGGTCTGGGACTTTCCCGGCGGTGCCGATCGATTGGTCGCCGACGCCATTGGGATTCGAACCGTAATCGTGAACGGAACCGTGGTGAGACAGGACGGAATCGATTCCGTCGGCGCCGACGCGCCGCTACCCGGCGAAGTTCTACGCAGCGGCAAGGCGCATTGAATGTCAAACTCCGAGGGGCAAGCATGACGTATCCAATCATCTCGGCGGATTCCCACATCACCGAAACCCCGACGACGTACACCGACTACATCGATCCCAAGTACCGCGACACAGCTCCGCACGTGCACCACATCGAGGGCAAAGGCGATATCTTTCTCATTGAGGGACTGAATGTGCCGGTACCTCTGGGTATCGTCGCCGCCGCCGGCAAACCACCCGAAGAGATCCGGCTGTTGGACACGCGCTTCGAGGATCTGCATCGCAGCGGTTGGGATCCGCACGCCCGGCTCGCCGATCAGGCACGCGACGGTGTCGCCGCCGAGATTCTCTATCCCACGGTCGGCATGGCCATCTGCAACCATACCGATGCCGACTACAAAAAGGCCTGTTTCGACGCCTACAACCGCTGGATCGCCGAGTACTGCGAGCCTTATCCGCACCGTCTATTGGGCGCCGGACAGACGGCGATGCGTTCACCCGAAGAAGGGATTGAAGACCTGCGCACCATCAAGGCGATGGGACTGCGCGGCGTCATGATGCCGGGCAATCCCGTGGTCGAAGACTACGACTCACCGCTCTACGACGAGTTCTGGGAGGCTGCGATCGAGCTCGGCATGCCGCTGTCGTTCCATATCTTGACGACTCGTGCCGAGAAGTTGCGCGGACCGCGGATGAACGGGTTCCTACAAGTCATCCGTGGCTGTCAGGACATCATCGGCACGATGATTCTCGGCGGCGTCTTCGAACGCCATCCGAAGCTGAAGATCGTCTGCGTCGAAGCCGACGCCGGCTGGGTGCCGCACTACATGTACCGCATGGATCACGCCTACAAACGTCATCGCAACTGGCTGCCGGCGGGAATGGAGCTGTCGAAGCTCCCGTCGGAATATTTTCGCGAGAACGTCTACACGACGTTTCAGGATGACTGGGTCGCCTTCAAGACCGCCAACCTGGTGAACTGGCACCGTCTGATGTGGGCCAACGACTTCCCGCACAGCGACTCGACCTGGCCCTGGTCACAAGAGATGCTCGCCGAGCACACTGGCGATCTGACGGAGGAACAGAAGCGCGCAATTCTGTGCGAGAATGTGGCGGAGTTGTATCGGATGGATGTGGCGGCGCTGAGTGTTTAAGGATTATGTATTAGATATTGTTTGTATCTTGTATCTTAGATATTCTCCTGTTCGGCATGCCCCGCTACGACCTGGAGCAGCGAACTTTCGCCTTCGCCCAGAGTGTCCGCCACTTCCTCAAGCGCATTCCCAAGAACGCCTCCAATACGGTCGACGCTCGCCAGTTGATCCGCTCGTCCGGTTCCGTCGGCGCAAACTATCTCGAAGCGAACGACGCCCTCGGCAAGAAAGATTTTCTCATACGGATACGCATCTCACGCAAGGAAGCGAAAGAAGCATGCTATTGGCTCGGCTTGCTCGACTTGGAGCCGCGCGTTGAACTAGAAACGGAAAGAGATTGTTTGGTGGACGAAGGCCAGCAACTGGTGCGAATCTTGAGCGCGATCCTCAGCAAGGCGGTTTGAGGGCGAGGCGAATATCTAAGATACAAGATACAAACAGTACTGAAGCCGATGGATCTAAAGAAGCACACCAGCACCCGCGAAGTCACCACCTTCTGCCGCGTTTGCGAGCCCATGTGCGGAATGATCGCAACCGTCGAGAACGGTGCGATCACACAACTGCGTCCCGACCGCGATCATCCGATCACCAAGGGGTTCGTCTGCGTCAAAGGGCCGGCGGGGCTCGACATCCACAGCGATTCCGACCGCCTCGACCATCCGTCGGAACGTCAGAGCGACGGCACGTTCGCGCAGCGCACGTGGGACCAAGCCGCCGATGCGATCGCCGCGAAACTGCGTGACATCATCGATCGCCATGGGCACGGAGCCGTCGCCGCCTACATCGGCAATCCCACCGCCTTCAATACACTGATCAACCCGGCCACCAGCTCGTTCTTCGGGCAGCTCGGTACACGCAAGATCTTCAGCTCCGGCACACAAGACTGTGCCAACAAGTTTTCCGGCAGCGAGGCCGTCTTCGGCTCGAGCACGATGCATCCGGTGCCCGACCTCGACAATACCGACTACTGCCTCATTCTCGGAGAGAACCCGCGCGTCAGCCACATGAGCTTCATGGCGATCGCAAATCCCATCGGTGTTCTGAAGGAAGCAAAGAAACGCGGAGCGACGATTCGTTTCATCAACCCACGCGTCATCGAATCGGCCGGCGACGACGTCGGTGACGTCATTCTCATCAAGCCCGATACCGACCTCTATCTGCTCGCCGCCATGCTGTGCGAAATCGAGCGCACCGTCGGCTTCAATCGAGGTGTCATCGACGCGCACGGCAATAACAGCGAAGGACTGAGCGACTTCGTCCGCGCCTATCCGGCCGAACGTGCGGCCAAAGTCACCGGCATCGAGGCGCAGCGCATCCGTCAGCTGGCGCATGAGTTCGCCAACGCACCACGCGCGTCGATCCATATGTCGACCGGCGTCAACATGGGCCGCCAGGGAACCCTCGCGTACTGGCTGGTGCACATGCTCAGCTTCGTCACCGGCAACCTCGATCGCAGCGGCGGCAACGTGCTTTCCGTCGGTTTCTACCCGAGCGCGAAGGCTGGGCGGCGGCAATTCGATCGCAGCTTCTTCGACAGCGACTACGGCAAGCTGCGCGCCGGTGCTCTTCCAGGAAACCTCATGGCCGAGTACGTCGACGATCCCAAGGAGCCGATCCGCGCCATGTTCGTCGTCGCCGGCAACCCGTTGCTCACGGTCGGCGGCGAGGCACGTTTGCGGCGGGCGATGGAAAAGCTCGAACTGCTCGTGTGTGTCGATATCTACCGCAACGCCACCGGCGAGCTGGCGCACTACCTGCTGCCGGCGACCGACATGTACGAACGCGCCGACATCAACATCACGAGTCTCGGTCTCCAGCACCGCCCGTATGTCCAGTACACCGAAGCCGTCGTGCCGCCGAAGGGCGATCGCCGCGAGGAATGGTGGATCTTCGGCCGCCTGGCGCAGGCGATGGGTTTCAAGTCACCGCTCGACCAGGCCGACCCGGAAGCCGCGGCATGGAGCCGAATCGATCACATGCTCGGCAGCCGCGGACACTCGCTCGCAGAGCTCAAATCGACACCGCACGGAATCGATTTCGGCCCCCATCAACCGGGCGACTTCTACGATCGGCACCTGCAGACCGAAGACGGCAAGGTCGACTGCTGTCCAGCTGCGTTCGCCGAAGCGCTGCGCCGAGCGGAGGAAATTTTCGTCGAAATCGAGTCTCGCCCAGCCGATACGCTCAGCCTGATCACCAAACGCGACCCGTTCATGCACAACAGTTGGTACGCCAACGTCGAACGCATGAAGCTCGGCGACCGCAATCGCAACTATCTGTTCATTCATCCGGACGACGCGGCAGAGCGCGACTTGAGCGACGGCAGTCGCGTGCGCGTGTCGAACGAATACGGCGCCATCGAAGTCGAAGCGCGCCTCTCCAACGATCTCATGCGCGGCGTCGTCGCCATGACCCACGGCTGGGGCAACACGCGCACCTCCGGGATGCGTACGGCGCGGCGAACGCCTGGCGTCAACGCCAACCAGCTGTTGCCCGTCGGACCGGGGAGCTTCGAGCCGTTGTCGAGCCAAGCGCACATGACGGGTGTTCCGGTGCGGGTCGGACGCGTCTGACTTGTCGGACGCTTGCTCGCCGTGTATTCGATCCTCCTACGCTCAGAAGCTTCGGAGGACAGACCCACATGACACCCGAACGAGTCGTCAGGGATTTCTGCACCGCCATCACGCGACGCGACGTGAGGGAGATTTGTTCCTTCTTCACGCAAGACGCGACCTACCACAACATTCCGCTCGAGCCGGTCAGCGGCCACGCCGCCATCGAAGCCGTGCTGCAACAGTTCATCGGTCCGGCGAGTGACGCCGAGTTCGAGCTGCTCGCCATCGCCGCCGTCGGCAACAAAGTGCTCACCGAGCGCGTCGATCGCTTCTCGATCATGGGCAAGCGGATCGAGCTGCCGGTGATGGGAACCTTCGAAATAACCGACCAGGGCAAGATCAGCGCCTGGCGCGATTACTTCGACATGGCACAGTTCACGAAACAGATGGCCTGAAATCAGCGTTCCCAGATGGGCTTCGACATCAAAGACCGGACCGCGATCGCCGGGATCGGTCAAACCGCATTCGGCAAAGGACTCGAGGACAGCGAGCTGTCGCTCGCCTGCCAGGCGATCAAGGCTGCCATCGACGACGCCGGGCTGAGGCCGGCCGATGTCGACGGTCTGGTGATGTACTCGATGGAGAACGGCCGCGAGGTCGAGGTCGCCCGCAACGTCGGCCTCGGCGACATCACCTATTTCGGTGAGATCGGTTACGGCGGCGGCGCCGGCTGCGGCACCGTCGGTCATGCGGCGATGGCTGTCGCAACCGGCCAGTGCGAAGTGGCGGTCGCCTGGCGCGCCCGCAAGCGCTCGGCGAAGGCCAGTCGGCCTTGGGCACAAGTGAGCCAGCGGCTCGTCGGCCAATACCAATGGACGCGCACTTTCGGCCTGCTGCGGCCGGTGGACGAGATCGCGATGCTGACGCGGCGATACATGCACGAGTACGGCGCCACACGCGACCATCTCGCCAATGTCGCCCTCGCCTTCCGCAAGCACGCCAATCGCAACCCGGCGGCGACGATGAAGGACAAGACCCTGAGCCGCGAGCAATACATGAAGGCGCGCTGGATCTCCGAGCCTCTTTGTCTCTTCGACAACTGCCTGGAAACCGACGGCGCACTCGCGGTGGTCATCGTCGCCGCGGAACGGGCGAAGGATCTGAAGCAACCTCCGGCGTACATCCATGCGTTTGCGCAAAGCATCCCGCGCCAGCATCAACTGATGACCAACTACTTCTGCGAAGACCCGCTTCTAGGACCGTCCTGGGCGTGCTCCCGGCTTCTGTGGAGCAAGAGCGACTTCCGACCCGCGGACGTACGCGTAGCGCAGCTCTACGACGCTTTCAGCCCTTTGATCCCACTGTCACTCGAAGGTTACGGCTTTTGCGGTCGCGGTGAAGGCGCGGCGTTCACCAACGACGGTGCGCTCGAATGGCCTGACGGTCGTCTACCGAGCAACACGTCCGGCGGCGGCATGTCGGAAGCCTACGTCCACGGCTTCAACCTGATCCTCGAAGGAGTCAGGCAGATGCGTGGCACATCGGTTTGTCAGGTCGATGCAGCCGAGTGCTGCCTGGTGACCAGCGGAGAAGGAGTGCCGACGAGCGCCCTCCTGCTCAGGAAATGACGCAGACGGGAGCTCCAGGTTTCAAGTTCCAGGTTCCATGGTGGCCCACTTGAAACTTGGAATTTGGAACTTGGAGCCTGAATCATGGAATCTACTTTTCTACTGCCCGACACCGAAGATCCCGACGGCCAACCCTTCTGGGAAGGGACGGCGAAAGGAGAGCTGCGGGTTCAGCACTGCGGCGATTGTGCGCGTGCACGCATTCCGCCGCGGCCGATGTGTCCGTGGTGCAACTCGCTGCGCAACGAATGGAAGGCGGTGTCGGGTCGCGGCACGATCTGGTCGTTCATCGTGCCGCATCCGCCGCTGTTGCCGGCGTACGCCGAGCTAGCACCATACAATGTCGTGGTCGTCGCGCTCGCCGAGGACCCGTCTTTGCGGTTGATTGGCAATCTGGTCGCGTCGCCCGAAGGCGCAATCAACGGCGTCGATCCGGCATCGATCCAAATCGGGCAACCGGTGCAGGTCGTGTTTCAGCACATCGACGATGTGTGGTTGCCGCGCTGGACGCGCGTTTGATCGACCGATCCGACCGATCCGTCGGATTGATCAGCCCGCCCGCTTGACCGGCGCGGTCACTCCACGCTCGCGCAACCGGGCAAGCTCGGCATCGCTGAGCCCGAGATCGCGGCGTAGGACCTCATCGGTGTGCTGGCCCAACGTCGGCCAGCGGGTTACCGGACCTTCCGCGGTCGCCGACAGTTTGATCGGATTGCCGACGACCAGCAGCGGCTGCTTCGAATCCGGCCGCGGTACTTCGATCAGCATGTTGTGACTGCGAACGTGCGGGTCGTTGATGATGTCTTCTGCGGAGTTGCACGGACCGGCGGCGATGCCGGCATCGCAAAGCTCGGTCGAGGCTTGCAGCTTGGTTTTATCGGCGGCCCATTCCTCGATCGCCGGTCGCACGATACTCTCGAGGTGATCGACCCAGCCCTGGCGGGTTGCGAAACGCTTGTCCTCCAGCCATTCCCCGTGCCCGATCGCCTTGGCGAGAACCTTCAACTGATGATCGCGCACGGCCTGGATGACGAAGTAGCCGTCCTTCGCTTTGAAGCCGTCGAAGATGCCGACAGCGCGGCGACCCTTCGGTACGCCCATCGACCACATGAACGGGATGATGTCGGCCATGGCGATCATCGCATCGAACATCGCGACGTCGACGTGTTGCCCTTTGCCGGTTCGGTCGCGGTGCCGCAGCGCCGCGAGCAGACCGATGGCGGCAAACAGCGAGCTGCCAATATCGCCGAGCGCTCCGGCAGGGCCGATCGTCGGCGGCTCATCCACGTCGCGCTTGGCTTCGTAGAAGCCACCCATCGCTTCGGCAATGGGAGCGTAGGCCGGCCACGACGCATAGGGAGAATCGATCAGGTTGCCGAAGCCGGAAACCGAGACGTAAACCAAACCCGGGTGGATGGCGGCAAGGTCGGCGTAGCCGAGCCCGAGGCGATCCATCGTCCCCGGTTTGAAGTTTTCGCCGACGACATCGTAGTGCGGCACCAGTCTCTTGATCAGATCGACACCATCGGGGTGCTTCAGATCGACGCAGATGCTCTTCTTGTTCAAGGCGTTGCGCAGATAGGTGGCGCCCACCTGGTTGCCGTCGACATCGCTGACCGCGGGTAACGCGCCGCGACCGGAATCGCCGGTGACCGGATGCTCCACCTTGACGACTTCGGCGCCCATGTGCGCCAGCAATTGAGTGGCGAAAGGCAGCGCTTGCATCTGCTCGACGGCGAGAATGCGAACGCCTTCGAGTGGCTTGGAGCCGTTGCCGGCAACGGCTTCGACGATTTCTCCGATGCGCATGATTCGAGCATCCGAGTCTAGCCATATCCGCGGCCGAGGCAAACGTTTGGCGATTCACCGTCATCGTCCTCCCCGCGATCCTGTCGGCAGAATCCGAGGGAAGGAATCTCGCGTGATCGCCACCATTTGTGCAGCGGGATTGCGCAGTTCGGCAAGCGGTTGGGACCGTTGAGCCGCAACCACCGTCCTCGCTCTTTTCTGCAACCGCCGTCACCGGCTAAGACCCGCCGCATGACGACGCGCGAAGTTCCGCTGCGAACCAAGATCCTCTACGGCGTCGCCGACACGGGGCTCAATATCAAGAACGCCTCGATCAATCAGTTCCTATTGTTCTTCTACGTCGACATCATTCATATCGCGCCGACGCTGGTCGGCATCGCGATCTTCATCGGCAAGCTTTGGGACGGTCTCGCCGATCCATTGATGGGTTACATCTCGGACGCCACGCGCTCGCGCTGGGGGCGTCGGCGTCCCTGGATCGTCGTCAGCGCCCTACCGATGGGAATCTTCTACTACCTGCTGTTCTCACCGCCGGACTGGACGCCGACGGCCCTGGTTATCTGGCTCGGCGTCGTCAGCGTTGTGCTATTCACTTTCCTCACCATTTTTGCGACGCCTTATCTGGCTTGGGGCGCCGAGCTGGCGCGCGATTACCACGAACGCACGACCGTGGTTCAGATCCGCGCGCTGTTTGGAGTCCTCGGCGGTGTGATCGGCGGCACCGCTCCCATCCTGATCGCCAATGCGCTCGACCGCGGCCGCGCAGGTTACAGCGCCATGGCAATCGCTCTCGGCGTGTTGATTACGGTGACCACATTGGTCACCGGCCTGTGCGTCCGTGAAGAGCCGCGTCCAGCGGTAAGCTCAGCCAGCTTCGGTCATTTCGTCCGTGGTCTGCGCGGCACGTTCGCCAACCGTGAGTTCGCCCTCGTCTTCGGCACGTTCTGTCTGATGACCGTGTCCGCCGCGATCGGCCAATCGGTACAGCTGATCGTCATCAAGTACCGGCTCGGGATGTACGACTTCTTCCCGTGGATCGCGCTGACGTTCGCGCTGAGTTTCGCCGGCTCGTTTCCCCTGTGGTTGGCGCTCTCACGCCGGTTCGGCAAGCAGCGAGCAATGCTCGGCGGCCTGGCCCTGTCTTGCTTCGTCCCCTTCGGTTGGATTGTCGTAGAGCCCGGGCAGCACGTCGGCATGTTGGGCTTCATGATGCTCGGCGGGGTGGTTGCCGGTTCGTTGACCCTGGTGATCTCCCAAGCGGCCGACGTAATCGATCTCGACGAGCTGGTAACGGGTGAGCAGAGAGCGGGCACCTACTTCGGCATCTGGACGTTTGGGCTGAAGATGTGCTCGGCCCTCGGCACCTTCATCGGCAGCATCGTGTTGTCCGCCGTCGGCTACGTCGCGGATCAGGATCAAGACCCGAGCACTCTCTGGTGGCTGGTGATGGTTGTGGGCCCGATGCAGGCGGTCGTCCACCTCTGCGGTCTATTGGCCTTCCGTCGTATCCGTTTCGATGAGCTCGACGTCGCCCAAGCGCAAGCGGCGCTCGCGGCCCGCCGTGCGGCAAGCACGACCGCCCCGACGGAATGATGGTGACCGCGGCGCCCGCTCGCCAAAGGCTTCACCCCTGGCTAGTGAGAACCGCCCTTGCGGGGTGCCCGCGCAATCAGCTCGGCGCTGCCAGTCCGGCGAAGTTATCGCGCATGATCTTCCGCACGTCTGTCTCCGACAATCCTTCGAGCTCGTCGAGAAACTCGAGCGGTTCGGCCAGACCTTCGGGATGGGGATAGTCGGATCCGTTCAAGACGTGATCGGTGCCGATCAACCGGGCGAGGCCAACAACGTCGTCCTCGTAGAATGGTGAAACCCACACGTTGCGACAGAACATTTCGCTCGGCTTTGCCGGCGGCGCGCCGAAACGCCACATGTCCTTGGAGAAGAGTCGCGCAATGTGGTCGAGCTTGGCCAGCAGCGGCGCGACCCAACTCGAGCCGTACTCGACGCTGAGGATTTTCAACTGCGGGAAGCGGCCGAAGACGTTGTCGGCGATCAGCGCGGTGAACGTATCGACGATCGGGCGGTCGGTGAACGACAAGGCGTATTCCATCAACGAGTGCCGGTGCGACGGCGGATGCGGCCTCAACCCCCAAGGTGTGTTGTAGATCTCGCTGAAGGGCGTGCGACCGATATGGTAGACGACGTTGAGTCGGGCTTCCTCGCAGCGGGCCCAGAACGGATCGAAGTAGGGATCACCCGGCGAGCGCCCGGAAACCGGGCCGGCAGTCAAAACGACGAAGCGGGCACTTTGCTTCAGCAACCGTTCCAGCTCGGCGAGCGCTTGATCTCGATCTTCGATCGAGATCAGCGGCGCGCCGTAGATGCGCCCGTCGGTACCGTAGCCCCAGTCCTCTTCGAGCCACAGATTGAAGGCGCGGATGCTGGGGTAGAGCACGTCGGCGTGCTGGCGCAGCTGCGGCTCGACCCCGACGCCGGCGGTCGGCAGCATCAAACAAGCTTCCACGCCCTGATCGTCCATCTTCTCCAGGCGAGCGTTGCGGGAGACGAACTCCGGGACACTGAGGCCATCGATCGGATGCAAGCTGGGGCTGCCGCCCTCTTCGGTGTCGCCGCGCAGGAACGCCTTCATGATGCCCGGAGGGCCGACGCTGTCGCCGGCACCGACACTGAAGAAGTGACAGCGCTCGTCGCCGACGTACATGCGTGAGGGGCCAGTTTCCTGGCGATCGATCCACACGGTGCGGCGCGCGAGCCGTTTTTCGATGTGGCGGGTGAAGCAGTCGTCGGGCTCGTAGTAATGATTATCCGCGTCGTGGATCCGATACGAGATCTTCTGCAAGGCTCTCGACCTCCTGATGTTCTCGGCGCGTTTGCGCGACGTGCAGACAGGCGCGCACCAACGCCGGGACGAACTTGTCCGCCGCGGCCACGCAAGCGACGTGGTCGGCGTCGACCTCGAAGACGACGGCACCTTTGATCGATGCCGCAAGCTTGCGCTGGCGCGAGGGTGGCACGACGTCATCGCGCGTGGTGATGACGACGGCGGTAGGTACGTCGACCTCGTGTACCCAGGAATGCGAAGAGAAGCCGGCGATCGCCGCGGCCGCCTGGATCACGGCCGCGGGGTCGTGACCGGAGAGCTCGCGGGCGACTCGCATCCGTACTTCCGGCTGCTCGATGCGCAACATCAGTCGGCCGAGCACCTGTCGCTGGAGAATGCCCGGGACCAGGCGCGCCACCCCCGAAGCCGCGCCCAAGAACGTGCGCGCGGCTGGATGGATCTGCGGCGGCGCGAAGTGCCGCGCCGTGGCGCACAGCACCAGTCCCTGGATCTTGTCCGGGTGTCGCCGCCAAATCAGCTTGGCAATCGGCCCGCCCATGGAGTAGCCGACGGCGATGAAGCGGTTGGCTCCCATTGCCGCCGCCATGGCGACGGCATCGTCGGCACAATCTTCGAGACGGAATTGACGCGTGCGGATACCGCCGCCGTGACCGCGGTGGTCGACACACAATACGCGAAAATGCCGGGACAGGTCGCGATAGCTCGGCCCCCAGTTCAGCTGCCCGGTCGCTCCCAGACCATGCAGCAACACCACGGTCGGAGCGCCTTCGGGTCCGATCACCTCGCGAACCAGTGCTTTTCCACGGCCCGGCAGGTCGACGTAGCGGTTGATTGTCGACGTCATCGAAGCGTTCCCGAAAGTAGCACCGCGCCCAACATGCAACAACGTCCGGGACGAGTATGACAGCCCCGGTATCCGGTTTGATTCACCCAACCGGCTACCGGCTACCGGATACCGGATACCGGATACCGGTTTAGGAGTCAGCTTTGCCGGACTGCTCGAGTTTTACCCAGCTATCGCGCAGCGCCACGGTACGGTTGAACACCGGTTGCCGCGGTTTCGATTCCTTGAGGTCGACTGCGAAGTAGCCTTGCCGCTCGAACTGTACGCACTCGCCCGGCTGTGCCTCCGTCAGACAAGGCTCGACCACACACGCGGTCAGCGTCTCTAGTGAAGCCGGATTCAGCTCTTCCTTATAGTCACGGTTCTTGTCGGTGCCGGGAAACTCGACGGCGAACAAGCGGTCGTACAGCCGCACCTCGGCCTTGAGCGCGTGCGCCGCCGATACCCAATGGATGGTGCTCTTCACCTTGCGACCGTCTGGGGCGTTGCCGCCGCGTGTCGCGGGATCGTACGTGCAACGCAGCTCGACAACTTCGCCCGCCTCATTCTTCACCACACCGGTACAGGTGACGAAGTATCCGTAACGCAGTCGCACTTCGCGGCCGGGTGCGAGGCGAAAGAACTTCCTCGGCGGGTCTTCGCGGAAATCGTCCTGCTCGATGTAGAGGACGCGCGAAAACGGCACGTGTCTCGTGCCTTGCGACGGATCTTCGGGGTTGTTGACCGCTTCCACCTCTTCGACCAGGTCCTCGGGGTAATTCTCGATCACGACGCGCAAAGGCCGGAGCACCGCCATGACTCGGCGCGCGGTGCGATTGAGCTCGTCACGCACGGCATGCTCGAGCATGGCGATATCGACGACACTGTCCTTCTTGGTCACCCCAACCCGCCGGCAGAACTCACGGATCGCAGCCGGCGGATAGCCGCGTCGGCGGATGCCGCGCAGCGTCGGCATGCGCGGATCGTCCCAACCGCCGACATACTTGTCGCGCACCAGCTCGAGCAGTTTGCGCTTGCTGAGGACCGTATACGTCAGATTGAGGCGCGCGAACTCGATCTGCTGCGGGTGCAGCTCGGTACGCAGCTCGTCGAGGTACCAGTCATAGAGCGGGCGATGATCCTCGAACTCCAGTGTACAGATCGAATGGGTGATCCCTTCGATGGCATCGGAGATGCCATGAGCGAAGTCGTACATCGGATAGATGCACCACGCGTCGCCGGTGCGATGGTGATGGGCTTTGCGAATGCGATAGATCGTCGGGTCGCGCATGTTGATGTTGGGCGAGGCCATGTCGATCTTGGCGCGCAGGACGTGGGCGCCGTCCTCGAACTCACCGGCACGCATGGCGCGAAGGAGCTCGAGGTTTTCGGCTACCGACCTGTCGCGGTAGGGACTGTTGCGCCCTGGTTCGGTGAGCGTGCCGCGGTACTCCCGTATCTCGTCGGCGCTCAAGCTGCAGACGTACGCTTTGTTCTCGCGGATGAGCTGTTCGGCGTAGTCGTAAAGCCGCTCGAAGTAATCGGAGGCGTAGTAGAGCCGTTCCTGCCAATCGAAGCCGAGCCAACGGATGTCGTCCTGAATCGAATCGACGTACTCGGTGTCTTCCTTCGTCGGATTGGTGTCATCGAAGCGCAGGTTACACAGTCCACCGTTCTCCGCCGCGACACCGAAGTTGAGACAGATCGACTTCGCATGACCGATGTGAAGGTAGCCGTTGGGCTCGGGGGGGAAACGGGTGTGGACGCGGCCGCCGTTCTTGCCCGCTTTCAGGTCGTCGCTGACCATCTGGCGGATGAAATCGGTCGGTGTATCGCCTTCGGTGACCTTGGTCTCGGCTTCCATGAAGCTCTAACGGATACCAGCTTTAGCGACGTCTGCAAGGGCGAGTCGGACATGTCGGGCAAGTCAGATGTGTCGGACTCGTCGGACGCGGCGGACCGATTGCCCCTGCGCGCGCACCCAACTAAGACAGAAGGCATCTCGTGCCGAGGAGCTTCCGATGAAGAAAGATACCCCCGAACAAGCGGAGTTTCGCGCCTACTGTCGTCGTTGGCTGGGGGAGAACAAACCAGGACCGCCGCCGAAGCGGCTGCCGGAATACGCCATCGAGGTGATGGACGAAGACCTTCGTCAATTTCTCTGCGCCTGGCAGAAGAAGTGCTACCAGGCGGGCCTGGTCGCCTGCGATTATCCAAAAGAATACGGCGGCGGCGGGCACGACGGTTTTCAGCGTATCGCCAGCCAGGAGATGACCAACGCCGGTGTGCCCTATCTCGTCAATGTCATCGGCCTCGGCATGGCTGCACCGACCATCCTCCACCACGGCACCGAAGAGCAGAAGAAACGCTTCCTGCCTGCCCTGTTCGCCGCCGATGAAATCTGGTGCCAGGGATTCTCGGAGCCCAACGCCGGAAGCGATCTCGCCAGTGTCCAGACATTTGCCAAGCGCGACGGCGACAACTGGGTCGTCAACGGCCACAAGGTGTGGACCAGCCTCGCCCACTTCGCCAGCTGGATGATCCTGCTCGGCCGCACCAGTCACGACCACAAATACGAGGGTCTGACCTACTTCGTCACGCCGATCGGCGGCGCCAAAGGCGTCACCGTACGGCCGCTGATCAAGATCACCGGGCAGACCGGTTTCAATGAAGTGTTGTTCGAGGACGCGATCATCCCCGATGCGCTGCGCCTCGACGAAGTCGGCAACGGCTGGAAGGTGGCGATGACGACCCTGCTGCACGAACGCGGCGCAGCCGAGGGCGCCGGCGGTGGCGGCGGTGGCGGCATAGACGACCGCATTCGCGCTCTCATCGAGCTCGCCAAGAAGACGCCGCGCAACGGCAAGACCGCATGGGACGACGCCGTGCTGCGCGACAAGATCCTGCAGCTGCACATTCGACTCGAGGGGATTCACCAGACCTTTCGCCGCGCTCGCGTCGGCGCCCTGAGTGATCAGCCCATGCGCATACCGTTGCAGGCCAAGCTACTGACGAGCGAGCTGATGCAGGACGCTGCCGCCGTCGCGCTCGAGGTCGAAGGCGCACACGCGTCCTTGTACCTCGGT
>Ga0187892_10007078_pt1 | contig 16221 bp, 12 predicted proteins | sample MA1701073metaG_FD_139345 | JGI IMG/M metagenome (GOLD analysis project Ga0187892, IMG submission 139345) | Bio-ooze microbial communities from a basaltic lava cave in the Kipuka Kanohina Cave System on the Island of Hawaii, USA - MA170107-3 metaG ... | reverse complement strand
TCGGAAGAAAGAGACGCTTGCAAAGCTCAAGGCTTATTCTGGGCAGCTGCAGCAGGCTCTCGCTTGATTCTAAACTATATTAGTTCTTCTGCAGCAAGTATTTTCGGTCTTATATGGGCTCTTCAAATATGGGGACGATTACAAACCCGGACGGCGTCGGAAGCGCCCGCGCCAAGGGCTGCAAGGACGAAGTGCTCCTTCACTTGAAGATAGTTTCCGGGATAATCGTAGATGCGCGCTTCGTGGCAAAAGGCTGCGTTGAGAGTGTCCTGGCAATGGAAGCGCTCACGGACAGGATAAAAGGGATGGACGTGCAGGAGTCGACAAAAATAGACCTGCGCGGACTGACTGTAGACGTGCACGCGACTGAGCTCGCTCTGGACGCGCTGGAGCGGGCCGCTGAGAATTATATCCACAACCGCCCTGCAGACTTCATCTTCAAGAAAATACTTGGATACAAGGAAGGCACAGACCCGGAATGCGGGTTTGAAGACTGAGCGGCGCGGCAGATTACTCTTTTCTCGGATAGATTACCCTGACTTCTGAAATTTCCTTGATGGAATAGAGGTCTTCAGCCAGCTTTTCTATGTCTTCGTGCAGGCCGTTGAGATCGAACTTGAGCGTCCTTGCGCTGCTCCATCCTTTCGGCGTGATCCCCATATAATCGCTGTATAGTGAAATAAGTGAAACTACAATTTCAGGAATGCCGTTCTTGGCGTATTCGCTGTTGCCGCCTTTGAACTCAACTTCAAGGTACGGCATTTCAACCATCAGGAAAAGGGTCAGGCAGGGCCGGGGGCGGTGTCGCACCCCACTTCGTCTTCGCTAGAAATATCATATGCTATGGGAGAAGGCTTCGCGGACTTCGGGTACTTTATGCGGATCTCCGTCACGCCGCCGAGGCCATAAAGCTCTCCGATCAGGCTAGGCACGCTGGCGGGAGCCAGCTCGACGTCGAATACTTGGCACGCATCTGCCCACCTGTAATTGCTGGACGGCTTTTCATCAGTCTCATAGTTGGCTATGATGTTTGCCGCGTAAGTCGGGCCCTGATGGATATCCGGCTTGCCTTCCCATTTGATTTCGAGTTCCACCTTTACGAATCGCATGTTCAATCCTCGTAAACCTCTTCCGTCATATTCTTTCCTAAAAAGCTAAATACGCCCATCTTGAGCACCTTGAAGCCAAGCAGCGCGCACTTCAGGCGGACTGCCGATAATGATATGCCTAAGGTATCCAAGAGCTCCTGCTTGTTCATCTTTGCAACGTCTTCGACTGATCTGCCTTCCACTAATTCAGTAAGCATGGACGCAGAAGCCTGGCTTATAGCGCATCCTTTACCCGAAAATAGAATCTTATCTATCTTTCCTTTTGTGACCTTAGCCTGCATGGAAATCTTGTCGCCGCACAGAGGGTTTGCATCCTCTGCGCTGAAGTCGAAATTCTCAAGCTTCCCGAAGTTGCGGGGATTCCTGTAGTAGTCCAGTATTATCTCGCTGTACATGTCGAAAGTCATTCTTCACTCCCGCCCCTGTCGCTTATTATCTCGGCTTCGAGGAAGCTCTTCATTATGCCTTCCCTGGAAGTATCGAGACCGTCTTCCCTGTTGGCATTTTCTATTATTTTGACTAGCCTGAGGTTGCTTTCATGAAGGGCTGAAAGCGCCCGCTTCGTGGAATCTACGGAAGGGTCGTCAAAGCCTTCCTTTATGCTATTGCTTTCGAGTCCCAGCGCTTCGACCAGCTCTTCCGCAAGCCCTCTGGGGCTCATTCCGAAAGCATAGAGCTTTGTGTAAAATCTTCCCTTGCGGTCTGCCTGCCCAATTTTTGCATACGAAAGTGTGTCGAAGGAATGCACCTGGAGAATCCTGTCCCCGAAATAGATGGGAGACGTGTAGACCGCCTTGATTTTCCCGTTCTTGGTGTGGTAATCTTTCGCCTTGTCCAGGTCCCTCTGGGTGAAGCCCCACGAAGTGGCTATCTCAAATCCGTCGGAAGAATAGGAAATTACAGGTGCCCTTTGCATAAGCATCACTTCAGCTTGAAGACCTCGCGGGCCTTCTCCAGCGCCGCGGCAAGGGCATCAATCTCGGCAGCAGTCGTGTAAAAGTAAAAGCTCGCCCGCGCAGCGCTGGCTATGCCCAGCTTCTCCATGAGCGGCTGCGCGCAGTGATGCCCTGAACGGATTGCTATCCCTTCCTCGTCTAGAATGGAAGAGAGGTCGTGCGCATGGATATCGCCTACGTTAAACGAGATGACTCCGCCCTGCTTGTCAGGATTCTTGGGGCAATAAAACTGAAGCCCCTTGACCTGTGACAATTTTCCAATAGCATATTGCGTGATTTCTTTCTCGTGCTCGCGGATGCTCTGCATCCCGACCTTCTGCAGGTAGTCGATTGCAGCAGCAAGGCCTATTGCACCTTCGATGTTCGGAGTGCCTGCTTCAAACTTCCATGGAAGCTCGTTGTGGCTGAAGCCGTCGAGGTGGACTTCCTTTATCATGTCTCCGCCGCCCATCCACGGTTCCATGTTTTCCAGAACGCTGCGCCTGCCGTAAAGAACTCCTATTCCTGTGGGCGCGCACATCTTGTGCCCTGAAAATACAATGAAGTCGCAGCCCCACTCTTGCACGTCCACAGCCATGTGAGGCACGGCCTGGGCTGCGTCAACTAAAGTAGCGCAATTGAAAGCCTTCGCCTTTTTCACCAGCTCGGCAACGGGATTAATAGTGCCAAGGACGTTCGAGACTGCGGTAAAGGCGAAGATTTTCGGCCTTTTGCCTATTTTTTGCTCAAAATCTTTCAAATCAAGCTCAAATCTGTCGTTTATCTTGACGTATTCGACAATTGCGCCTTTTTCCTTCGCAAGTATCTGCCACGGCACGATGTTGGAGTGGTGCTCCATCTCCGTGAGAAGTATGCGGTCGCCTTTGCCGATATTCGTGTGGCCCCAGCTCTGCGCCACGAGGTTAATGCCCTCAGTCGCGTTCTTGGCAAAAATAATTTCCTTGGGCGACTGCGCTTTAACGAATTCGGCTGCTTTCTTCCTCGCGCCTTCGTATTCCTGCGTGGCTTTTTCGCTGAGATAATGCACGCCGCGGTGCACGTTCGCATTAGTTTCCTCATAGTAGCTCTTGATTTTGTTGATGACAACAGCAGGCTTCTGGGAAGTCGCAGCGCTGTCTAAGTAAACCAGGTTTTTGCCGTTAGGCTTTAGGCTAAGTATGGGAAAGTCCTTCCTGATTTGTTCAATGCTAAGCTTGGGCATTTCGCTCATCTCTTCATCTTTCGTTTTATCGCTTCGATCAGTTCGGGGAATTCTGTCTCGCCCATGAAGTGCCCTCGGTCAGAATATTCGTGGTATTCCGGAGAAAGCTGCTCTACAATAAAGCGCGCTTCATCAATGGGAACAAAAGAGTCGTCTTTCGATGCGAACTGGACTATCCATTTCACGTCCTTCTTTATCTTGTCCCATTGCCACGGCTCGTCAAAGTATCCGCTGGCTTTCTCCTTCTTGTCGCCGAGGTCAGTATGGCACGCGCTTACAAGCACGATGCCTTCCAGCCTGTGAGTTTCCCCATATCGGAGCGCGGCAACAGCGCCGGAAGAATGTCCTATCAGGATAGAGTCCTCATCATTCTCGAGCTGCTTCTCAATGAACGGAAGCCAGAATTGCTTGCGCGCAAGGTCTGAATCAGGCATATTTTTGGCTATTACTTTGAGCCCTAGCTTTTCCAGTTCTTGCTTGGCATGCAGATACCACATCTCTGACATATCCGCGCCTCCGTTGCCGGGTATAATCATCGCTCGCATACCAACCACGAAAGAAGAAATGCTTTAATGCCTTGATATTACCCGTTGCCTTCCATCTCCAGGGTGATCAGGCGGTTGAGTTCAATGGCATACTCCATGGGCAGTTCCTTCGTGAACGGCGCCACGAAGCCCAGCACTAGCGCGTTTCGCGCTGCGTCAGGCGAGAGCCCGCGGGAAGCGAGGTAGAAAAGCTGGTCCTCGTTTATCCTTGAGCACGTAGCCTCGTGCCCTGCCTTGGAGTCTTCCTCGCCTATCTCGAGCGACGGGATGGTATCAGATTTGGACTGCTTGTCAAGTATAAGGGCGTCGCATTTCATGTGCGCCTGCGCGCCTGTCGCGCCTTTCATTATGCGCACCAGCCCGCGGAAAACGGACTTGCCGCCGTTCTTGCTGAGCGACTTGGAAAGTATGCGTGACGTAGTGCGAGGCGCGAAATGGAAGACCTTTGAGCCTGCGTCCTGGTTCATGCCCTGGCCTGCATAAGCTATGCTTAGGATTTCAGCCTTCGAGTCAGGGCCCAGCAGCATAACCGAAGGATACTTCATCGTGACCTTGCTTCCGAGGTTGCCGTCAAGCCACTCTACCGTAGCTCCTTCGTGGGCATGAGCCCTCTTGGTCACGAGGTTGTAAACGTTATTTGACCAGTTCTGGATTGTGGTGTACCTTACCTTTGCGTTCTTCTTTGCGATTACTTCGACGACTGCAGCGTGCAGCGAGTCCTGGCTGTACGACGGCGCTGAACAGCCTTCAATGTAGTGCACGGAAGAGCCCTCCTCGGCGATTATGAGAGTCCGCTCAAACTGCCCGACGTTCTTTGCATTTATCCTGAAGTAAGCCTGAAGCGGAATGTCGACGTGCACGCCTGCAGGCACGTACAGGAACGAGCCGCCGCTCCACACCGCGGAGTTCAGCGCAGCGAACTTGTTGTCTGCCGCAGGGACTACGGTGCCAAAATGCTTCTTGAAGATCTCTGGGTGTTCCTGCAGGGCAGAATCCGTGTCCGTGAATATTACTCCTTTCTTCTCGAGGTCTTCGCGTATCTTGTGGTACACGACTTCAGAATCATACTGCGCGCCTACGCCTGCTAAAAACTTGCGCTCAGCCTCGGGAATTCCCAGCTTGTCGAATGTCCTCTTGATGTCTTCGGGAACGTCATCCCAGTTGCCCGTCTTCTTGTCAGACGGGCGCATGTAGTAAATAGTCTTCTGGAAGTCAATATCAGAGAGATTAGCACCCCATTTCGGCATGGGCTTCTGCTCGAAAATCTTCAGCGCCAGCAGCCTGAAGTCAAGCATCCACTTCGGCTCTTTCTTGACGGCAGAGATTTCCCTGACAGTGCTTTCAGTGAGCCCGACCTGGGTCACGTGCGTGTACTGCAGGTCGTCATGCCAGCCGTACTTTTCGGCGTATTTCTGGTTTACTTCGATGTTTGCCGTCATTTTGCCAGCCACCCGTAGCCTTCCTTCTCCAGCTTCTGGACAAGCTCCGGCCCCCCGCTTGCAGCTATTTTGCCGTCCTGCATTATGTGGACTGCATCGGGCTTGAGATAATCGAGTATGCGCTGGTAGTGCGTGATTACGAGTGCGCCGAAGTCCGCGCCGCGCAACGAGTCCACGGCGCTTGCGACAGCTTTCAGCGAGTCTATGTCAAGGCCGCTGTCTATTTCATCAATCATGGCAAAGCCCGGCTCTGCAAGCAGCATCTGCAGCGCTTCCGTGCGCTTGCGCTCGCCTCCGGAGAGCCCGCCGTTGACGTCGCGGTCCATGAAAGCGCTGTTCAGCCCGAGGAGCTCGAGCTTAGCAGTGACTTCTTTCTTGAACTCTGCCATGGCCTGGGGCGTCGGCTTTTCAAGGCCGCGCTTCTTGCGGTAAATAGTCCAGAGAAGGTGCGATAGCCCCACGCCCGGGACTTCTATCGGGTTCTGGAATGCAAGGAAAAGCCCTAGCTCCGCGCGCTCGTGAGGCTGCAGCGCTAGCACGTCCTTTCCGTTTAGAATAATCTGCCCTTTCTCGACCTTGTATTTGGGGTGGCCCATTATAACTGCAGAAAGCGTGCTCTTTCCCGAGCCGTTTGGTCCCATGAGCGCACATACCTGCCCGTCCTCGACGCGCAGGTTTATTCCGTTGAGTATCTTTTTCCCGTCGACCGAGACGTGAAGGTCCTTGATTTCCAGGTAGCCCATATTTGCACTCTCCGTTGAATTCGAAAATATCCCTGTTCAGAGGCGACTCCCGATTTTCACTTTCTCAATTTCCAATAATGCTGAACAAATGATTTTCGAAATTTTCCCTTTGATTATTTCCCTTTTCTCAGGTCTTTCTTCAATTCTGTCCTGAACCTTTCCTCCTTCTTCGGCGCTTCGCCGTGCGTGTCTACTATTGAGCTTTCGTGCTTGTATTTTGCCTCTTCTTTTTCTCCGGCTTTGTAGCCCCTTACTATCGAGACGTCCTCTTCCTTGTATCCGCGCGCTTCCGTTGTTGCGGCGGTCGCATAGCCCGCTGCGGCTCCTGAGTTCTTGTATCCGAAGTTCGCGCTTGAGGCGACCTTTTCCTCGCCTGCAACTATCGCCTTTTCAGGGACTGCCGCTTTTTGATCTACCGTGAGCTGCGTCCCGATGAGGCACGACCAGTCCAGGTGCGCGTCCGTTAAGTCCGCTTTCCGCAGGTCGTTCGCGCACAGGTGCGCCCACATCAGCACAGCCTTCCTGAAGACTGTGTTCTCCATGAAGGCGTCGCGCAGGTTTGCGCCGCTCAAATCTGCACTTTCAAAGTTCGCGCTTTTCAGCACCGCGTTCGAAAGTATTGCCCTTGTCAGCACGGACTTCCGCAAATCTGCTCCCGTCAGGTCCGTGCCTGTAAAGTTTGAGCCTTCAAGGTTGGCTCCGACTAATATAATACCCTTGAGGTTGAGGTTGCTGAAATTGGCACCCTTGAGGTCAAGGCCGGCAAAGTTCCTCTCCCCGTGGGCGAACTTGTTTATGACTTCCTGGGCATTTTCAGCCATTCAAACCCTAAGATGCGAAGCTCCTATAAAGCAAGCATCTGATAAACTTTTACAATTTTGTAAAAGTTGTAAACCTATTGGACATCGCAGCAATATAAAGCTTAACGATGTTATGGTTTGCTTCGTATTACAAGCCTTATTAGCTCTAATTCTGCTTCCAGATAGGTCAAAAACTCTTAAACCGCCCGTTTAAGCCCCTTGCATGCCAAGTCATGGATGGTTTTTGCATGGCAAGCAGGCTTGTAGGAAGCGGGGAAGGGCCCGATGAGCAGGGATTTCTGAGGCTTCCAGAGATTGGCCTTAACCTGCCCGATTTTGAATGGGAATTTACCGCTTTCGAAAGGCCCAGCATGCCGAAATGGAAGCAGGAAGTCCTTCGCAGGGAGGCGGAGGCAAATCCAAACGAGCTTTACCGCCTTCTTGAGGACACCGAGTGGGCGCCTTTGTCGGAAGCTATTCTTTACGCAGAGCTTCATGGCAAGCGGGAGAGCAGGAAGTACTTCGTTGCGAACCTGTCCATGAAGCTAGGCAGGATAAGGCATGACGCAAGCTTCCTCCAGTCGCTTTGTGAGATAAAGGGGCTCGCCGCAAGGCTGGAAAAGCCGTGCATAGAAGTCGAAATATACAGGAACGATAATCCGTACGAAGCCATGGGCAGGGCAGTGAGGTCTTACGAGAAACGCTACCTCGAAAAGCAGCAAAAATAGTCCAATATTTCTCTGAACGACATTCTTGAATCTATATATACCGCCCTCGTTAAACGATTTATCATCTGTTAAGTAGTTTAGCTGCGCGTCCGCTCCTAAACTGCTTCGGCGGTGTGTTTTTTGCTCGAAGACGCCTACTCGAAGCAAGTCCTATACACGTATTCGATAGAGCACATGCCCCAGAGCAAGAAAGTCCTCTTCTTCTACGCAATCAAAGGAAGAAATAACAAGCCCGGCATCTTCGAAAGGCTGAAAATCCAGCAGCTCGGCCGCTGCGTTCTCCTCGTCCCGCCTGAAGGCGCGGCAGAATTCGAGCAATTCCTGCAGAAATGGAGCTGCACTTTTACCAAGCGCAATGTGATGGTGGCCGGATGACGCGCGAAACAGTGAAGCTTGTGGCCGTTGCGGTCGTCCTCCTTGGCCTTGGAGTCCTGCTCCAGTCAGGAATCACGGGCTTCGTGACGTCCGGGGCAAAGTGGTCCATTAGCACGGAGTTCAGTATCAGCAGTTCCAGCCCCCTGGTGCTCAGCCTCAGCAGCGCCTTCGGCGGAGCGCAGGGCTACGATTATTTCGCCTTTCCGTCAGCAGGCCTCAGCACCGCAATCGCAGGCGACACGCTCACGATTACTGCAAAGCCCTCTGCAAGTTCGGTCGAGAGGGCGACAATCCGCGCAGAAAAGAACGGGATATCGTCGGAGCAAGCAATAACGATAAGAGTTACGGACGCCCGGCAGCAGTTCGCGGCAGCGTCCGCAGTGCAGCAGTTCCCTGCAGGCGGAAAAACCTATTCGCGCGACGAGACTGTTTACACCAACGGCAGTCTCGCGATAGGCACGAAGACAGGCGACGCAGCTTTTGACGTCAGCTTCACCCGCATAATAAAGTCGAACGAGCTGAGGATGGAGTTCAGCCATAATAGCGCATCGAAGCAAAGCGTCGGCATCGAAGGCATAAGCAGCTACGCGCTGAGCAACCCGAACCCTGCGCCTAGCGAGAAAGTCATAGTCATCGTCCCGCTTGTGAGCGGAAAAGTACCCGAGTTCCGCCTGCGCATCGGCACCAGCGAGCTCTACAACTTGGGCGAAGGCGCGGTAGCGCAGCCGGCACAGCCGCCGGTGCAGGTAAACGTCTCCAACGGAACGCAGGGGTCGAGCTCGGCGTTCGGAGCAATGCGCGTTTTCGTTGAAGACCACCGCGGAGGCAGGCGCCAGGCTGAGGTGCTTGGAGTGAGGCGCCGCTCGGCAGGCTCGGGATTCGGCGCAGCAAGCGCAGAGCTCATCAACGTCACGATAGAGCTTGCCGTAGGCAAGACTCTTGACCTGGAGGGGGTTCCGAACGAAACTTTGGTTGTAAGGTTTGAGGAAGGCGTGAGGAGCGACTTGCATGGTAATTTTGCCATAGACCTTTCAAACCTGGCCTTCAGCAGGGCGATTTACAGCCAGGTGGCTACAGGCAACTTCCTGCAGAGCTGCAAGCAGTGGAACTACACCGAGCAGCGTTGCGACGGCACATGGTCGAAAATCAGGAACCTGACGCCTGGCGAGAGGTACTCTATTGAGCTGACTCCTGGCGACCCCGCTTTCGGCGAAGGCGGCATAACCCGCGTGCTGTCAGGGGTAACAACGCTGACGGCAACGGGCACGCTGGTACCGATAGGCGCGACGGTAAATAACGCAACGTCCGTGCTGTTCTTCAGCTCGCGCTCAAACATCAACACTCCGGACGGGACTCACGTCCAGGGCAGGCTGTTCAACGCGACGCATATTGAATTCAACAGGCCTACGGCTGCGGTAGCAATGAACATCAACTGGTATCTTGCCGAGTTCGACGGAGGCGTCGCAGTCACGAGGGGAAGGAACAGTATAGGAGTCGCCAACGCTGAGGCGTCAATCTACACGGGAAGGGTATTCAATTCAAGCGCCACTTTTATCGTTCCCGGCGGCTTCAACCAGACGGGAACCACTGCAGGGGCGGACGATCTTACAAGGTTCAGAATAATCAATACAACTCACGTAGGCCTTGTGTTCCAGCAGACCGGAGAGGTCACAGACATCGCTGACTGGCAGATTGTGGAGTACAACGGCTCAGTTGTCCAGCGCGGCCTGCAGACCATGGCCTCAGGCTCTGCACTGCTGGACGTGAACCTCAGCACCGCAGTGAACACAAGCCGCAGCTTCATGATATTCAGCTACTCCATTTCAGGAAACTTCTTTGCCAGCGGGGCACTGTTAGGAAGGCTGTTGAACGCAACCCAGGTTAGGTTTGAAAGGAATCAGACAGGCGCGTCGGCAGACATAGCATGGGAAGTAATACAGCTTCCAACAGGCAGTTCTGTGCAGCACAATTTCGCAGACTTCAACTCTGCCACGACTGCCAGGAACATCGCAATTACAAGCGTGAACACCAGCCGTGCAGTAGCTTTCTCGCCCAACTCAGCAATAGCGGGCTTCTCGTTTGGGGCACACAACTTCACGGCAGACGACATAATGGGGCACGGTTTGGCAACATTTAACCTCACGAACAGTACCAACCTTGAGCTTACAAGAATCCCGACAGGCAGCAACGCGTCTATTAGTTGGTTCGTCGTGGAATTCAACGCGCCCTTCGTCGATTCAATAGCACCTCTGGTGAACACGCTCAGCATATCGCCGCAGCTTATCAATCGCACAAACTCGCTGAACATAACATCTAACGTGACGGATGAATTCAGCTTGGACAAAGTCTTCGCTAATATCACGTTTCCCAATGGCACTGTCCAGTTCATCCGGATGACCAATACTACAAAGGATTTGTACAACCTGACCTTCGTAACGACGAGCGTCCATCCTGCAGGCTTGTACAACGTTACAATCTACGCCAATGATACAACCAGCAACATAAACGGCACCGTCGGGGGCAACTTCACGGTCAAAGGAAACGCAAACCTCATCCTGAGCCTGAACCAGTCCCAATACTTCCAGGGAACAGCGTCGCAGCCATCCGAAAACCCCGGCTTTGGGATAAAAGTGTTCATACCATACCAGGCAAGGCTCGTCGACCCGTTCCTTGGAACTGTGATAGGCGATGCGACATGCAACGTGACGGCAAACAATACAGGCTCTTTCACGTCCCTGTCATTCAACAGCACGACAGGAAACTACACGGGAGAGCTAGACACCTTCAGGGAGTACGCAAACACGACCTTCACTGTAAGCTGTGTGAGCCAGAATTACAACAATATAACGAACTTCACGACAGCAAGGATAAAATGGGAAAATTACATAGCAGAAATCAGGAATATCTCTTACGGGAGCGTTTACAGCAACCTCACGACAGCAACGACGTTCCTTACCAAGGTAAGGCCGTCTACGAATTCAGTGCTGGCCAAGACTTTCAATGTAACAATCTCACCCAACTCAACCAACATTTCCTTGTTTGACTTGGACTTCTGCGGCTCCAACACGAACATAAACTGCACTTTCCTAAGGGATTACCTCATGCATCCCGAAGTTACGCTGCGCGCCAACCTTTCGGCCTCTGCTGACAACATATGCGACGTCATGCTCTGCCAGCGCATCAAGACCACCAACCTGGAGACAGTATTCAAGACGTGCGGGCCCGGCCAGAACGTCACTACGAGCCCGACTGTCTTCCAGCAGGTAGCTCCTCTTGACGGAGTCACTATACAGCAGGGCTTCTTCATTTCCATGGGCGTAGTTTGCAATGCAAAACCCTCTGTTGTAAGTCCAACAGCGTTCAACCTCACGCTTTACTATAATTATTCGGGCCAGCCTGTCAGCCTGGAGATATCCAATCCTTTCAACACGTTCGTCTCAAGCCAGGACATAGCGCACAGCCAGTCTGCGCTGACTTTCACAATTGGCCCGAACCAGCGGCTAAACCTTACGCTAAACCATACAAGGCAGTTCAACAATACCCTGAGCGAGGCAAGGTCAATACTTGTGAGGAGCGTGCTGGAAGTACTTGTGCAGTTCAAGCCTTCCGCGATTCCAAACGCTACAAGGCTGTTCAACTCCACGGGCCAGCTCTGGGCATCTGACAACGCTTCTATGGGGGCGCCCAACACACTGACAGTATCAGGCGACGATATAGTCACTTACCAGACCGAGGCGTTTCCGCCGTTGAGCTTGAGGAACGAGACGCTTCAGGTGATTCACCGCGACGCACTCCGCGATAACGAGACTTCTATTCTTAATGCAAGCGCAAGAAAGGTGTGGCAGGCTGAGGTGCGCACAATATTCGCATCCGATGTAGAGATAGAAAACATCACCGCGTTCACCAACTACTCGGCATACTTTAACGTAGCCGCGGACAGCGAGTTCCAGTTCTTCGCCAACCTTACGAACAGCAGCGGCACGTTCAACATTACCTCGCAGATAGCTGTCAACAGGGCGGCAAAGACCGTCACGTTCCCTGCCCGGCACCTCTCGACCGTGACGTTCGGCGTAACGGCGCAGGACACTAAGGCTCCGGAAATAAGGAATGCGTCGGCAGCCCCGCCATCCATCAACAGGACCCAGTCCGTTAACATAACCGCTAACGTGACCGACGGAGTCGGGGTCAGCCAGGTCTTCGCCAACATAACCTTCCCCGACAGCACCGCGACGCTGCTGCGCATGACAAACCAGACTGGAAGCATCTTCAACGCGACGTTCACGGCAAGCCTCTCGGACCCCGGCGGCCAGTACAACATAACCATAATCGCGAATGACACGTCCAACAACTTCAATTCAACCTCGGACGGAACGTTCAACGTAACAGTCAATGCAGGGAGGCTAAACATAACTCTGCTCCTGCCTCTGCCGGGCCAGCTGACAAACGTGTCGCAGAACGCAACGTTCATCGTGCGCGCAAACGTAACGTGCCTCGACGGCGGAGGCGCATCCTGCGGAAGCATCACGGCATTGGCGAGGCACAACTCAACCTTCAATTTCACGGCGCTGGGCACGGGAGCCGACGGAAGCCTGACCGTAAGCAGTGCAGGAACCATAGTCAACAACTACACTTACCTCCAGCAGAACGCCGGCGCGGGAGCAATAACTATTGCGGCGAATTCTACGGCGAATTTCCAGGTAGGGCAGGAAATATTCATAATACAGGTGCAGAACGGCACGCAAGGCACGGGAGGCGTGTACGAGTTCGCAAGGATAATAGGCATCAGTGGCAACAACTTCACGCTTGACCGCGTCCTCCTGAACAGCTACTTCAATGGAGCGCAGAATGCCTCGAATTCCACAACAACGCAGATAGTCCTTGTAAGGAATTTTGCAAACGTCATTATAAATTCAGGCGCATCCATCACAGCCCCTGCATGGGACGGCTTCACGGGCGGAATAGTAATCTTCAGGTCTAATGGCACGGTCAACGTGAGCGGAGCAATAAACGCAACAGCAATTGGATTCCGCGGAGGGCTCGGAGGAAATGCAGACGGCGGCGAGAACGGGGAGTCCTTCGACGGAAAGAACGGCAAAGGCGGCGATGATTGCGCATCAGGAGCGAACTGCGCCGCAGGCATAGGAACGCTGGGCGGCGGCGCAGGCCAGCAGAACAACGGAAGTTCTAACACCGCAGGAATCCGCGGAGGCGGAGGCGGCGGTGGTGACGAGGCAGGAGCAGACGCCACTAACGGCGGCGGAGGCGGGGCAGGAGGCGGCTACGGCGGCGGAGGAGGAGGCGGAGGCGGCTCGGGTGATGCAGGCGGAGCAAGCGGGAATGGAAGCACTGGCGGTCAGACAGGTGTTTCGGCAGGAGGCGGCGGAGGCGCGCCGGCAGGAACGATCGCACTCACAGGCGGCACCGGCGGAGCCGCAGGCAGCGACGGCACAGGAGGCACTAACGCATTCGGCGGCGCAGCAGGCTCAGGGAGCACGACAGGAACAGGAGGGGGCGCAAACATCTTCGATGCAGACTCAGGAGGCTCAGGCGGCGGAGGAGGAGGAATCTATGGCGCTGCGAACCTTCTCACGGCTTTCTTCGGCTCAGGCGGAGGCGGTGGCGGAGACTCGAACGAGGGCACAAGCACAGGAAGGGACGGCGCAGCAGGAGGAGGCATGATATTCATCGCAGCAAGAAATATAGTCGTCCAATCATCGGGAAGAATACAAGCAGACGGCGGCAACGGAACTGACGGCGGTGCAGACGCCGACCCGGTAGGCGCTTCAGGAGGCGGCGCAGGCGGAAGCATACGCTTCAGGGTCGTGAACGCAACTCTTGGCGCAGGCCAGGTAACTGCACTCGGAGGACAGGGCGGTGCCGTAGCAGCGGGGACAACTTCGAACGGCGCAGGCGGTGGAGGAGGAGGCGTCGGCAGGATAAGGCTTGACTTACTTGAAATCAGCGGAAACTCCGAGCCCGGCTCGGCTTTCAACACGACCGAAATCCCGTTCAGCGGCGTCGCCGAAGTATTCGTCGACATTAACGTTACCAGCGGAGCTGTCCCGTTCTTTACAGGAAACGAGCAGCCCCAGACTTGCACTTCGATCGCAGCAGGCGAGTCGTGCATAGTAAGCTGGACCGTCAACGCGACTGGCGCCATAAGCCGTCAGTTCAAGTTCAGCGTCAACGCGACCGGAGGCGAGGCAGGAATCGCGGCGAACGCTTCGCAGAACGCAACAGTGCAGATAGTAGGGCCTGCAGCGGCTCTAGGGGTGCTTGAGCTTACATCGCTCACGCCTGCAGCAGGAAATACAACGGAAGTCACACAGAACAGCACTTTCAACTTCAGCGTCAGGGTCAACTGCACTGGCTCGGGAAGCTGCGGTCTTGTGAGACTGGCTGCGCGCTTCAACAGGACTGGACAGACCTTACCGAATGCAAACATTTCAGTCCTTCTAAACGAGACGCCGTTCTTCATTTTACAAAGTTCGCCAAGGGATATAGACGTTGTGGTCACAATACTCGATTCGACTACGTTCGAGCTCCGCAAATACAAGAACGTGAGCGGAGGATGGCTGGAGAAGAACATAAGCGACCCGCAGGGTGGAATAGAAGCCCTTGAGATAGGCGACGCCAACAATGACGGGCTCAACGACATAGTTGTTTCATTCGCGCAGGCTTCAGGCGTGACTGACGTCCGCATCTATGAGTATAACGTTTCTACAGGCAATTGGGTTGAGACAAACGTCAGCGGCGAAATAGCCCTGAACGCAGAAGACGTTGCCATAGGCGACGCAGACAACGACGGAAAGAATGACATCGCAGTTGCTTTCGAGAGGACGGCATCGGGCCAGCCTGCCACCGGCGTGGTGCGCGTCAGGATGTACGGCTTCAACGGCACCCGCTGGAATGAGTTCAACATAAGCCCCATTGGATATCAGCACAGCGCCCAGTTCGTCGAGATAGGCGACGCAGACAACGACGGCCTCAACGAGATAGTAGTCGTCTTCGCCAACGTCACGTCCTCGGATAACACCATCGAATCAAGGGTAGCCTTGTTCAAGAACCAGTCAGGCGGATGGGTGCAGTATAACGTAACTCCTCTCCGCGGAGGGCAGCAGCGCAGGGCAGAGCGCATCAAGATAGGCGACCCTGACAACGACGGAAGGAACGAGATAGTCACGGGCTTCCACAACTGGACCCCCGGCTTGAGCTCCAACGCGAACGGCACTCTTGCGATTTTTGACAACGAGACAGGCGTCTGGGTTGAAACAAACATTACCAGCACAAACGCCATCATGGACGGGCTGGACATAGGCGACGCGGACGGCGACGGAAGAATTGACGTGGCTGTGATATGGGACATAAGCACTTCAGGCACGGGCCAGTCTTACGCCGCGCTCTACACGAATGTGAGCGGCTTCTATAACCAGACGAACCTGACTCCGGTGCTCCCGGCAATATCGCGAGATATAGCGATAGGCGACGCCGATGGCGACGGGGTTACGGATATAGTAATTGCAATGGCAAGCGACCTCCGGTGGCTGCGAAACATAACCGGCAATATAGTCAACGTTACGATACATACGTTCGCAAGCGGCATCGACATAGATTCTGCGGAGATAGGCGACCCGGACAATGACGTCAGGCAGAACAACCTCTCATGCGGCACGCTCAGCGCCGGGCAGTCGTGCACGCTTAACTATACCATAAAGGTCACGGGACCCATAGGGACTTTCTGGAGAATAGACCTTAACGCAACATCTGATACAGTGACAAGCAACGACTCTGCAGACCCGATAATAAGTATCGTGGGCGCTCCGGTTGTTGCTGTTATTGCAAACGTCTCAGTAAGGAACCTGACCCAGGCAGGGCTCAGCTTCCTGCTGAACGAAAGCTTCAACATCACTGTCAACGCTTCGGCAGCTGCAGGGCTCATCGACAGGGTGCTTGCGAATATTACTCTGCCTGATGGCACGAAGGTCCAGGCGCGCATGCTTAACAATACAAAGGACATTTTCAACCTGACCTGGACCAACATGACGCTGAAAGGCAGGTACAACGTCACGTTTATCGCAAACAACAGCCTGGGCACCGTCAATGCCACGGTCACGACCTTCTTCGAGCGCCGCGCATCCGCGATGGTGATAGACCTTGTCGATGCAAGCGGCCAGCCGCTGAGTGCCAGCGTAGTAATAGACGCAAACGTCTCGGGAATGCTTACGCTGAACATAACACCCAACAGCACGCTAAGCCTAATCAGGGTATTCAACTACTCCCAGAACAGCCCCAACAGCGTCATCAGGTTCGGGAACCAGACCAACG
>Ga0187892_10007075_pt1 | contig 16222 bp, 11 predicted proteins | sample MA1701073metaG_FD_139345 | JGI IMG/M metagenome (GOLD analysis project Ga0187892, IMG submission 139345) | Bio-ooze microbial communities from a basaltic lava cave in the Kipuka Kanohina Cave System on the Island of Hawaii, USA - MA170107-3 metaG ... | reverse complement strand
GGCCACGCGCCAGGATATTTGGCCGTCAGATCTTCGGCGACGACTACGCGCGTGCGCTGCACGAGCGCCGCGATCGCCGCGTGACAAACGCCGTTAGGCCCGAATCGCTCTTGTGAGAACTGCTCGAGGCCGACGCGTCCATCAATCAGCGCGGCGCCCACGCAATACGCGAGGCTGAACTTCCCGCTGTATGGCGTGCGTGGATTCATCTCCTTCACGATCTCGTAACCAGGGCCGTACGTCTCGATTTCGATGGCGCTTATATCACTGCTGCGCGCCAGCGGTCGCAATTCAAGCGCAACATCGATAGCCGAATGCGTGTGTCCGCAGCACGAGTGCATCTTGTAGCAGTTCTCGCTGATCTTCCAATCCTCCCCAAGACCATCGGTGACGCGCGTGGCGTCGAATCTGCGTCCCATTGCGCGGAAGAATCCGCGTTCACCTTCGAGAATCCGAGTGGCGCCGGTGAAGCCTGCGGCGGCGAGGTCGGCGGCGAGCACACCGTTGAACGCCGCCTTGCCGGGATGCAGGTGTTTGCTCATCGCGCCATCGGCATTGAACTCCCAGAGACCGGCGGCTTGCGTGCCGGCAGTGCCTAACGCGTCGAGCAGTTGCGTCGCGTCCAAGCCGAGCAACGATCCGGCGGCGACGGCGGCGCCGAAGGTTGCAGCCGTACCAGTCGGATGCCAGAAGCGATAGTGATCGGGATTGACTGCCTCGCCAATCCTCAAGGCGGTTTCGTAGCCGAGCGTTACGGCGAGGAGAAAGGACTGGCCGTTTGAGTGCTCGCGTTCGGCGACTGCGAGGGCTGCGGGGATGATCGGCGCTGCGCCGTGGATCGTGGAGCTCTTGTGGATGTCGTCGAGCTCGAGAATGTGCGAGGCGACGCCGTTAGCGAGCGCGGCGCCGGCGGCCGATGATCGTGCGGCGCTGAATACAGTCGCTTCGTCGGATGCCCCAAAGCTCGCGACGACTTGCTGCGCGAGGCGCGCGGGAGGTTCCAGCGATCCGGCGAGAGCAGAGCCGAGCCAGTCCAGGATGGAACGCTTAGTCTCAGCAATGACGTTAGGCGGAGTGTCGCAATACCGTGCTGCTAACATCGCCTCGGCGAGGCGGCGGGTGAGATCGGGCGCATGTAGTGCAGTCATCGGAATGACCACATGACTCGGCGTTTAATGGTGCGAGAACACTTCACGATCTCGTTAGGCCAAGCTGGGCGTGGAGGGTCGTTGTGGTTGCAGCATCTGACCGACGCGTTCTATCGTTTCGCGCGTGCTGTCTTGCGGCACGGCCATCAGAGCATCGTCGAGCGTAAACCAGCGCACCTTCGCAGAGCCCGACTCAGGAATTACAGCCCCGGGCCGCGTGGTGGCGAGTGGGTAGCGGATGTCGCCGTGTTCGTGCTCCGGCTCTCCATGGCCTGCGGGCACCGGCACAATCGCCACATGAACAATCACTGGCTGGGCAGGATCAGGCCATGAGACGAGATCGGGAAGACCCGTCTCCTCTCTCGCTTCACGCAGCGCGATGTCGAAGGGGTGAGTCTCTCCGACGTCGGCGTGGCCGCCCACCTGCAGCCAGCACCGCATGCGTTCGTGCCAACGAAGAAGGATGCGCGCGGTGTCCGGATGCACGACGACAGCGGAGCCAGTCATGTGCAGGGGAGTGGAGCGGTTCCACAAATCGCCCTCGGCAGCCATCGCACGCAATCTTGCGACGTCGCGCGCCTCCGCGTCCGATTGCGGCGCGTACTCCTCGAGCGCTGCGGCCAATGCGTTATTGCTGGGCAAAGTCATTCACTCTGAAAATGGCGCCGACGCCACGCTAAGCGAATCGCCACAGGACGAGAAGTGTTGGGACGGCTACTGCAAACCAGAGCAGGAATCCATACGCGAGCGGTCGAAAACCCACTGTGCGCAGCTGATCGCGTGTCACGCTCGTGCCGACGAGGAAAAGTGTGAGCACAAGCGCCGTCCGGCCAACGCGTGCCGTCATGTCGAACAGCGGTGTGGTGTTGCTGGGAGCTAGGGAGCGAACGATGGCGGCGAGCACGAAGAGTCCGATGAACCACGGAATCGGCAGCTTGCCGTTGCCTAACGCGGCCCTGCTGCGCACCGCCAGAGGCGCGAGCAAAGCGAGAGGCAGGATCCAAAGCGCACGGGCGAGCTTGAGGACAGTGGCCTCGTGCAGCGCCAGAGGTCCATAACTCGCCGCCGCGCCAACGACCGAGCTGGTGTCGTGAATGGCGAGAGCAGCCCAGACGCCGAATTTGATGCTCGCTCAGTCCGACGAAGTGGCCGATGGGTGGGAAGATGTAGAGAGCAATCGCGTTGAACACGAAGACAGTCGCGAGCGAAACGCTCATTTCCTCACGCGTCGCCCGGATCGCCGGACCGATGGCCGCGATTGCGCTGCCGCCGCAGATGCTCGTTCCAGCCGAGATGAGGATCGTTAGGTTCAGGTCGACCTGCATCCAGCGGCCGAGCTGAAGTCCGACGATGATTGCCGCGACGGTGAGGAGCAGCGTATAGACGAATCCGGTCGAGCCGGCGCTGAGCAGCCTGTCGAGCGGGATACCGAACCCCAAGGCGACGATCGCCACTTTAAGCAGCCCGGCGCTCACGCTGCCTGTGAGGCGAGACCGTGGATTCCCGACGGCGAGCGAGAACACAATGCCCGCAGCCAGCGCAAGCGACGGCGTTGCCAATGGTGTAAGCGAAAGGGCGGCTCCCAGGCAAAGGAGCGCCGCTCGCATGATCTGGAGTGAGAGACCGAGAGCGTCAGCGCGGGCTGTCATGAGGGTCGCGAAAGAAGCGTTGCTGCACAGCCCGCGTCCAGCGCAATGAGGCGCCTAACGTCGTAGCAACCTTAAACTTTCAGAGGCCTGGCGTTGCGACGTTGAATCGCAGCATCAGGAGGAACACTTCGCCGAATTAACGCGTGGGTCCATTCTTGGCGGTACGAGTCGTCCGGAGGGAAGACCGCCAGCAGTCGTGTTGCTGCTTCGCGGCAACGGTCCAAGTCTGTATTTGGTCTATCCGCGTCGAGCAGCGCGCCGAACGCGGTGTACTGAACCGCCATTGTGCGCGAAGTATCGTCGATCGTTGTGGAAGCGTCCGCGTACCCGCGATACTCGTAGCGCCGCAACAGATTGCGACGCATTGATGGCCGTGAGCGTGTCGGCCATGCGCTGCGTGACAGAGCGCGCGCTCGATGCCGCGGCGGGGTTCCGAGCCTCGGCGGCGCAGCCCAGCAACGCCCCCATAACGAGTGTCAGAACGACTCGCGTGGTCCGCGCGAGAAATGCCAGAGGCGTCAGTCGGTTCGAAGCGCTCCGACTGGATCCAGTTTGAGAGCTCGGCGCGCGGGAACGACGGTCGCCGAGAGCGCGACGACGGCCAGTATCGCGATAGACGCTGAGTACGCCATCACATCCACTGGAGTGGTATTGAACAACATGCCGCGAATCAGACGCGCGCTCGCCCATCCCCCGATCGCGCCTGATAGAGTCCCGAGACAGATAATCACTGACGACTCACGAAGGATCAACACGAAGATGCTCGCGCTCGTCGCTCCCAACGCCTTGCGCACGCCGATCTCCCGCGTTCGCTGCGCAATGTTGTACGCCACGACACCGGACATTCCGATGCATGCAAGCACGAGTGCACATGCGGCGAATGCGGCTATGATCTTGATGGAGAGCAGTCGTGGCTGCAGCGTGTTCTTCACGGCATCTTGCATCAAGCTGAAGTCCTTCTCGCCAACGGCACCTTCGGCTACCAGACGTGGTTCCACCGAACGGACCGCGCGCACGAGTGCCGGGATCGATCTCGCGCCGTCGCGGGCGCGAACAATCAGGTTCCCCCATGGCCACGTCTCCAGCGTGTACGGGACGTATACCTCGGGAGCGGGAGCTGCGTCTTGCGACGCTTGATGCACGTCGGCGACCACGCCAATGACGCTCCCCGTGAGCGGCTGACCGAAATCCTTCCTGTTTTGCGAAGCGCGCGTAACCGTTAGGCGCTGGTCCAACGCGCTGCTTCCAGGCCAGTACAGCCGTGCCATCGACTCATTGATTACGAAGGCGCCGCCAGGCGTGCGCATGTCGGCATCAGTGAACCAGTGACCGCTGCGCATCGTCATGCGCATCGTGCTCAGATAATTGCTCGATACCGTTCGATAGAAAATCTGGTTTGAAGAATCCAGCGTCGAGCGTCCATCGATCGTGAGCGTGGTGGTGATCGCTGCGCTTCCGAACGGCGCGTGATTGATGAACGCGGCATCGACGACGCCGGGGACACTCTTGGCTGCATCCATCAGCCGCAAATACAGCGTGGCGGCGTCTGGCGGTTGTGCGTACGCTGACGTTGGTCGGATCCGGAACGTGACGATTCCCGGCGCATCGAAACCAATGTCAACATCCGCTGCCCGCCGGAAGCTTTGGACGAGCAATCCGGCGCACACAAGCAACACGTGCGCGAGTGCGAATTGCATCGTCACGAGCACTCGGCGAAGGCGTGAGACGGCAGGAGCGCCGATCGATCCGATACCGCGCGCTTGCAGTGCGTCGGAGCCGTGAGCGCGCGTCGCAAGCACGGCCGGCCAGAGCCCACACCCGAGCGCAGTAAGTAGCGTAGCGCCGGCAGCGAGCGAAAGCACCCGCCAATCGACGCTCAGTTCGTCCATACGAGGCAGCTGCTGCGCGAGGAAACTGCGCGATACCTTAACACTCCAGACCGCGAGTGTCGCGCCAGCGGCGCCACCTAACGCCGAAAGCACGAGACTCTCGGTCAGTAGCTGCCGCACGACTCGTCGCCGCGATGCGCCGATGGCGCTGCGCAGAGCCAGCTCGCGGCCTCTGCTCGTTAGGCGCGCCAGCAGAAGCCCGGCGACGTTCGCGCACGCGAGCAGTAGCACAGCGATGGCAGCCGCGGACATCGTCCAGACCATTGTTGCGACATTGCCGAGCAATTCTCGCTGTATCGGAATCATGGACGGCATCCAGTCGGCTTGCTCACGAGGATACTCAGCGGCGAGCCGGGCGCCGACGGTTCGCATGAACACAGCTGCCTGCGCTGAATCGACGCCGACGCGCAGCCGGCCTAACGTGCGGCTATCGGCGTGGAAGCCGCGCTGCTGGAGTATGTCTGGATGTCGATACTGCGAGATTGGCTGCCACAGATCTGCGAACGGTGGATAAACTGCGCCGACAGGAAGAACACCGACGATTGCCACGGCCGCGCTGTCAACGATGACTGTGCGTCCCACGATTGTTGGGTCCCCGCCGAATCTCCGGTGCCACAGCCGATGCGATATGACAGCTAACGGAGCAGACGCTTTTTGATCATCGGCCATGAGCACGCGGCCGAGCTGCGCACGCGCACCGAGCAGTGAGAAAAACTCGGCGGCAAAGAAAGCGACCCCGATGTTTTCACAGTCGGCACCGACGCAAAGTTGCGCGCCGTCACCCCGAACGTACGTCACACCATCGAACGCTCGTGCGACTCCTGGATCGCGCTGCCAGTCCGCGACCGTGGGATTCGACGGCGTGCGCAAGCCGCCGTGCGGATCGACTTCGAGCATCATCATCAGGCGATCCGCGTCGCGAAACGGCAGTGATCGGAGAAGGACGTGGTCCGCGATGCTCACGAACGCAGTGACCAGGCCAATGCCTACGGCCAGCGTAAGGATCACGACGGCGGCAAACGTCGGCGACCTGCGCACTGAGCGAAGCAGGTGACGTGTGTCCAGTGTGATGCCATCGATGAGATGCAGCCTCGCTGCGCGACGGCGCTCTTCCTTATAGTAGGCGCGGTTACCATAGCGCTTGAGCGCACTCGTCTTGTCACGCTGTTGCAAGCCATCGAGCTCGAAGTGGTGCGTCATTTCCGCATCTATTTCTCGTTCGAACTCACGCGGACGCAGCCAAGTCCGTGCGCGATGGCGCAGCGCGTCGAGCCATGACATCAGGACTGTCCTGCGCGACCGAGTACGCGCGCGATTGCGAGTGCGATCGTATCGAATGCCGCTATCTCTTCTCCGAGTTTTTTTCGCCCCGATCGCGTGATCGTGTAGTAACGCGCCTTTCTGCCGGTGGGGGATTGCTTCCACTTCGCCGTGACTAGGCCGGCGCCAAGCAGCCGTTCGAGCGCTGGATAGAGCGAGCCATGCTCGACGCGCAGCACGTCATTTGAAAGGCGCTCGATGTGCTGGGCGATGGCATATCCGTGCAATGGACCGAGAGTCAACGTCCGCAGCACGAGCATCTCGAGCGTGCCCGGGAGAAGATCAGGCTTGGGCATCAGGTATAGACAGCCTTCATATGCATATGAAGGTAGTCTAGATATGGCGCCGCAGGCAAGCGGACGCGTTACGGCGGATGACTCTCGCTAAGTCTGGAGGACGCCAGGCCGGCGAGCCGCGTGTTTTGTGGCCTGCTCGAACGCGTGCGCGATTTGCAAGACGCTCCACTCGTTGCGATGACGCCCCACGATCTGCAATCCGACAGGAAGGCCGCCGGCCGTGAAGCCACCGGGCACCGAGATCGCTGGATTCGCCATGAAGGTGATGTACCAGCAGGAGCGCATCCAGTCGATGTACGTAGGCATCTGTTCGCCGGCGACTTGCGTCGGATAGGCGATCGCGACATCGAATGGCGCCAGCTGTGTCACGGGGAGCACGAAGTACTCGTAGCGCTCGAAGAACTCGGCGCTCTGCGCGTACATGCGGCTCTGCCTAACGAGGGCGCGAGCCACGTCGGCGCTCGTTTGCCGCTCGGCCTCGGCGATCTCCCACTTGATCGTATCCTTGATCCAGTCGGGTCGTTCGCGGGCCATTGCCGCGTAGTTCGAGTGATAAGACAGATGCCGCAAGGTTGGAAAGGCTTCGTCAACGCCGGTGAAGTCGGGCTCCGCTTCTTCGACGATGCAGCCGAGCGACTCGAAGGTGCTGCGCTCGGCGTCGATGACGCGCTTGATCTCGGGCTCGAACGGGATACCGCCGAGTCCTTTCCACCAGGCGACGCGCACGCCTCTGAAGTCGCGGCCGAGTCGTGCGGTGAAGCGCGAGGGATCTTCGACGATGGCGAGCGGGTTGCGCGCCGTTGGTCCTGCGATCGCGCTCAGGAAGAGCGCGACGTCGGCAACGTTGCGCGCCATCGGACCGGAGACCGAAAGGGGCGACCAGGACGTAGCATCTGCCGCAACGCGGCCCGGCGAGGGACGGAAGCCGACCACGTTGCACCAGGCTGCTGGATTGCGCAGAGAGCCGCCGGTGTCGCTGCCGTCGGCGATCGGCATCATTCCGCAGGCGAGCGCGACAGCGGCGCCACCACTGCTGCCGCCGCATGTCTTCGTTAGATCGTATGGATTCTTTGTGGCGCCGAAGATTGTATTGAATGTATGCGATCCAGCCCCGAACTCGGGCGTGTTGGTCTTGCCTAACGTGAGAGCGCCGGCGCGCTTGATGCGCGTGATGATCTCGGCGTCCTTGGTGGGGACGTTGTCGCGATAGAATGGCGAGCCGCGTGTGGTTCGGATGCCGGCGGTGTCGACGAGGTCCTTGTGCGCGATCGGGAGGCCGTGTAGCGGTCCGAGCGGTCGCTTGCGCGCGATGTCTTCGTCCGCTTTGGCGGCCGCAGCCATGGCGGCGTCGGCGACGAGCGTGACGACGGCATTGACTTGTGGATTGATGCGTTCGATCTGTGCCAGGTGCGCGCGCATGACCTCGCGCGCAGAGATCTGCCCACGGCGGATGCGCGAGACGAGCTCAGTCGCCGCCATGAAGCAAAGGTCGTCGTCGGCATCCGATCGCTGTCCATCCACTTTCTCCACGTTAGGCTCGACGGGCTGTGACGGCGGCGGCAGGGAGCCGGTGAGCGCGGCGGCGCCGAGTAGCTGACTGAAGGTGCGCCGACTTATCAATCGCTCGTTAGGGTGTGATGCCATTGGAGGATGCCTTGTCAGTGTAACCGCCCGTCGTGTAAACTGCCGACGCCGCCGCGCCGGCCATAGTACGCCGAACGAAAAACGGCCGCCCGATCTCGGACGGCCGCTTCGATTCGACTGCTTGGCTCCCTTCAGCAGCAATTGGACGTGGGTGAACAGGGACAATCATCGCCACATGTCGGGCACGTGCAGTTGTCGAATGTCATGCTCGCTTCCTCCGTTTGGTAACTATCGGCGCGGCGGCTAAGTCCGACGCGTCGTCTGTGTCGAATGCTTCGATGAGCGGACAGGGAAGTGGATTGCGGGCTCCGCCCACTCCGGGCGGACAGGTCTCATCGCACGCCGCGACCAACGAAGCCAGCGCACGTTTGAGGGCACTGAGCTCCGCGATGCGGCGCTCGATGTCCTGCGCCTTGGCGACCGCTGCCTCGCGCAACTGCCATGGTGCGTCTCCCGACCACGCTCGCTGCCGCAGCCGGACAAGGTCTTCGACCTCCGAAAGAGAAAAGCCGAGCCGCTGAGCACGCTTGATGAAGCGTACGAGGCGGACCGCGTTGCTTGAATACTCGCGGTAGCCGCTGGCTCGCCGTCCGCACGGCTGCACCAGGCCGCGGTGTTCGTAGTAGCGCAGAGCTTCGACCGATACACCGGTCAGAGAAGCGACGTCACCGATCTTTATGGTTTGCTCCCCCGCCGGAAACTGACCAACGCCCATGACGCTCACCTCCATTCGAACGCGCCGGAACGATAGACCCTGAAGTGTACTTTAGAGTCAAGAGCCGGGACTGGGCCGGGACGGCCATTCCCCAGGCATATCCGACGGCCGAACGATGCGTTGCGCGTTGATACCCGACATCCACGGCAACCCTCCTGCGTTGGAAGCGGTGGTGGCTCACATCGCTCAACAGGCCGACGTCGCGATCTACCACATGGGCGATCTTGTGGGCTACCGGCCGTGGCCTAACGAGACACTCGTGCTCCTCCGTGGGCGGATGCTGGCTAGTCCTCTTCGCAGTCCGGGGAGCTATCACCATCTGTTCGGTGTGAAGCCGGCACCGCGTGCCATCACAGATGACGCGCACCACACGTACCGATGATGCAACGGCTGGGAGCTTGCAAGGGCGACGTGCATAGAAGCCGGTCCAGAAGGCAGCGTTCGCGGTGATGCTGTCGAGGCCCGGCGTGCCGGGGGTCACGTACAGCGTATCAGGGCCATTCGCGTTGGTCGGCGCGCGAACGAGGAACTTCGCTCGCCGCAGCGCCGCGATCATGGAGCTTGTGCGGGCGCTCGTCTCGGCGGTGCGATCGTCTGGCGGTACTTCGAACACGAGAGGGCCGCGCGAGCCGGAGTTTCGCACGAGCTCCTGCGCGAAAGAAGACAGCGCGCGAGATGGGTCGTCACGAGACGACTGCCTCAGCGTCTGGCACCCGGCGGCGCAGAGGACGCAGATCAGTGCTGACGCATGTCGCCTAACGCGCATGATCGATGGGGATCCAGCTGCTGTCATCGGCCCACATACCGCATCAGCGAAGCGCAGCTCGTTGCTCGAGCGCCGCCAGCAGCGACGGAATGAATCCGCCAAAGGACCCGTTGCTCATCACAAGAATGAGATCGTTTTCGCGCGCCGTCGTCGCGACTAGGCGCGTCATCTCAGCTACATCGCTCAGTGCTGTTGCCTCGATGCCGCGCTCGTTGAGTTGTCGTACGATCGCTTGAACGTTGAGCTGCTGATCGGCTGGGACTTTGTCATGCGGCTCAGGGATACGGATCGTGACGACATCGGCGTGATCGAACGCCGACGCGTACTCGGCTTGGTGAACATTGCGGCGGCTCGTGTTGGACCGCGGCTCGAAGACGGCCCACAACCTGCGATCAGCGTAGCGTTGCCGGATCCCCTCAATGGTCTCACGCACGGCGGTCGGGTGGTGCGCGAAGTCGTCGATGACTAAAACGCCGGCGATCTCGCCGCTCGGTTCCTGGCGCCGCTTGACGCCGCTGAAGCTCGCCATACCAGCTGCAATTTCGTTAGGCGTTAGGCCAAGCGCGCGCGCCGCGGCGTAGACGCCGACGGCATTCTCCACGTTGTGTTGACCTGACATCGGCAGCAGCACGTCAGTCGCCTCTGGTCCTCGAATGGTGAAGCGCGCGCCGCGGGGGCCAAACGTTAGGTGACTGGCGCTATAGTCGGCGTCGCCGCCCACCGCGTAGGTCACGATAGGAGCCTTGCTATGCGTGCGCGCGAGCCGTAGGGCGCCTGGGTAGGACGCGCTCACACCGAGCCATCCGTTTGCCGGAAGCGTCGCGCAGAGCTTCTCGAACACCGACTCGTAATGCGCGAGATCAGTGAAGATGTCGGCGTGATCGAACTCGATGCTTGTGAGCAATACGCTGCGCGCGCAATAGTGCAGAAACTTGGGTCCCTGGTCCCAATACGCGGTGTCGTATTCGTCGCCTTCGACGACGACGTGCTTACCGCGGCCGATTCTGAAGTTGGTGCCGTAATTGAGCGTAACTCCGCCAACAAGAAACGTCGGATCGCGGCCCGCGTGCACGAGCACGTGCGCCATGAGCGCGGACGTAGTTGTCTTGCCGTGCGTGCCGACGATCACGACGCTGTGCTTGCCTGCGGCGATCAGCGAACCAAAAGCCGCAGGGAAACTCATCTGCGGAATGCGGCGCTCGCGAACGGCCGTTGCCTCGACGTTCACCCTTCGTATGACATTCCCGATGATCACCAGATCGGGGTTTGCGCGATCGAGGTTTGCGGGCGAGTACGGCGTGAAGACCTCGATCCCCCAGTCGCGCAGCATGTCGCTCATGGGCGGATACACGTTCTCATCGCTGCCGGTGACGACAAAGCCTAACGCCTTGAGCATGCCGGCGAATGCACCCATGCCGGTGCCCGCGACGCCGACGAGATGAATGCGCTGAACTGCGCCGGGTGCTATATCCGCTTGGACGACGCCGTCATCGTCGGCATTCATCTCAAACCGCGCCTGGAGCTGTAGTTGCCGCTATGCAAAGAACAGATACGCAATGAATATCGCCGCGATTATCCCGGAGAAATCGGCGATCAGTCCGCACGCAACAGCATGCCTCGTCTTCTTCACACCGACGGACCCGAAGTACAGCGCCAGGATATAGAACGTCGTATCACTGGCGCCCTGGAAAATGCTGACGAGGCGGCCGACGAACGAATCGGCCCCATACGTCTTCATAGCGTCCAGCATCATGCCGCGCGCGCCGCTGCCGCTGAGCGGCTTCATGATCGCCGTCGGCAAGCCTGGAACCCAGCTCGTGTCGAGACCCATGGCGCCGAACATCCGCCCGATCCCCGAGACAAGAAAGTCGAGCGCGCCTGACGCGCGGAACACACCGATGGCGACAAGAATCGCGACGAGATACGGGATGATCCGGATCGCGACAGAAAAGCCCTCCTTCGCCCCCTCGATGAATGCCTCGTACACATTGATCCGCTTAACTAATCCCAATATGACGAAACTGCAGATCACGCTGAACAGCGTGAGGTTGGCGACGAGGTTCGAAATCGTCGCGACCTGTTCCTGTGGCAGGCCGGAGAAATACCAGATCGTCACCGCGATCAGCGCCGTTAGGCCAGCGAGATAGCCGAGTACGACGCGGTCGAAGAGGTTGATGCGTTGGACGATCGCGACCGCGATGAGGCCGATCAGCGTATTAATGAATGTTACGAGGAGCAGCGGCAGGAAAATGTCAGTGGGGTTCACTGCGCCGGCCTGCGCGCGGTAGACCATGATGCTGATCGGTATGACGGTGAGGCCCGATGTGTTCAGCACCAGGAACATGATCTGCGCGTTCGTCGCCGTGTCCTTCTGTGAATTGATCTCCTGCAGCTCCTGCATCGCTTTCAAACCCAGCGGCGTCGCCGCGTTATCGAGGCCAAGGATGTTCGCGGCGAAGTTCATGATGATGGAACCGTGCGCCGGATGATTGGCGGGCACTCCGGGGAACAAGCGGCTAAAGAACGGACGTGCCGCCCTGGCGAGCATGGCGATCGCGCCACCTTGCTCGCCGATCTTCATGAGGCCGAGCCAGAGCGTCAGCACACCCGTTAGGCCCAGCGAGATCTCGAAGCCGGTCTTGGCGTTGTCGAACGTGCTCGTGACCATCTTCGTGAAGATCTCCGTATCGCCGAAGAAGATCAGGCGCACGAGCCCCACGACGAGAGCGATCAGGAAAAACGCGATCCAGATGTAATTGAGGACCATGGGTCAGCGCATGGGGTCAGATGCGATTGAACCTGACACGAGTCTAGTACGTTCGATGAAAGCCGCGTTCAATCGAGTCTGACCCCATCTGTCAGTAGCTCGACAAGCACGGGAACATGGTCGCGCATCAGCACTTCAGTTGCCGCCAACGGGAACTCATATGTGACGACCGGGAGCCCCTGATCGGCACCCCAGGAGCCAAAGGAGCCGGGCGTAGGATAACCCACGTCCCTAACGAGCGGCATGCCGGTTCGCTTGGCGAGTTGCTGCCCCAAAGGACTTTCATCGGCGTCGTCGATGCAGGCGAGCGGCGCGTGTAAGGCCACGACCGCCCTCGGCCTCAGCTCACCGATCAGCGCAATGAGCGCCTGGGTCTCCGGCTCCGAGCCGGCGGTCGTCCCCGGGCTCAGCAGCACGTCGCTGGGATCCTCCATCGTCGAACGGTGCGTCACGGCGTTAGGCTGCCAGTCGCGCGACGGGAAGTTGCGGTTCAGGTCCACACCACGTGCGTTCCCTCGCGTGCCGCGGACGAGACCATCGGGGTTGGCGGCCAGCACCACGGCACTGTGTTCAGGCCGTTCAGTCAGTTGTCTCAACGCGCGCGACAGCGCGTACGTCGTTTCCGGCTCTTCACCGTGAATGGCGGCGAAGACGAGCAGCTTGCACCGCCCCCGTGGACGCCAGACTTCGAGCGGCAATCCTAGGTGCGAGCGCCCGTACGAGTCGGGCTGCCACAGCATTGTTCCCCATTCGGGGCGTGGTCGCAGGCTCAACCTAACGCGGGAGTCTTGTTCGTGACGTAACTCTCGAATGTCATTTGACAGTGTGCTCGGCAGCAGATCGTAGATGCGCCAACTCGAGACAACCCAAGCGCAGCGTAAGTTACAAGCAGCGCGAAGCGCGTCGATTCCTTGCGCTCAGAAAGGGAATGCAACACCTTCGCTGCGGCTGCGGTGGAGCGGGCGACCGGCGCCCCCCTACCGCGCCGGACGTAACGCAGTCGCAGGAGCAGTCGATGAAAAACTCCGTCGGTCGACCCGTTCGCGGGTTCCTCGCCCTTGCCGCAGCAGCGGCTCTCGCTTCATGCGGCGAGATCGTGCAGCCGCGCGGCGTGCTGCCAGATCAACGTCCAACACTCAACGTCGTCAGCGCGCCGAGCCTGATGGCACGGTTCGTCTCGTTAGGCACGAGCAATAGCCAGGGCGTGCAGTCGGCCGGCATTTCGGCCGCCGGACAGCGAGCCGCGTGGCCGGCCCAGTTGGCGCTCCGCGCCGGCGTGCCGTACGACATTCCGCTCATTCAAAACCCAGGTTGCAATCCGCCGCTGCTGCCGCCGCTGGCCGTCAACGTCGCGCTGGTTGCAGCGTTCGGCAGCGATCTCGTGAGCGCCATCATGACCACCTGCGCTCCACTGCAGAGCGGCGTGACGCTCCCCGCCAGCAATCTCGCGATCTCCGGTGCCAATGCGTGGGACGCGCTGAATAGCACGATCGAGTCGGTCGCCCAACTCAGCGTTCGCAAGGCAGAGTTGTACCGCCGAGTGCTCCTACCAGGGCAGACGCAGGTGACAGCAATGCTCTCCAAGCAGCCGACGTTCGTGTCCGTGGAGCTCGCGGCGAACGAAGTATTGCCGGCGAGCACCGGCCGCATCGCTGCGATGACGCCATTCACGCAGTGGCAGCCGGTGTATGACGCTATTCTCGGTGCGGTAAAGAGCACAGGCGCCGGCGCTGTACTCGTGGGGCTGCCTAACAATGCCGCGAACTTTCCCAGCATCCGCCGCGCCCGCGAGCTATTCAACCAGGCGCCTTATCTCCTGGGACTCGGCATCTCCGTGAGCCTCAACTGTTATTTCAGCTCGAACTACCTGTTCATTCCTGGATATCTGCTGAGCCTTCTTGCGAATACACCCACGACAGCGACCTGTCGCGACGTGCCCGGCGCTGCCGACTTCGTTCTCACATCGAGCGATATCTCGGCGATCAATTCACTGATGGCGCAGATGAACGCGCACATGCAGGCGAAGGCGGCGGCCAACGGATGGGCGTACTTCAGTCTGTCGGCGCTGTATGACCTGCCCAAGCCGGCGTTCAAAGTGCTCGACGTACTGTTCTCGAACGCGCCGTTCGGTCCGAATATCAGTTTGGACGGCGTCCACCCGAGCGCGCAGGGTCAGTCGATCCTCGCTGCGGCCGCGGCGCAGGCGATCAACGCCAAATACGGAGTGTCGATCCCTTAACAGCGTCGCTGCCGTCTCGCGTTAGGCGAGTATCGACGGTTTAGTCCTCGTCGGCCTCGCCCTTGCGCTGCGCCTTGATCGTACCTTGCAGCGACGTCGCCATCATGCACTCGGCGCGCAGCGATTCGATCAATGCCTCGACCTGCTTCGTTTGCATTGTGAGCGTTCCCGACCGCTCGAGCACCTGATCGATCACTGAACGCTGTGCCGCGATCAGCTCCACGGTAGACCGCACGTCGCGCGCAAGCGCATCGGCGCGAGCGACTCGCTTCTCCAGCCTTTCGACCTGGCTTTTGCGCGCAGCGAAGTCTTCCATGGCGGAGGTCGTGTTCTTCAGCCGCTCCTGCATGTCGTCGAGCAGGGCGCGTGCGCCCTCGACGTCACGTCGAGCCGATGAAACAGCCTTCATGTCCTGCGCACTGCGCTCCGCCACGTCGAAGACGCGCTTCACCTGCGCCTCAACGGCGTCGATTGTGGCCTGCCGTCCCACGATCTGATTGAGCGCCTGCGAGAGAGAGTTGTTCGCCGCTTCGGACTTGCCGAGTAACTCTTCGAGATGCGTCATGCGGCGGTCGACGTCTGCCAGCGCGGCGGCACGCTCCTCCAGCTCATGCGCGACTTCGGCCACGCTCTCAGAACGAGACTTGGCTTCGCCTAACTGCGCGCTGATGTCCCGCGTGAGCTCCTCAAGGCGCTTCGCGGTGTCAGCCGCTTCGCGACGCTCATCCGAGGCCCGCGTTAGGTGCTCCGTAGCTTTCTCCAGCGCACCTTGGCGCTGGTCGAGCTCCTGCCCGAGGATGCGGACTCGCTCGCCAAAGCTGTCCAGCTTCTGCGCGTGCTCTTCGAGCGAATCGATCGATGTACTGACCTTCTCCATGCGCGTTTCGACGTTGTCGACTCCGGTCGTCACGCCTGCGATCGTGGTAGCGACCCGCTCAGCGTCCTTAGCCTGGCTCGCGAGCTCAACGAAGCGCGCCTCGGCCGCATCCATTCGGGACTTAACGCTGGCGCTGCGCTCATCGAGCTGCGCGACAGTCGCTTCCATCGCAGCGAGTCTAGTGTGGAGATTGTCCATCGACGCTCCGCGCTTATCGATCAGCGCGATCGATGCATGGACGCGATCGACGTCGCGCCCGAGCGCATCGACAGTGGGACGGGTGCGATCCAGACTTTCGACTCGCTCGCGCAGCGCGCGCATCCGCTCGTCGGATTCTGTGAGCCAGGCAGTCGTCTCGGCGTGCACCTCACGCAGCCGAGTCATCTCGGACGCCGCTGTGCGTACCTGTTCCAGCCCGTCGTGGACCATCTCCTTGGCGCCGCTCAGTGTGGCGAGGTCGCGCGCGACCTCTTCGATCATGGGCCGCATTTTCTCTACCCGTTCCGACCGCTCGTTGAGCTCGCGCAACTTGTCGTCGATCGCTCCCACGTCGTCGCGCACTGCGCGGAGTCGCTCTGCTTGCGTGAAGATGCGGTTGATATCGTCCGTCAAGTGCACCACCTGTCCGGCGAGCGAGCGAGAGCGTGTTTCGGTTTCGGTTATGGCTTGGACCGTCGAGTCGAGCGCGGCGATGCGTGTCTCGGACTCACTCACGGAGCTGCGCAACTCGGCGATGCGCTCGCTGGTTGCTTCGAGGCTGCGGTTCTCGAGCTCGAAACGCTCGGTGCTGGCGCGGATTTCCTGCCGAAGGTTCCCGAGCTCTCGCGACGCGTCGCGTTCGGCGGCGTCTAATGTCTGCTGTTGCGTCGAGATTTCTGCGCTTCGTGACAAGACAGTCGCGTGCAGCGCCTG
>Ga0187892_10007073_pt1 | contig 16223 bp, 25 predicted proteins | sample MA1701073metaG_FD_139345 | JGI IMG/M metagenome (GOLD analysis project Ga0187892, IMG submission 139345) | Bio-ooze microbial communities from a basaltic lava cave in the Kipuka Kanohina Cave System on the Island of Hawaii, USA - MA170107-3 metaG ... | reverse complement strand
CCTCTCCCTATGCCTACGGGAATTTTGTTATTTAAACAAAACTTAACAACGTCCCAAACAATAAGGAAATAATCTTGCAAAAATGCTTCTTCGATGTCTGCTATTTCTTTTTTAACTCTGTCTAAATATTCTTGTTTATTTATTTTTTTAGCAATTCCCAATTTAGCCCATCCTTCTCTTAGCTTTTCTTTAAGAAGCTCTATAGATTGAGATGGGCTTAAATCTTTATCAAATTTTGGCATATGATTTTGCTTTAGAGGAATTTCAGCATTACACATTTCTGCCACTAATTTAGTATTATTAATTTCTTCTTCTGTAAATTTTGCCTTCATTTCATCTTCAGATCTCAAATAATAATCATAGCCATTAAATACTAATCTTCCTCTTTCTCCTGTGTCTCTATTTGCTGGCGGATCATTTAATGTTGCTCTTGCCTCAATTGCTTTTAGACACTCATGTGGAAAAGAATCGTCTTTGTTTACGTAGTGCGAATCTGAAGTAGCGCAACATCTTAGTCCTAAATCTTTTGCAAGTTTTCTACTGGATTCTATGATAATGTCCTGTTCTTTAATAAATATTTCTCTGTCTGGTTTGTCAAGAGGATCATTAACAAGCTGAATTTCTACGAAAAATCTATCTTTCCCTAAGATCTTAATAAATCTTTCTGCATATTCTTTGCCCAGTTGATAATCATTATTACTAAAAGCTCGGTTAATTATCGAGGCCATACATCCAGACAAAACTATAAGCCCCTTGTGATACTTTTCAAGGTCTGCCCAACTTATTCTTGGCTTATAATAAAAGCCACCTTCTTGCTCAACTGGTTTACTTGATATATATGTTAGCTTATAAAGATTGGAAAGCCCCTCGTTGTTTTGACACAAGACTGTTAAATGATTTGACTTTCTTTCTTTGGCCTGATGATCATTTGTCCAATATGCTTCAATGCCCAAAATTGGTTTTATGCCATATTTTTTACAGGACTTTTGAAATTCTATATGTCCCGTGACATTTCCATGATCACCTAATGCCAATGCACTATAGCCAAGTTCTTTGGCTTTTTTAGCCATCTCATCTGGTCTAGCAAGGCTATCTAAATAACTATAATAAGAGTGATTGTGCAAACTAATGTATTTAGAATTACTCATATTATTTGTGTCTTTCGTTTCTGTTACTAAGACGACTATCTAGCTTATGTTTAATCAATACACAAGTTAAATTGCTTATAAATGTTATAATGAATATTGCCAAGTAATTCATGTTATTTTTTTAATTGTGGTTTACTATTTTTAGATAGTCTTTTTAGCCATTCAAGTTTTTCTACCTTTGTTTCACTTGGAGGGCCTACTTTCCTTCCGTTTCTTACAAATTCTTTGTGGTGCTCCTTGCATAGCTCTATGCTACACATATTCTTACAATAAAAATCAAAATTTACTGTGCCATCTGACCTATCACATCTTCGACTAGGGTTTGTATCGCCTTTAATAAGATGCCAGTATTTTTTTATAGATTCTTCTGTCCTTTTTTCAGCATCTGGCTCAAAAGATAAAGTAATAGGACCGCTTCTAAGATAATATATTGTTATTAAAATATTTTTGTACTGCTTATATTTATTTCTTACTGCTAAGTTGTAAATTAAAAGCTGAGGATCGTTTAAACACTCATTATAAGACATTTTGTGTTTGCCAGATTTATAGTCTGTTATTTCTAATGTATCAGCATTTATTTCGTTTACAATGTCTAAAAGACCAACAACAGGAATTTCTTCATCTCCATCTTTAATTTTTAGCTCAAACCATTCTTCTACTTGCAAGACCTTTTTGTTTATTGGATTTTGCAGAGTCTTATCGTTTACTATTTTTTCTATTAGTTTTATCACGTCTTTAAATTCTTCTATTGGACAGCCTGCAAATGTATCGATAGATTTTCCTGCTATATTACAGTTACCATCCATATAGAAGGAGCAAGTATTACATTCTTTTTCTCGCTCCAAAGCCTTATTTGATAATTTCCAAATTCCTTCTTCTCTAAAACAATATAGAATTTCATCGTACCATGTAGAAGCTATTGTCGGGTTTTCTATGCCATCTCTTTTTGCTTCTCCTAGTTTCTCAAAAACTATATGAACTAAAGTGCCTGCTTCTGCGGCCCAAGAAGTTCCTCCTCCTAATCCAAGATGATATGTTAAATAGTAAGAAAAAGGACAAGCCTTATATTTCTCTATTTTGCTTTTGCTAATTGAATTAATTTTCAATGTTTTTCTTTTCTTGTTCTGTAAATGCAACGGATGATGCATCTAATAGATTTTATCCAACTAAACATTTAATGTTCCTTTAAAATAAAAGTTCTGTGCTTTCCATTCCGCTTGCCGATTTATGACCCCCGCCATTAAATATTTTAGCTATTTCACTACAGTCAAAATCTTTGCTTGATCTAAGACTGTATTGCCATTTTCCGTCGCCTCGTTTAAAATAACCTATCGCCAATGGACACTTTTCCTTGACTATCTTATTGTTTAAGAGCCTACTTATAGACCAATAAGGACAATTAATAACCGGCACATTCATTCCGGCAAATTTACCAAATGCATTAGAAAGTACAACATTGATAAAATTGGGCATCATTTGGCATATGTATAGCTCTATGTACTGAGCAACCATTAGTCCTTTTTCATATAATTCATTAAATGAAGCATTGCTTAGTTTTTCAAAGTCTTCTATTGTGTTGTTGTACAAACTAGATCCTGCTGCAATTTCTCTAGAAGAGGGTAGTTCCCAGGCCCATCTATCTGCATCATCAATGTATTTAATAAACATTGGCACAGCTTCTGATGGATTAAAATGTTCCCAGGCTAAAACGGCACCAGACTTATTCATGTCAAATTTAGCGAAGTCAAGCCCTTCTAGTTCTTTTTCAGCCGTAGCATGATGATCAAGAATCAATAAACTTTTTGCCACTTCTTTTATTTTTAAACAAAAATCTCTTTTAAATGAAAAATCTAAAATATAAACCTCTTTGTCTATAAAACACTGAAGGTCAATATTTTCTCCGTAATTCATTTGCAAGTATCGTGCTGAGTCTTTGAATTTGTGCCAAGCACACCAAGCCGCAGCAGTCCCATCTTTACAATTTTTATGCGATATAACCAGTCTATTCATTTGTCACCATTTCCTCGTCTTTAATATACTCTATATTATGAACTACCCACCCGCTAAATCAGGTGGGTTTCCACCGAAATAGATATGAGTTTCTATAGGGTAGTTCCTACCCTTGTTAAACTGCGTCTTAGGAAATGAAAAATTCACGATGTTCTTCGCAGCATTCACATCTCTATCGTGTCGCTCATTACAATCGGGACACTGCCATTCCCTATCATCAAGTGTTAAAGAATGATTAACATATCCACAATGAGAACACGTCTTACTGGATGGGTCAAACCTACCTATTTTCAGGAAGTTCTTACCATACCAATCGCTTTTATACTGCAACATGTTTACAAACTTCCCCCAAGCATAATCTCCTATGATTTTATTAGTTGGTGAATAGTTGACCTTCTGCATTCCCCGAATGGTTAAATCCTCAATTACAATCGTTCCAATTTGGTTATCATTGGTTAGTTTGTATGAGAGCTTATCCAAGAAATCTTTTCGTTGTTTTGCTACTTTACTATGAAGTTTGGTTATCTGCTCTTGTTTGGAAATATGAGCAGTAGAACCTTTAGTCAATGTCTCCAAATCTTGTTGGTGTTTTACCAACTTATTTTGGGACTTCTTTAACGCCTTTGAATTTTCAATCTTCGTTCCATCGTTTAGAGTAATGAAGGTCTTAACTCCAAAATCTATGCCTATTGCTTTATCTTTCTTTGGTGCCGGTTTCTTCGGCAGTTCCTTATCCACTTCAACAAGAATGGATACATAATATCTTCCATCTCTATCTTGGGAGACGATTGCTTGCTTAAATGTTCCTTCTGCTGGTCTATCAAATATACACTTAATGCCTTCACGAAACTTTGGTATGACTAATCGTTTTGTATCATAGTTCAGTTTAATGTTTCCGTTGGTAATTGGAACAACGAATGATTTACGAGCATACTTTTTCGACTTGAACTTTGGAAATCCCGCATTGGAACGAAAGAAAGCGGTATATGCTCTATCCAAGTTAAGAATGGATTGTTGGAGAGATTGACTACCAATATCACTCAACCATTCATTTTTCTCCTTCAACTTTGGAAGTTCCATTGCCATATCCTGCCATCGTATAGTCTTCTTGGTTTCTTTGTAATGTTTAATCTTCAACTCAAGAAAATGATTGTATATCCATCGGCAATGTCCAAAATGTTTCTGCAACAAATCCTCCTGTGATTTGTTTGGATACAATCTGTATTTATACGCTCTATTGAACATTATATAATACATATTACACACTTTAATAAAAAATTACCTTAACTTTGCTATTAGCTTTTGCTGATACTCTAACAAACTTTTGTATTTTTGTGCCATTTGTTCTTGTTCAAATTCCATCGGTATTCCTCTTGACAATTTATCATAATAAACCGATAGTTTTGCCAGCCTAAACGCATTATCAATTATCATATCTATTATTTCGTCATTTTCCATTACTAATTATGTATATCCTATCATCAAGTATTGGGCTAATCAGATTTTTAACCTTTTGCCAATCTAATCCGCCACAACCACAGCCTAGTCTTGGTAATACAACTTTCTTAATCCCATGAAATGCTACAATATTCATTAGTCCAACACAAGATTTTACAATAAGGTCTAGGTCTGATTTATCTCGCCAATGGTTTTTTGTTGGAAAACTAATAATATCATACGGCCGAATAGAATCACTGCTTTCAAATAAAAATTCTTTTTTAATTATAACAGGAATATTTCCATTTAAAGCTAATAATTCGCCAAAAGTAAATGGTAATTTTGGCCATCTATTTTTTGCTTCTAAAGCACATCCTGCTCCCATTATTAATTGTCCATGACGATTTACAACCCCATTTGTTGTAATACAGATAGCATCGCATTCTTGGCTAAACAAATCTCCTATTATTTCTCTCATTTTATTATGCCTATATTTAATTTTAGTCTTTCAGAAAATCTTTTTTGTATTATTTCTTCACAATACTCTTTAGATATTTCAGATGTAATAAAATTTCTTTCTAGTATTTTTGCCATCAAAGCACTTGTTCCACTTCCGCCAAAAGGATCGTAAACTAAATCATCTTTATTGCTGAACGAAACAATTAAATCGTTAACCAATTTTTCAGGAAATCTGGCAGGATGTTTAAAAGCTAATTTGTCTTGCGTATCTACATTATATCCCGTATTATATCTCCAAACATTTCCTCTTATACTCATTTCTTTTACCAAATAATCACCGGAAAATTTAGTTGTTCCATCTTTTTGACGTTGTGTACTGCTTTTATTCATTGTGCCAGCATATTTATTTTTAACATCTTTAATTGGATTATAAATAGAAGGCTTTCCCTTTGATAAAACAAAAATATACTCAAACCTATGAGGATATCTTAAAAGACCTGGATATTGAGGAGGTCCGCCTGATCTTTCATATATCATAGTGTCTAAAAGTTTAAATCCACACTGTTCAACAAAATAAATTGCTTGCTTAAAAGAATCTAGAGATTCAGAAAAATTCTTGGTAACATCTGCCACAACCCAAGTGAGATGTCGTCCTAGCTTTAAAACTCTATAAAGTTCCTTGGCTATTTTTTCAAAATCCCAACTAAAACCTTTGTAAGTTCTCCATGTTTCTTTTGTTTTTTCATCTGCTTTAAGCCCACCGCCATAAGGAGGACTAGTAACAACAAAGTCTACATAGTTCTCTGGCATTCTATTAAGAGTTGTCAAACAATCTTCGTTATATATCTTATTAATTTCCATGTTTTTCCATACCATTTTTTACCCTTTCTAAGTCATGCTCAACCATTTCTTTAACGATATCTTTAACGCTTTTTTTAGGCTTCCAATTAAGAATTGCTCTTGCTTTTGAAGCATCTCCACATAAAAAGTGTAATTCCTTTGGTCTCAAAAGATTTTTGTCTATTGTTATATATTTATCAATATTTCCCATCGTAATATTAATATCAATTACCTCAAATGCATAAGTTGCAAAATCAAAAACAGATAAAGAATTGCCCGTTGCTATTACAAAGTCATCTGGATAAGGATTTTGTAATATCAAATACATGGCCTGTGTATATTCTTCTGCGCTTCCCTCATCTCTTACAGTGTTTATATTGCCCAAGGATATGTGGTCTAATAGCCCGTGTTTTATTAATGCAACTGATTTAGAAATTTTCCTTGTAACAAATTCTTCTCCACGATATGGCCCACAATGATTAAACAATATTCCACAGCTAATAAACATACCATAAGACTCTCTGTATATTTTTGCCATATTATAAGCTAAAAGTTTTGCGGCTCCATAAGGAGAAACAGGTCTCATTATACTTTCTTCATTGAGAACATGAGATTCGTTATTTCCGAACTGCTCTGAAGACGAAGCACAATATATTCGTGCCTCTTTACAGTGTTTCCTGGCAGCCTCAAAAACTCTAAATGCTCCAATTCCAGTTACATCTAAAACAGACTCTGCCAAATTCCAAGATGATCCGACAAAACTATTTGCTGCCAAATTATATATTTCGTTTGGCTTATGTTCGGCAACTATTCTATCAATCGAAGATTGATCAGATAAATCTCCAAAAACTACTTGTAAATTTCTATGTCCATTTATTCCAAGTTCTTGCCATCGCCAATTAGTCGGCGATGATGTTCTTCTTAGCATGGCAATTACTTTGTGCCCTTTGTCTAGTAATTGCTTGGATAATATACTTCCATCCATTCCGGAAGCACCTGTAATCAAACTTACTTTTAACATTTACCTTTACCTTTCCTTCTTTGATATTTAACTAATAATAAGTTGTTGTTATTAGAGTGCGCTTTACATTCTGTTCTAACAAAATTATTAGGAATATCTGGGAAATAAACTAATTGATCAGTATCATATCTTTCATATGATTTAATAGGAATAATAGTCAAAATAATCTCATTGGCAAAACGCATACCTTCACTAAAGACTTGAGTGCCTCCTATAAAATTAATATTCCAGCCTTCTTTTGATGGATAATTTCGACGACAATGACTTATAGCTGCGTCAAGCGAATCTTCCCAATGTAAATTCTCAGCTTCTTTTATTGATTTTCGTGAAACCACAATATTATAACGACCAGGAAGAGTAATGAAGTTTATAGATTCAAACGTTTTGCGGCCCATAATAACTATAGATTTTGGCCCAGATGTTACTTCTTTGAAATGTTCCAAATCTACTTGTGCTTCTTCTGGTTCCCAAGGAAGTCTGCCTTTTTTGTGAAGTCCGTTTGGATAATACCCTATACATCTATCTAGCGAAATAGCGCCTACTATTCTAATCATTGTTCTCCTCTATTATATCAAACTCATCAAAGCCACAACCTTCTTCATCTAGCTTTCCGTTCCTTATGCCTTCAAAAATGCCGCAATCTTGTGGAGCATTTTTATTTGGACCATCTTTAAACAAATATTGAACTATAAGTTTTGCTTCGGTTCCTTCATCAAACCATTCGCCTTTACTAATAAACCTTTTCATATTATTTAACCTCACTTAGTCTTTTATTGGCAATATCAACATATTCTTGATTAACATCTATTCCAATAAATCTTCTATTGAGTTTTTTACAGGCAATAGCAACAGTGCCGCTACCGATAAATGGATCTAACACTAAATCATTTTCTTTTGTTAATTTGCTAATATAATAAAGACACCAATCCAAATCTTGTTCCCATTTATGATTAACTTTTTTTGACCGGCTTTACCTGATATTTTTATACCATCCTTTAAAAATCCTTTACCAGTAGGATATGCATCTTTAACATACCAAAGCATAGGCTTCCATAAAACCTAAATGCCCATGGCCATTCTAGGATGAGAACCATCAAACTAATTCATACAAAATGTCCATCTATATTTTAACTTGTTTGCATCATAGAACTTTTTTGTTATCAATGGTAAGGCAAAATGACCAACAATAGTCACTAAAGATGCTCCTCTTTTCATGATTCTAGCACAATCATTGGCAAGAATATCATATGTATTAAGAAAACTTTTTAAATATGGAGGATCTGTAAAAATGAGATCAACTGATTCATTTTGCATACTTCTTATTATGCTAGAACAATCACCGCAAATAATCTTATTTTCAAAATCTGTTGGCCAAATCATATTTTATCCTTTATTATGTTAAACTGCAACTGGGAGCTTAATAAATGATTGTGGGTTATATCCTATGATTTTAAACTTATTCATTATTTCTAATGTTGTGCCATTTTTAATAAGATTATCCACATCATCAATAGATTTAATATCATCACTAATAAGAAGTGTTGGTAAAACTCCTGGTATTCTTGTTATTTGTTCGGAAACTCCATCTATTTGATTTTCATATATATGAGCATCTGTCATAGAAAATGCTATTGTGCCAGGAGGAATATTAGTTAAATGAGAAACAAGGCAAAGAAGAAGGGCAAATCCTGCAATATTGTAAGGAAGCCCAACTGGCGCATCTACGGACCTTCCTATATTATGTAAACAAAGATTCGGTTCGCCATTTTTGTTGTACTGTACATTAAAAATAGAGGCAAAAAAACATGGTGGCAATTTTTCTTTCCATGCTGTCGGTGCATGCCATCTATCTATAACTAATCTACGATTATCCTTATCTTTTTTCAGGCCATCTACAATTGCTTTAAATTGATCAAAATTACTATAATCACCATCAGGGTAAGCACGCCAATTTTCTCCATAAGATATTGGAAGCATTCCATCTTTTTCAATCCATCCATCCCAAAAATGAATGTTATGCTTATGCAGAAAACTAGGACTTGAATTCCCAGAAAGGAACCAAAGCATTTCTATAACGATATTTTTAAAGTCTATCTTTTTGCTAGTTAACAATGGAAAGCCATCGCACATATTATGAGACAAGTTTTTATTAAAAATAGATAGAGTATTTCCGGCTCTTGTTTTTTTTGTTGTTCCATTTTCCATTATATCAGAAAGTAACTCTAAATATTGTTTCATTTTCTACCTCTAAATACACTGGCCATATTTATATCATTTTTATTTTTCAACAAATGTTCTTGTATACTTGCCATATTAGTGCCTTCAGGAATCGATTTTGAAAACTTTAAAGCTAAATTCTCACATTTATCATCTTCGCCAAAGAAAAGTTTAAACGCTCTATACGCTTGATCTTTTGTGGCATTATCAAGACAAGCAAAAACATCAATTCTTCCAGCTCTAATTATTGCCTTATCAAGTTTTTCTGGATAATTAGTAGTCATAAATAAAATTCTTCCGCTTTCAGATATAACTCCATCTAAAAAATTTAAAAATCCACTTAAAGTTAATGAATTAATTGTTATTTCTGACTTATTTCGCTCATGTTTTTTAGTTCTACTTAAAGCGGCGCTAATTGTGTCCACATCTTCTATTAGTACAATATGAGGATCAACGCTTCTATTTCTTATTTGTAAAAGCTTTGCATCTCCAACGTCGCCCATCGGGATATAGTTTATTGGCAAATTAAAATGGCTTGCTATTGCTTTAACCAAAGATGTTTTCCCGTTTCCAGGTGTACCATATAATAAATATCCTCTTTTGTAATCTAGACCTCTTTTTAGATACCATTCACGACTTGCCAAGAATTGACTAATATCATCTACTACAATTTTTTTTATATCGTCAGTTATTATAACTGAAGAAAGAATTCTTTTATCAGAAATTAAATTATCTTCATATTCCGTTCCAGTTTTTATATTTAAAAATCTATTGCTTTCGGTGTCATACAATTTTTTTGCTTCATCTATTATTTTATGAAGTATATTATTATTAATGCAAGGAAAAACAGTTAAATTTATTTCATATGTTATTGCTTCTGCCATATTGCCAGTCCTTTTCGACTCTGTTAATGTAACTACAAAACATCTATAATATTTAAAAAATACTTGAAAAAACCCACTCCTTGGCATTATATTAAAATTTTTAACCCCTTCTTTTTGCAAAGAATGATGCAAAGATAAAATAGATATGTTTTTACATGACCTAATTTTTTTGTGCGAACTAAGCCAAGAAAGGATTGAGTGATACATCTCATAGTTTGAATCTGACGTAACTTGCATGGATGCAGTAAATTTAAATTTTATCCACATCCAAATATATCTTGGTACATTTCTACAATAGGCAAAGATAGCTCCTAATAAAGCTATTATGGCTCCACCTTGGAAAAAGGCGTTATTGTGTACTATATCTTTTATTTGTTGGATTATTGTATCTATCATTAGAATCCGTTCCACTTTTCAATAATCTTAGCCACTACCGGATGTCTTATTATGTCTTCTTTTAAGAATAGAACAGAACCAATTTCATCTATAACACCTCCCTTAGGATGAGAACAAAGTTGGTTATATGCTTCTTGTAATCCTGACTTTTTATGCTCAAGGTCTACTTGAGTAACATCTCCATTGATAATCAACTTAGATCCTTCTCCTAGCCTTGTTAAAAACATTTTCATTTGTTCCACTGTACAGTTTTGTGCCTCATCTAAAATAACAACAGATTTCTTAAATGTTATTCCTCTTGTAAAGGCCAGTGGCAAAATTTCTATAGTTTTATCTTCCACCATTCCATTTATTATGTTTGGTGTAAATATATAAGAAAGACAGTCGTACAAAGGACGAAGATAAGGATTTAATTTTTGCTCAATATCTCCAGGTAAATATCCAAGTCGTTCTCCAGACTCAACTACTGGTCTGCACAAAATTATCTTTGATGCTTTTCTTTCTATTAAAAGTTCGATGGCAGAATTACAAGCCAAAAGACTTTTGCCAGTACCCGCAGGACCTATTCCAAAAATTATATCTTTTGACTTTATTAATTCTAAATACTTCTTTTGCCTATCTCCTTTTGGCTCTATGTTTCTTCGCCACAAATTTTTATTGTAATTGCCCTTAACTTGTAGAACTTCGCCAACAATTGTTTTGTGCTGCTTCTTAAATTTTCTTTTTTTCATTATTTTATCTCATCTATTGGGCCAGGAATATCAGAATCTGGTACAATACTATCTTTGTTTATATTAGTAGAATATATCATTTCAAGATATAAAAATAAATCCTGTATAAAAGATTTATATATCCCAACAAAAGATTTTAACGCCTCAAATGTTAAAAAATTTGCCTCTATAGATCTTTTTAGAGATTTCTTAAGAAAATAATACTTATAATTAATATATATACAATGTAAAAACAACAATAAAATTAACCAAGAATTAATGTCATTCAAATTCATTTTGCCCCTTGATTGGTTTCCACAAAGGAGAAACCATATAGCCCTTGTAGCTCTTCTATTATTGATTTGAACTGTAAAGATGGACCATTGCTTTGCAATTTATCTATTGCAAATGCAATCGCAAGCATAGCCAAAATCTGACCATAATCATCGTCTGTAATTCTACCGTTTCTTTTAATTATCGTAAGACCTTGGTTAAGGTCTTTATCTGGCTTTAACATTATTTCTCCTTAATATCGCCCATTAAGCTACTCATTCGTAACGCCTTTACTATCCTTTGCTTATAGGTATTTTTTACGTAAAAACGTTGAATCATCCGTGCTTAAAAAATTACTTTCTAAATTTAGCCTTTAGTCTATTGTATTCCTTGTACTCTCTATCTATCTTGCTTTGTTTAATTTTTTTACTTTTTAATAATCTTTTCTTAATCTCAACATCGGTTTCATATCTGTCGCCAGTAATTTCTACACTAATCCCTTCATAGGAAAAAACATCTAAACAAATATTGTTAAATCCCATAGACTCAGCAGTTTTCTGTACTTCTTGTAAACGACCTATTACCGAATCAATTAAACCAACCAAATCTTCTTCATTAAAAACTATAGATGGAATTTTTTTATTCTTTAATAATTTCTTCATATATCACCATCCTTTAGTCTTAATTTCCGATGTTGTTTAATTTCTTTGCGCACTTTCATTAATATTTTGCCTAAATTATTTTCTCCTTTTCCATTACAAACACCCCAAAAAGTATCATTCCAAGTATTACCCTCAATAAGTTCAAATCCCTCAGTACCCAAAAGTCTTTTGCAAAGATATGAATGATTAGTAAATTTTTGCCTTACCAAATCTTCCATTATTTCCAATTTTACTTGTTCCCAATCAGAACGCAACTTGAAAGTTTTGGCAAAACGCTTGGCATCTCCCGGAGAGTTTAAATCTCTAATTTTTAGTCTGATATCTTGATCCAAAGTTTTTGCTGCTTGATATGCATGTTCAACCGATTTGTAAATCAAACCATCAAATTCAACTGTGGCGAACCAAAAGTTAGATAGGAATCTATATTCGCCCTGAAATTTTGATATTTCCATGTTTGTCCTTTATTCATTATGAGTCTTAAGATCGTCGCATTTATTAGAAGAGTTGAATGTTTTTCGCATAGTTAATATATTAGAGAAAAGTAGAAATTGTTACCGATGTTTATCCCTGAACTAAACGTTCAGGGTTTTAATAGGAAAAGATAATTATTTGCCATCGTTTATTGTACTATCTTTCCCATCTACTACAATTTTCTTTACTTGTTTCTTGTCTAGAATAACAGTTCCGCCTTTACCCTCGTTATAAAAGTAAACATGTATTTTTTGACTATCTTTGTTAGGAGGAGCCATTACTGTGCCTTTTATAACATTGCCATTATGCAAGAAAATAGTATCGGCAAACAAAAATTTAGTCATGAAAAACCCAACAAGAAAACCTAAAATAGTTAAAACTAAAAGCCTTACAACTTCCTTCATATTTTGTTCCTTTCCTTTAAAAACATAAGATGGACATTAATATCCATAACACAGCTACATATTTTACTAAATTATCGCTCATAATAAACCCCTTTCATTTCGTAGTTTTTAAGTTTTAACAATATACCACTAACTAATGCGCCATAGATTAACGAGTTTATATCAAAACTAGAAAATCTAAGGTCATATTTTGTATAATAGATAGATGTCTGAATATTTATTCCCCCATATTTCGCTTCACAATATATCATAAGAATTTCTTTTTCAGCCTCACATGTAATAGATACTTCTTTAATCTTAGGCAAATAGTTGGTAATTAATTTGACTATCTTTTCTGTGCTTATATTAATTTCTTTCATAATAAAACCATATAAAGTATTCATCTAGCAAAATATATACCGTTAGTTTTTGCTAATTCTTTGGCTTTCTTTTTAGCAATTTTTCCCTTTACTTGTTTGTATTTATTTTCTATCTCATTAACTATTTGTTTAATTACAGAATCTTTGTACATATCTTCTTTTTTATTAATGTCTCTTATTTCAACATCTAAGAAAAATGGTATATCTCCAATACATACCATTCCTGTAAAATATGTGTTTTTGTACGAATAATGTACTTGCATCATTGATAAATCTGCATCAGTAAAGCTATCTTGTATTAATTTAATAATCTTTGGATCACAGTATATTGATGTCATCATTTTTCTTTGCTCCTAAATTTTCTCATATACTCCTTTTGGTAGCTGTAATTGCGGCGTCTCGAACTCGCCTCCCTACATCTTGCACAGCAAAACCTTTTGTTAGGGAAATTAGTGGAAAAATTATTTTGGCATTTTTCGCATTTTTTATTCATAGTATATAATAAATTCCTTTTTTTGTTGTTTGTATTTTTGCCATTATTTCTTTAACTATAAAATCTTCCATTTGTTCGTATGGCTTTTCAAGCCACGGAGTTTCATCTATTTTTATTTTATCACCAAGCACAACATTGGGCAAAATATATATTCCGTAATGTATCTCTGTTTTATTTTCAACTGGCAGTACATCTTCGATATAAAACATCGGTAATATTCGCCTTATTCTTTTCTGAATACTTGCTATAAAAACATATGGCATATACATACCTTATAAAATATAATAAAGCCCTTTTTTACGAGTCGCTATTTGTTCAATTATCTTGGTTGTGATAAAACTTACTCTATTATGATGAGTAATTTCAGGTAATTGCTCTAAATTTACTGTTATTATAAAATATTCATTATCCAAGCAATAAGACATACTTAAATCTTTATTGGACTTAAAATGCGAATTGTAAATATAAAAATATTTTGGCAATTTATTCTTTAATTCTTTATCTACTTTGGATAGAATAGGATCATAAAACATAATAAATGCCCTTCATCGAATTTTTGTCTATTATTTTCATAAGGCCACTTTTTAAGCGTAAATTAATAAACTCAATTGGTATATTTATTTTGTACATACTCTACTTATCCATAAGAGGGACATGCTTATTACAGCAAAGTTAGTACGATACTCCCCTAATAATTAATACTAAAATATAAAGACATATTAGTATGAGCATGTTAGTATGATACTGGTATGTTAGTACGATACTAAGATAGGGGGTGTATGTTTTGTGTGAGTCCCCCCGGCGATTTTCGCATCAATCAAATCACGAATTCCAAAAACCCTCCCCTAAGTCCTTTCAATATAACAACTTAGCATCTCAGACGAGCTTGTGTCTTTGGTACGGTTCTTTATGGTAAGCTTATTGTTTGATGTGGTAATAGGTTAGGGAAATGATGGAATGGAACAGATATTGCATGTAATAAAGTGGCATAAAAGATGCAAGTAGGCCTAATTGAATGCGTCCTAAGTCTAATAAATACGTATGTAATTTTTGCCTATATGGAATTTTGTGTTTTGCTATAGGCGAAATCCCATTTTTGCCATGTGAACTGTTATCCCATAAGGACTTATGAAAACCTGGGATGTACAGAGATTTGACGTTTCGCTTGGTTTTGGGAAGGGTGAGTAACGTAAACCCTTATGATTCAAGCGTAGAAAAGATGGCATAAAACATGCAAGAGAACTGAAAAGAATGTGGGGAAAGGATATAAACCGTGATTCGACACATTTTCCCGACCTTTTACGATGTGTCAGATGGCGAGACCACCTTTACGGTTCCGACTTTAACCTTAACCCTTTTGTTTGTCTCGCTTTATGCCTTGTTTGGTGGAAGGGCCGCATTCCGGGAACGGAACTAAACAAATAATGGCAAAATAGACAAAATTTGACGCCTAAAACTGTCAATTCTTCTTTATTCTAAAACCTAAGTCTTTATAATACAAGGATTTAGTTTTTGGCATAGAAGATGCTATTCCATCATTATGAAAACGAAAATCTTACTGGTAACGCCAGCAATCGTAATGGTGATTTACCTTCTGACTTACCTTAAGGCGATTCTCGGATAAGGGCGCAAACTGCTTACTGGTCGATCTAGCGAAAAAGGAAAGCTATGGAAGGATATAACGTTTACCTGAACGAGGAAGATGAGACAGGTTACGTAGAATCGGTATTCCTTTGCTTGTCTTACGACACAATGAGAGAAGCTTTGGAAGCAATCCAAATCCTGGAAAAGGTTTACGGAAAAGGAAACTTTTTCGTTGACGAAAATACGATGTGGCGATAAAGGAGCATAAATGAAAGCACAAGACATACTTACGGCAAATGAAGGCAAAATCGTTGCCTTTTATCGCCAGTGGAACAACGATCGGTCTACGTATGAAGATTCCATAACCGTATGGAATTTCGACCTGGGAAGGCCCGAGAAAATCAGTCTCGGAGATGATGCCTTTGATGCCGTTCCAGCTCCTACCGTGAACAAGGAATCGAACGCTTTCAAGGCCTTCCAGTGGCATAAGTACAAAGAGCTTAGGAAGGTAAAAAGCAATATATTTCGTCAACAAATCGGACAGTTCATTCACCATGGAAGGTTTCAAGCAGGAAGAATCGTTAAGTTGCTTGAAAATCTTCGCTTAGACCAAAGGGAAGCAATTGAACAGCTGATGAAGGTCCGAAAATTCCGTTCCGAATTCCGCAAGAACTTGTCCGAACAAGTCTTAAGTTGGCTAAAGTCGAAAAAGGATAGGAAATATACGTTTCCCCTGTCGCCGAAACAAGTCGAAGCTTGTTTTCCTCGGATTTCCAGATTCGGAAGGTAAGAAAGGAAAAGGATGAAAGCTAATTCTTTGCGCCTTCTCAGTTTAACGTCTCACTGGGCTTTGGT
>Ga0187892_10007072_pt1 | contig 16224 bp, 13 predicted proteins | sample MA1701073metaG_FD_139345 | JGI IMG/M metagenome (GOLD analysis project Ga0187892, IMG submission 139345) | Bio-ooze microbial communities from a basaltic lava cave in the Kipuka Kanohina Cave System on the Island of Hawaii, USA - MA170107-3 metaG ... | reverse complement strand
TGTCATTGCCCGGCTTGACCGGGCAATCCAGTAACCCCTGCAGTCTGGGGACAGCCAACGATGGTGACTACTGGATTCCCGCTTTCGCGGGAATGACACCCACGACCTCAGATTCTCCCTGTCATTGCCCGGCTTGACCGGGCAATCCAGTAACCCCTGCAGTCTGGGGACAGCCAACGATGGTGACTACTGGATTCCCGCTTTCGCGGGAATGACACCCACGACCTCAGGATGACGGTTTCTTGCGCGGCTTGGCGAGCGCGGGCCTCTTCGCCGGCGCTATCGACTCGGGCGGGGTCACGCCCATCGACACATAGACGTTCATCAACCGCTCGACGCCCCCTTCGGCGGGCTTGACCCATTCCGACGGCACATAGATCAGGGCGCCGCCGAAGGGGACCGGCGCCGACGGCACGAGCAGCCCGAGATAGCTGTGCTCGCCGATCACGACCGGTTCGGGCGACGGCATCAGCCCGAGCACGGCCGCCCCCCCTTCCCCGCCGAAGAAGCACCACACCGGGCGCATGCTCTTGAGATTGTCCTCGCCGCCGCCGGGATTGACGATGGCGACGAAGCGCTTCGACAGGTCGTAGACATTGGAGACGAGCGGAATGCGCGTCATCAGCCAATCGAGAACGTTGAAAATGAACGAGCGGAGGCCCGACTCGACGAGGAGGCCGAGCAGGAAAATGAGGCCGAGAATGACGGCAAGGCCGAGAAGATAGGCGGCGGTCGAGCTCGGCTCCATGTTGAGGCCGAAAGACGTTCCGAGCGAGGTGATGAGACGGCCGAGGAAGCTGCCGGGACCGGCAAAGCTCGCGACGAGCGAAGTCGCCCAGGCAACGACGAAGAAGGTGACGGCGATCGGCAGAAGGGCGAGGACGCCCGCGAGGAAGATGCGTAGGATTCGGCCCAACTTCCCCCTCCCGCGATGAATCGCCGCCCGATTGAGCCGGAGCTTCGCTTCGGCCGCGGCCGCCGTCAACCGTTAGCGCAGCGCGGCAGCGATGTTGCCGCCGTCCACCGTCTCGACATGGCCGGTGGTCTTGCGCGCTTTGGCAAGGGCCACGAAAGCCTGAGCCACGTCGGCGGCGGTGACCTCGGCGTTAAGGAGATTCCCGCTCATATATTCCGCCTCGGACACGCCGCGCGCCTTGGCCCGGTCCTTGATCATGGCGTCGGTCAAGAGCCCGCTCCTGACGCGGTCGGCGTTCACGCCGTTCGAGCGGATGCCCTGCGCGCCGTAATCGATGGCGTATTGGCGCATGAGCAGCATGGTGGCGGCCTTCGGCAGACCGTAAGGGCCGAAATTGGCGCCGGGATTGACCGCCTGCTTTGACAGATTGAACAGGAGCACGCCGCCAGTGCCCTGTTTCAGCATGATGCGCACCGCTTCCTGCGCCACTGTCTGATGCGCGAAGAAATTGAGCTCGAAGCTCTTGCGCAAGGTCTCGTCGGGGACCTCGCCGATCCGGCCCTGCCAGGCCGCGCCGGCATTCGACACCAGAATATCGATCCCGCCGAAATGCTCGCAGAGCGCGGCGAAGGCCGATCTCACTTGATCGGGCTTGGTCACGTCGCATTGCAGCCCGAGGCCTTTGACGGCCGCGCCAGCGGCCTTTGCCGCCTCGCCGTCGATATCGACCAGCGCGACCGCCGCGCCTTCAGCGGCAAGCGCCTTGGCCGTGGCCGCGCCGATGGCCCCCGCCCCCGTCACCAGAGCCACTTGCCCTGTGAGCGGCTTCGCCACAGCGCCTTTGAGCTTCGCCTGTTCGAGGCTCCAATATTCGAGCGCGAACAGGTCGCTCTCCGGCAGCGGCTCGTAACTGCCGATCGCTTCGGCATCGGTGACGACGCGGATCGTATTCTCGGCGAGGTCGGCGGCGATGCTCGCGTCCTTCGCCGTGCGGCCGAGACCGAACAGGCCGAGGCCCGGCACGAGAACGACGCGGGGGGCCGAATCGAGCTTGGTCTTGCTGCCGCCGGCGGCAGCGTTCTCGCGCGAGAAATAGTCATCGTAGCCGGCGGCGAACTTGCCCACGGCCTCGCGCAGCGCGCTGGAAAAGACCTCGAGCTTCCCCGCCTCCGGCTGCGGAACGAGCAGCGGCTTGTTCTTGGTCCTGATGATGTGGTCGGGCGTCACCACGCCGCGCTGGCTGTAAGAGGCAAGCTCGGCGCCGTTGACGTAGCTCATGATCTCCGGCGCCGTGCGGAAGGCGGCGATGAACCGGACAGGCTCTGCGTCCTCCGCCTTGATGGCAACGGCGCCGCGTATGATGGGAGCGATCTCCGCCGCGCTTTCCATCTCGGCGGCGAGCGGCCGGGCGGTGAAGGCGACGGGACGCCCCTGGCGGAGCCGGCTCTCGGCCAGCGACACCATCTCGATCATGCGCTCATAGGCCTCGCGCGCGTTCTCGCCGAAGGTGAAGATGCCGTGCTTGTGCAGAACCAGGCCCTCGACGCGCGGATCGTCCTCGAACACTTCGGCGGCGGCTTTTGCCAGACCGAAGCCCGGCGCGATATAGGGCACGATCCCCATGCGCCCGTCATAGACCTCGCGTGCCAGCGCCTCGCCGTCGGGCTGATCGACGAGCGACAGCACCGCGGCGGCATGGGTGTGGTCGACGAATTTGTGCGGAAGGAACGCATGCAGCAACGTCTCGACCGAAGGATTGGGCGCCGCGGAATCGAGCAAGTTCAGCCGCTGCACGTTGACCATGGCCTCGTCGGAGAGCGCGTCGAGCGTGCGCAACCGCCTGAGCGGCTCGAGCTTCACCGCGGGCAGGCCCCACGGCTCGATGTCGGCCATGTCGGCGCCCGAGCCTTTGACGGCGATGACTTCATGCTCCTCGCCGAGATCGTCTGTTGCCCGCGTCTTGACCGAGGTGTTGCCGCCGCCATGCAACACGAGCAAGGGATCGCGGCCGAGAAGGCGCGTGGTGTAGACGCGGAGCGCGATGTCGGGGCCAACGCCCGCGGCGCCGTAAGCCTCGACCATCGCTTGCGCGGCATCATCGTTCCATTGGCTCTTCATGGCGCGCGTTGTGGCAAGTTTCGCCCGCTCCGGCAAGGCTCTCACGGCCTTGCGGCACGGGACATGGCGCCGCGGAGCGCGGCTTGCGCCGCGTCGAGCACGCGGTCGAACTCAGTGAAAATCCAATAGTGGCCGCCGCCCTGGACGACGTCGAGCCGGCAATTGGGCAAGGTCTCGGCAAGATCATAGGCGGCTCCGGGCGGGACGATGGCGTCGTCGCTGCCCTGCCAAAGCACGGCCGACACGTCGATGTCGCGAAGCGCGAGCCTCCAATTCGCGCAGTAGAGGCGCACATCTTGCAGCGCCCCGTCGATGCCGGGCCGGAGCCCCTCCGTCAGGGCTTCTTGAAGATTGTCTCTGACATCCTCACGGGCGAGCACCAGCCGGTCCGCGCGCGGGACCCGCTGCTTGAGCGCGCGATAAGCGAGGCCGGGTGCGAAGCGCACCAACTTCCGCAGCGACCAGAAGAAGGTGGTGCAGGCGGCGCTCGAGCGGCAAGCCCGCGTGAAGACGAGGCGATGGGTCTTTGACATGCGAATGCGGCTTTGACACTCGGCGATGGGGCCGACCGGGTTGATCAGAGCAAGCAGAGCCACATCCTCCGGCATGGCCGAAGCCGCCGCGACGGCATAAGGGCCGCCGCCGGAAACGCCGATCAGAGCGAGGCGGCCGAGCTCGAGCGCCTCGGCAAGGGCCTTCAGGTCGGCAGCCTCTTGCGCGAGCGTCTCTTGCCGGCGAAAGGGCGAGAGCCCGTAGCCCGGGCGCTCAGGGGCGATGACCCGCAAGCGCCTCAGGCGCGCGCCCTGATCCGTCAGAGCGAACATGAAGCGCGAGCCGGGCGTGCCGTGAAGGGCGAGGACCGGCAGCCCCTGCGGGTCGCCATATTCGGCGAAGCCGATCTCGCGGCCATCGGCGAGACGCAGGACCTGCGAGCTTCGGTCCGGTGCCTCTTCACGCTCCTTCGTGACACTGCTCGTTGCCATCGGACTTCCAGGGTCGGACCGCCGCTCGATCGCCACAATTCTCCGCGTATTGGCGGATAGAGTCTATCATCGTGGTGTGAAGGAGGCAGCGGAGTGATACCCTGGGAAATCAAAGGGCGCGAGTTCGGAAATTGCAATTGCGCTTACGGCTGCCCCTGCCAATTCGACGCGCTCCCCACCCATGGGCATTGTCATGGTTTCGGTGTTTACGAGATCGAACGGGGCTTCCATGGATCGACGCGGCTCGACGGGCTGAAGGCCGCTGCGATCTTCCGCTGGCCCGGCCCAATCCACGAGGGCAAGGGCGAGTGCGTGCAAGTGCTCGACCGCCGCGCCACCGAGGAGCAGCGCACGGCCCTGTTCCGCATCCTGAGGGGCGAGGACACCGAGCCCGGCGCTACCGTGTTCCAGGTATTCGCCGCGACCTGCGACACGGTTCATGACCCGATCGTCGCCGACATCGAATTCGAGCTCGACGTCGATGGCCGCACGGCAAGAGCCAAGATCGACGGCGTGATCGAGGCGAAGGGCGCGCCGATCCTCAATCCGGTGACCGGCGCCGAGCATCGCGTGCGCATCGTACAGCCGAACGGCTTCGAGTTCGCAGAGGCGGAGATCGGGCGCGGCTGGGCCAAGATCACGGGGCCTATCCGCTACGAGCTCGCCGACACTTACGGGCAGTTCGCGAAGATTCACCTCTGCCAGAGCGGCATGGTGCGTTGAGACGGCAATGACGGGCACAGCCATCGAAGCCCTGTTCAGGCGCGGCGACGTTGTCGTTGTCGCGGCGCTTATCGCGCTTATGCTGCTGGCCTGGCTTGCCCTGCTCGGCGGCGCCGGCACGGGCATGAACCCTTTCGCCATGAGCACGTGGCGCTGGCCGGCGGCGCTGCCGCCCGAGCCGATGACGGCCTGGAGCCTCTCCTACTGGCTCATCGCGTTCTTCATGTGGGCGGTCATGATGGTGGCGATGATGCTGCCGGGAGCCTCGCCGATGGTGCTGCTCTATGCCCGGGTCGTGCGCCAGGCGGAGGCTCACGGCGGCGCGCTGCACGCGCGGGTGGCCATCGCGGCCTTCGCGTCAGGCTATCTCACGATCTGGATTCTTTTCAGCGCGTTAGCCGTCTGTCTTCAGTGGGGACTGGAACGCGTGGGCGCCATGTCGGCGATGATGAGCATAAGTCCGACGCTTCTATCGGGAGGGGTGTCGATCGCGGCCGGCCTCTACCAGCTCACGCGCATCAAGAGGACTTGCCTCGCGCATTGCCGCGGGCCGGCGGCGTTTCTCGCTGCCCACTGGCGCCCCGGTCTGTCCGGCGCTTTTTGCATGGGGCTTGCCCACGGGACCTACTGCCTCGCCTGCTGCGCCGTGTTGATGCTGCTGCTGTTCGTGGGCGGCGTGATGAATCTCGTCTGGATCGCGGGGCTCACGCTCATCGTCGCAGTCGAGAAGCTTGCCCCGTTCGGCGCCGGAGCCGCCACGGCGACGGGAGCGATCCTGATCGCGGGAGGCTGCGCGCTCGTCCTTGCCGGGCCGTGACGGCTAGCGCGAGTAGAACTCGATGACGAGGTTCGGCTCCATGATCGTGGGATAGGGCACGTCGGAGAGCGTGGGCACGCGCGTCAGCTTCGCCCGCATCTTGTTGTGATCGACTTCGAGATAGTCGGGCACCTGGCGCTCGGGGCTCTGAGCGGATTCCAGCACCATGCCGACATCCTTGGCCTTGTCTCTCACCTCGATGACATCGCCCTCGCGGCAGCGGTAGCTCGGCACAGTCACGCGACGGCCGTTGACCCGCACATGGCCGTGGCTCACGAATTGCCGCGCCGCGAACACGGTCGGCACAAATTTGGCGCGATAGACGATGGCGTCGAGCCGGCGCTCCAACAGGCCGATCAGCTTCTCCGAGGTGTCGCCCCTCAGCCGCGCCGCCTCGCGATAGATGGCCTTGAACTGCTTCTCGGTGATATTGCCGTAATAGCCCTTGAGCTTCTGCTTGGCGCGGAGCTGCTGGCCGTAATCGGAAAGCTTGCCGCGCCGGCGCTGCCCGTGCTCGCCGGGGCCATATTCGCGCTTGTTGTACGGGCTCTTCGGCCGGCCCCAGATGTTCTCGCCGAGCCTTCGGTCGATCTTATGCTTGGCGCGAATGCGTTTCGTCATGCGTCTTGGACTCCAAAGTCAAATCGAGCGCTTTCGCGGGCTTAACCCCGCGCCGGTTTAAAGAAGCCTTGCTGGTAAAGGCGGTGTCCCGCCGGACTTCCGGCGTTCGCGAAGCCAGAGAGTGCTCAAGGCTTCGCCAGGGCTCTGTTACACGCGAATGCCGGAAAGTGTCAATTGGAGCCGGATGCGGCCGGCTGCGCCGGTGCTGGCGGGGCCTTCGGCGCCGGCGCCGCTGCGGGTGCCGGGACCGACTGAACATAGGCGTTGATGGCGGCCACGACCTTCTGCTTTTGCTCGGGCGGGCATTGCGGCCGTTTAGGCGTAACGAGGCTCGTCCCCTGCTCCGGGGCGGCTTGCTTCGGCGCGTCGGCGGTTCCGGAAGCGGAAGGCTCGGCGGGTTGCTCCGTCTCGGTGATCTTGACGTTGCCGGCGAAATAGGACGCGGAAAACAGGTAGAGCGCGTTGATCATCAACAACTGCGGCTCGCTCCAGACCTTCTTGGCGGCCTCGCTCCTGATCAAGGCCTGGTAGTTGGCCTGGGCGAGATCGGGCAATTCGCAGGCCTCGGCGTAGGCCGAGCGCGTGGCCGCACGAATGACCACTCGCGCGGCGGCATCGGGAATGAGGAACTTGTTCGGATCCGATTTGTCGAGCTTGACCGGCTTGCCGTCGGGCCCCGGTTGCTCGTCGGGAATGACCGAGAAAGCATAAGTCATCAGCACGCGCACGGCGCTGTCGCTGAGACCGCCCTTTTGCTGGCCTTCGGGCGCGGCGGGCTTGGTGCGCTGACCGAGCTCCTCGGCGATGGTCCGCACGCCGCTCTCGTCGGCGGCTCTGACGGGCGACAAAACCAGCAGAACCAAGACCGCGACGGCCGCGGCCACGCTCCACTGAAAACACGCCCTCTGCATCGGCAGCCCCTCTTCCCCTGCGGCGAAGCTAAGCATCGGTCAAGTCAATCGCAATAGGAGAAACGGGGCGGAACTATGACAGTTTTCGGCCCCGCCCCGGCGGGCGCCCCGCAAGCGAGGCGACGATTCCACGCCAGGTACGCACGTCCTGGTCGGTCGCGCTCATGCGGTGAAACATGTTGCGGATAGCCCTGACCATGGAGGGACGTTTCTCCGCCGCATAGAGAAACCCCGCCCGGTCGAGCTCGGCTTCGAGATGCGCGAACAAGGCCAAGAGCTCGGCCCGGCGCGCCGGGCGCGTGCGCGGAAGGGCGATCCCTTCCGCGGCGGGTTCGTCTAAGGCGGTCGCGCGCCCGAGCGACGGCGCGGCCGCTTTCGCCTTGAACCACTCATAGCCGAACAGGAGCACGGCCTGGGGCAGGCTGAGCGAGGCAAAGGCGGGATTGACGGGCGCAGTCAGGATCGCATCGGCAAGCGCGATCGTGTCGTTGTCGAGGCCGCTTCGCTCGGGTCCGAACAGCACGCCGGTGCGCTCGGCCTTCTCTCCCCGCCGCTCGAGCTCGGCCGCCGCGCTCTCTGCGCTGAGCACGGTCTTAACCATCTCCCGCGGCCGCGCGGTCGTGGCCAAGACGAATGTGAGCTCGCCGATGGCATCGCCGACGCTTGCGTATACGACGGCCCGATCGACGAGCGTTGCGGCGCCCGCGGCCGCCGTCCGCGCCTTGTCGTTCGGCCAGCCGTCGCGGGGCGCGACCAGCCGCAAATCGGTCAGCCCGAAATTGGCCATGGCACGCGCGGCAAAGCCGATATTCTCGCCGAGCTGCGGCTTGACCAGGATGATGGCGGGCATCGCCGCCGGCTCGCGAGCGAGGGAGCGTCTGACCGTCGCTTGCGGCCGCATCGAGACCGCAGCCTTCTTGGTCGGCGCCCGTTTTCCGCTCTCTCTTCCTGCTTTCATCGCAAGCGCACGATGCTATAGAGAACGGGTTGCCCGCAATGGGCGTCGAGCTCGTTAAGGCTGATCGCCTCAGCCCCCGCGCCGGAGATTTCGCGACGTGAACAAAGTCAAGGTGAAGAACCCTGTCGCCGATCTCGATGGGGACGAGATGGCGCGGGTCATCTGGCAGCTGATCAAGGAGAAGCTAATCTTTCCCCATCTCGATCTGCCGCTGCTCTCCTTCGATCTCAGCATCCACAATCGCGATCTGACCGAGGACCGGGTCACCGTCGAGGCGGCCCGCGCCATTCGGTCCTGCGGCGTCGGGGTCAAATGCGCGACGATCACGCCGGACGAAGCGCGGGTCAGCGAGTTCGGCCTCAAGAAGATGTGGAAGTCGCCGAACGGCACGATCCGCAACATCCTCGGCGGCGTCATCTTCCGCGAGCCCATCATCTGCAACAACGTGCCGCGGCTGGTGCCGGGATGGACCAAGCCGATCGTGATCGGCCGTCATGCTTTCGGCGACGTCTACCGCGCGACGGATTTCCGCGTGCCAGGCAAGGGCAAGCTCACCGTCACCTTTGCCGGCGAGGACGGCACGCGCATCGAGCATGTGGTGCACGAGTTCGAAGGGCCCGGGGTCGCGCTCGGCATGTTCAACCTCGACGACTCGATCCGCGACTTCGCGCGAGCCTCGTTCAACTATGCGCTCCATCGCAACATGCCGGTCTATCTTTCGACCAAGAACACGATCCTCAAGGCCTATGACGGCCGCTTCAAGGATATCTTCGCCGAGATCTACGCCGCGGAGTTCAAGCCCGCATTCGAGGCGCGCGGGCTGACCTACGAGCATCGGCTGATCGACGACATGGTGGCGGCGGCGCTGAAATGGTCCGGCGGCTATTTGTGGGCGTGCAAGAACTACGACGGCGACGTCCAGTCCGACACCGTGGCGCAAGGTTTCGGCTCGCTCGGGCTGATGACCAGCGTGTTGATCACGCCCGACGGCAAGACCGTGCTTGCCGAAGCGGCGCACGGCACCGTGACGCGCCACTACCGCCAGCATCAGCAGGGCCGCGAGACCTCGACCAACGCCACCGCCTCGATCTTCGCCTGGACCGGCGCGCTGAAGCATCGCGCCAAGCTCGACAACAATGCCGAGCTTGCCGATTTCGCCGAGACGGTGGAGCGGACGACCGTGGCGACCATCGAAGCGGGTTTCATGACCAAGGACCTCGCTCTTCTCGTCGGGGCCGACCAGGCCTGGCTGTCGACCGGCGGCTTTCTCGACAAGATCGACGCCAATCTGCGCAAGGCGATGGCCGACCGCGAAGCGGCTTGAGGGTCAAACCGCCTGCGGCGCGCCGCGCTTGCTCTTCGACGGGGCGCGTGCCTTGCGCTTGCGCTTCTCGTCCCGGCCCGCTTCGCTCGCGGCGCGGCGCAAGGCCACCTCGCGGATCTGCCGCAAGATCTCCGGATGACTGTCGGCCACGCGCGCCAGAGACTGCGCATCGAGCACGTAGACCCGGCATCGCGTTTTGGCGACGACGTCGTGCGTGTGACGGCGCCGCTCGAGCAGGGCCATCTCGCCGAAGAAATCGCCTTCCTTGAGCACCACGCGACGGTTCGGACCGACCTCGACGACCGCTTCGCCGCCAGCGATGAGAAACATGGCGTTGCCCGCATCGCCCGTGCAAACGATGGGTATGCCGGGCAGGTAAGTCCGCGTGTAAATCAGCCTGGTGATCTCGGCGACCTCGCTCGGATCCATGGAAGCAAAGAGCGGCATGCGGGCGACCATGCTCCAGGTCACCACGAATTGGTGGCGGGCCGACTCCTGACTAAATCCGGTGGCGATGATGGCGACGGGCAGAGCGATCATGCCGACGCCAAGCAGCATGACGATGCCGCCGAGAATCTTGCCGAGCGGCGTGATCGGAACCACGTCGCCATAGCCGACCGTGGTCAAGGTCGCGAGCGCCCACCACGCCGCGGCCGGTACAGAGCCGAACTTGTCGGGTTGCGCATCGCGCTCGAGGAAATAGATGGCGGTGGAAGCGAACAGAAGCAGGACAAGGATCACGAGTAGCGCGCCGAGCAGAGCGCGATACTCGTCGGCGATGACGCGGCCGAGCGTCTGCAGCGCGGGCGAATAACGCACGAGCTTGAGCAGGCGGAACAGGCGGAACACCCTGAGAGCCCTCAGATCTACGGGAAAGAACGGCTGCAAATAGAAGGGAAGCACCGCGAGCAGGTCGATGATCATGATCGGCCTGAGCGCGAAGCGTAACCGGGCGCGCCAGTGGGGCAAGCGGGAGAGCATCGGAATATCGACCGCGCTCCAGATGCGGAGCACGTATTCGGCGCTGAACACCATCACCGAGAAGACGTTGAACGCGTCGAGATAGGGCCCGTAGCGCGCGGCGATGTCGTCGACCGTCTCGGCGGCAAAGGCGATGGCGTTGAGGAAGATGAGGGTGACGATGAAGGCGTTGACCACGCGCCCGGCGGGATGCGCGTCGCCTCCAACTTCGAGAATGTCGTGGACCTGCCGGCGCCAGCGCAGCCAGAGAGTCTCCGTCGCCATGCTCTAGGCGCTTCCCACGGGGCGGGCCTCGGCCCCGTCCGGCCCGGGCCCGGCTCCGCCGGCGATGCGGGCCGCGATTGCGTCAAGTGCAGCGTCCGCGCGTGCGCCGTCGGGCCCGCCGGCCTGGGCGAGATCGGGCCGTCCGCCCCCGCCTTTGCCGCCGAGCGCTTCGGCGCCGACCTTGACGAGTTCGACGGCGTCATAGGTCGCTGTGAGATCGGGGGTCACGCCGACGACGAGCCCGGCCTTGCCCTCCTCGCTCACGCCGACGATGGCGACGATGCCGGAACCCAATTGCCGCTTGCCGTCATCGACCAGGCCGCGCAGGTCCTTCGGAGCCACGCCTTGCACCGTCCGCGCTAAGAGCCTGACGTTGCCAAGCTCGCGGACTGCAGGAGCGGCGGCCGCGGCCCCGCCCCCGCCGATCGCGAGGTCGCGCTTGGCCTCGGCGAGCTGGCGCTCGAGCTTGCGGCGCTCGTCGATAATGGCGGCGAGACGTTCGATCATCTCGTCGGGCGAAACCTTGAGCAGTTCAGCCGCCTCGCGCACCCGCTCGTCCTGCGTGGCGAGATAGGCGCGCGCGGCGTCGCCGGTCAGCGCCTCGACCCGGCGCACGCCGGAGGCGACCGCGCTCTCGCTCACGATCTTGAGCAGGCCGATATCGCCGGTCCGCCGCACATGGGTGCCGCCGCAGAGCTCGATCGAGTAGGCATGACCCGCCCGCTCGCTGTTTAGATCGACGCCCATGCTGACAACGCGGACCTCCTCGCCATATTTCTCGCCGAACAGGGCGAGAGCCCCCTGGGCGATGGCCTGGTCGGGCGTCATCAGGTGGGTCTCGACCGGCGCGTTCTGCAGGATCATGGCGTTGACCAGGTCCTCGACGCGGCGGATCTCGTCATGGGTCATGGGCTTGGTGTGCGAGAAGTCGAAGCGAAGCCGACCCGGCTCGACGAGCGAGCCCTTCTGCGCCACATGGAGGCCGAGCACCTGGCGGAGCGCCTCGTGCAGGAGGTGGGTCGCCGAATGATGGGCGCGCGTCGGCGTGCGGCGCGCGTGGTCGACCTCGAGCAGCACCTCTTCGCCGACCCGGAAGCTGCCCGCCTTGACCACGCCCTCGTGGAGAGAGAGTGCGTGCAGCTTCTTCTGCGTGTCCCCGACCTCGAATTTCGCGCCCTTTGCGCCCGACACCATGCCGCGATCGCCGACCTGGCCGCCCGACTCGGCATAGAACGGGGTCTGGTTGACGATGACGATGCCGCGCTCGCCTTGTTTGAGCGTCTCGACACGCGCGCCGTCCTTGATCAGCGCCACGATGCCGCCCGACGCCGCCTCGGTCTCGTAGCCGAGGAACTCGGTGGCGCCGAGATCTTCCTTGAGCTCGAACCAGAGTGCTTCGGTTGCCGCTTCGCCCGAGCCCGACCAGGACTTCCGCGCCTCTGCGCGCTGGCGCTCCATGGCGGCGGCGAAGCCTTGCGCATCGACGCCGATCCCGCGGGCCTTGAGCGCGTCCTCGGTGAGGTCGTAGGGAAAGCCGTAAGTGTCGTAGAGCTTGAAGGCGACCTCGCCCGGAAGCGTGGCGCCGCGCCTCAGCCCCTTGGTCGCGTCGTCGAGCAGGCGAAGCCCGCGTCCGAGCGTCTCGCGGAAGCGGGTCTCTTCCAGCTTCAGCGTCTCCTCGATCAGGCTCTGCCCGCGCTCGAGCTCATGATAGGCGCGGCCCATCTCTCCGATCAGCGCCGGCACCAGGCGGTAGAGCAGCGGCTCCTTGGCGCCGAGAATATGCGCGTGGCGCATCGCCCGGCGCATGATGCGGCGGAGCACGTAGCCGCGCCCCTCGTTAGAGGGGAGCACGCCGTCGGCGATGAGGAAGGACGAGGCGCGCAGATGATCGGCGATGATGCGGTGGCTCGGTGCGTGCTCGCCGTCAGCCCCGACGCCGGTCAACTCGACGGAAGCCCCGATCAGCGCGCGGAAGAGATCGATGGCGTAATTGTCGTGGGTGCCCTGCAGCACCGCGGCGATGCGCTCGAGCCCCATGCCGGTGTCGATCGAGGGATGCGGGAGCACGGTGCGCTCGCCGCCCGGGAGCTGCTCATACTGCATAAAGACGAGATTCCAGATCTCGACGAAGCGGTCGCCCTCGGCCTCGTCGCTGCCGGGCGGCCCGCCCTGAAGGGCAGGCCCATGGTCGTAGAAAATCTCAGAGCACGGCCCGCACGGGCCGGTATCGCCCATGGACCAGAAATTGTCGCTTCCGGCAATGCGGATGATCTTGTCGTCGGGGAAGCCGGAGATCTTGCGCCACAGAAGCGCCGCCTCGTCATCGTCGGCGAACACGGTGATGAGCAGGCGCTTCTTGTCGAGGGCGAAATCGCGGGTCAGAAGCTCCCAGGCGAGCAGGATGGCGCGCTCCTTGAAATAGTCGCCGAAGGAGAAATTGCCGAGCATCTCGAAGAAGGTGTGGTGGCGCGCGGTGTAGCCGACATTGTCGAGGTCGTTGTGCTTGCCGCCGGCGCGCACGCATTTCTGGGACGTCGCCGCCCGCAGCGCTTGCGGCTTCTCGGCGCCGGTGAACACGTTCTTGAACGGCACCATGCCGGAATTGGTGAACATGAGAGTCGGATCGTGGCGCGGCACGAGCGGCGCCGACGGCAGGACGGCATGATCGTTCCTGGCGAAGAAATCGAGGAACGCCGCGCGGATGTCGTTGCTGCGGCTCGGCACGGGGCCGCCGTGACGGGCGACCGGCGCGGCCGCGCCCCCGACCTTGGAGCGCGCCTGCTTGGCGCTCGTCTTTGCTGCACGGTTGCGTTTGGCGGAGGTCATGGCGGCTTGGCGGGGGACCTTGGTTCGCGGGGACCTGAAGACGCTAGAGAACCCTAGCCGATTCGCCGAAACCAAGCGCTGCCGCACCCTAGGCCAGCGCAGGCAGAAGGTCCGGCGTCCCACGTGAGAGATAAGATGGGGAAGGGAGACTGTCCAGCGGACCTATGACGCCATCCCTTCGGGGGCTCTCAGGGATGTCGAGCCTCGTAGCGCCTGATGTGCGCTTGCGAACGAGGCACGCGTTTCCCCTCTCCCCTTGGGGGAGAGGGCTTTCCGCCGCGATCTTGCGCGAGTGTAGCTCTGCGCAAGTCGCATGGCGGGAAGGGTGAGGGGTGATTTTCTTGACGCGGCTTCGCCGCTTACCCCTCACCGCGCGCGCCTGCGCTCAAGTAGCGAAGCGATAGCGCATCGAAAACGCGCGCGCGTGCTCTCCCTCAAGGGGACTGTTGCGCAATAGAACGATGTTCCTGGTTCGATTCTGGTGCGTTCTCTCTCTGATTCCGGAACGTCCCGTGAATACCGGAATTGCGCAACAGTCCCTCAAGGGGAGAGCAGGATTTTGTTGTACGGCCCTGCCGTCATCCTGAGGTGCGAGCGAAGGCGAGCCGCGAAAGATGACGCCCCCGATACGCCGGTCCTTCGAGGGCCGCCTACGGCGGCCTCCTCAGGATGACGGTGAATTGAGCGGCTAGCCGCGGCGGCCGCGCCGCGCGGTCCCTCCGGCAAGCGGCGTGACCGCGCCCTCGCCCTCGGCGAGACCGCTCTCGCCGCTCTCGGCGGCGTCGGGCTCCGATCCGCCCTCGAGAATTTGGCCCGCGAGCAGGCCGGCATTCTGCCGGATCGCGCGCTCGATCCTCTCTGCCGTCTCGGGATGCTCCTTGAGATAGGCCTTGGCGTTCTCGCGGCCCTGGCCGATCCGCTCGCTGTCGAAGGAGAACCAGGCGCCCGATTTCTCGACGATGCCCGCCTTGACCCCGAGATCGACGAGCTCGCCGGTCTTGGAGATGCCCTCGCCGTACATGATGTCGAACTCGATCAGCTTGAAAGGCGGCGCCACCTTGTTCTTGACCACCTTGACGCGGGTCTGGTTGCCGACCACCTCTTCGCGCTCCTTGATGGCGCCGACGCGGCGAATGTCGAGTCGGACAGAGGCGTAGAATTTCAGCGCGTTGCCGCCGCTCGTGGTCTCGGGATTGCCGAACATCACCCCGATCTTCATGCGGATCTGGTTGATGAAAATCACCATGCAGCGGGACTTCGAGATCGAGCCGGTCAGCTTGCGCAGGGCCTGGCTCATCAGCCGCGCCTGCGAGCCGGGAAGCTGCTCGCCCATCTCGCCTTCGAGCTCGGCTCGCGGCGTCAGCGCCGCGACCGAATCGATCACGAGCACGTCGATGGCGCCCGAGCGTACCAGAGTGTCGGTGATCTCGAGCGCCTGCTCGCCGGTGTCGGGCTGCGAAATCAGGAGCTGCTCGAGATCGACACCGAGCTTCCGCGCATAGACCGTGTCGAGCGCGTGCTCGGCGTCGATGAAGCCGCAAATGCCGCCGCGCTTCTGCGCCTCGGCGACGACGTGCAGCGCGAGCGTGGTCTTGCCCGAGGATTCAGGTCCGTAAATCTCGACGACGCGGCCGCGGGGAAGGCCGCCGATGCCGAGCGCGATGTCGAGGCCGAGAGAGCCCGTCGAGATGGCCTCCACCTCGACCGCCTTCTCGTTCTGGCCGAGCCGCATGATGGAGCCCTTGCCGAAGCCGCGCTCGATCTGGGAGATCGCCGCTTCAAGAGCCTTTTCCCGATCCATCTCAGCTCCTTCGACGAGGCGCAGCGCGACATTCGACATGGAAGATCTCCCTTATTTCACAGTGAGGCTCTGAGTCGCAAATGAGGCTCCGCTCGCATCCTCGCCCGGGAAGTCCATTCAGCCTTGCATTCGGCTTGGGTCGCGGAGCGAGGTGCGAGCCGAGGTGAATGTACACGTTTTGTTCTCCGTTCGCAATTGTTCTTTTCCACGTGTGGACAGCCGCAGAAGCGAAGAGGCCGCCCCTCACCGGGCGGCCTCGCGCTTCAATCTGGTGCCGGCGCCGATCCTACCGCCAGCAGCGGGCGCACCAGCAGCCCCTAAGCGGCCGGCACACCCATGTCCGTCCGAGCCTGCAGACCCCCGCCACGCGGCAGCCGACCTGCTCGACGGGCGAGAAATTTTTCGCCGAGGCGCCGAGGCCCAAGCTTCCGACTCCGGTCATTGCCTCGGCGCTGAGAGCTCCGGCGAGCAGCATCAGCGCCGCCGCCGCAAAAGCGAACGCAACTTTGCGCATGGATCCCTCCTCATGTGTCGTGAGCGCATCGCCCCCATTCCGCCCCCCGCGGAGGTTGGATGCTGTGCGCAGTATAGCGCAACTCGGCAGCGACTTCACGCGTCCTTCGAGGGCCGCGTTCCGCGGCCGCCTCAGGATGACGACCGAGCCGTGAAAAGCTTCCCGCTCTCCCCTTGGGGGGAGCACACGCGCGCGTTCTTCGATGCGCTATCGCTTCGCTACTTGAGCGCAATGCGCGCGTGGAGGGGGGTTGCAAGGAGCGAAGTCGAACACGGAACCCCCTCACCCTTCCCGCCATGCGACTTGCGCGGAGCTCCGCTCGCGCAAGATCGCGGCGGGAAGCCCTCTCCCTCAAGGGGACTGTTGCACAATTGGCTGGTTGGTGATTCCTTGTTTGCGAGAGGCGGGGGGTCACGGCGATGGCGATCAAGCAGACGGGACAGCTAGGCTTTGTGGATGCGATGGTG
>Ga0187892_10007071_pt1 | contig 16225 bp, 10 predicted proteins | sample MA1701073metaG_FD_139345 | JGI IMG/M metagenome (GOLD analysis project Ga0187892, IMG submission 139345) | Bio-ooze microbial communities from a basaltic lava cave in the Kipuka Kanohina Cave System on the Island of Hawaii, USA - MA170107-3 metaG ... | reverse complement strand
CCAAAGAACCGAAAGAAGGATTGAACCAGGCCGAAAGAACCGGCTACGAAGACATGCACTCCGAACCGCAGGGCACTAACTTATCCGAGCCCGAAAACTGTCGAAGAATGGGGTCCACCCCACTCGTGACCCGGCTACGGGCTGGTCACGACTCGCCGAGGTGTCGCGGCTTGTGCCGGCGGGAAGTACAACCCAGCCACCTCCACCGGTCACCTTTACGTATACTGCCGGCTCGGCCGGATTTGGACCGTCCGTGCCACTGACCTTTGAACAAGCGCTGCCGGGAGTTCTCGCAGTCGGCACCAACACGGTCCTCGGGACGGGTAGCGGGTTTGTTGACATCGACGGCGATGGACGGCGCGACTTTGTTGACGGCAGGTCGGCTGAGGGCAGGCGGATACATCAAAACCTCGGCAATGGAACCTTCCGCTATCGCGCTCTTTGGGATCAGGCGCCCGGATCGGATATCTGGTATTCGTGGTACAACGTCTCGACCGGGCTCTCGGGTTTAATCGACCTCGATGGAGACAGCTTACCAGACGCGCTGCAGGCTGACCCCGTTTGGCAGTTTTATCCCAATAACCATCGCACCACGCCGTGGACGTTGGACGCTCTGCAGCCGTGGACCAATGGTCCAGTCGTGGGTGACGATTTGCGGAAGCTGGTTGACGTCACCGGCGACGGCCGCCCCGATGTCCGCAACTGCGGCGTGGCAACGTCCGGCGCATGCACGGTTTATCGCAATACGGGTATCGGATTTGCCAGCCCACAGTCCTGGTACGTGCCGGGACCGGCGCCGTCAAACGGGCTCAACACCACCGTGGCGGATATCGATCTCAACGGTGATGGACTGATTGATCGCGTTACTTCGCGGCCCAGTGGAGGACCGTATGGAAAGTGGCACGTTTGGCTCAACAAGGGTCTAGGCTACATCTCGGTGCCGCTGCCCTGGTCCGCGCCACCTTTTTCCGCTCCAGCCTACGACGTCGAGATGCGGGAACCGCTCCCACCCCCCAACTCCAGCGATCAGACAGGGGTCCTGAGCGGATTGCGGGATATGAACGGCGATGGGCTCGTAGACTACGTCGATGCAAGGACCCATCCATGGACTGTCTACACCAATACGGGCGCGGGATTCTCGACCAATGGGATCGAATGGCCCGGTACCCTCGGCCTCCCCTACGTGTCGCAGCACTACACTTATGCCGGCCCGACCTTTCCTGTGAGCGCCGATGTATTCGATCTCAATGGAGACGGGCTCGTAGATTTTGTGCGTGTGGAGGGGGGGCAATTCAAGGTGCGCTACGGACTCGGCCCTCGGAGTACTCTGCTGGCAACGCTGTCGAACGGTCTCGGAGCAACTACCACCGTAAGCTACATGGCGTCGACCGATGCGACCGTGGCCGGGTCGGCGTGCGAAGGGGGAACCAATGATCGCGCACCATGCTGGTCTGCGGCGGACTGCACCGGTGGCGGTAGCTGCATCTCCGGTTCGGCAGCGGCTTCACAGTCGCCCTTCGGTTCGTGGGTCGTGCGTCAGCTTACGGTCGACTCGGGCTTCCAGGGGACTGGTCACGTCCTAATAGCCCAGTTTACGTTTGGGGGCGGCTATTTTGATCCCATCGGACACCAGTTTCGTGGCTTTCGGCAATCTACCGAAAAGCGTTCCGCTGACGGTCGGCTCATCCGCCGCCGCTTTGCGCCAGCTCCATTTCAAACCTCGGCGGCGCCCCCGTGGCTCTCGGCCACAGAACCGCGCCCGTTCAAGCTCGTCTTGGAAGAGGTCTTCGATGCCGGCGGCGTGCGGCTTGCGAAAAGCAGCGTCGACTGGGAGAGCGTTCCGCTGGGCAGTGGAGGCCGCGTTCAGGTGCACGCCAAGCAGCGTACCGACACGACATTCAGCGCATCGGGTGGACCGACCAAGCAGCGCATGCGCGTGTTCAGCTATGACTCCTACAATAACCTCGTCCAGGAACGTGTCAGCGGCGACGACGTCGCAGAGATCAAGACCACGGCGACTTACGCTGCTCCGCCTCCTTGCTATGAACTTCCAACACGACTGACGGTTGAGCAAGGGGGCTTTGTCTATTCAGACCGCCGCTTTACGTACGACGGACGCTGCAATCTGGAGCGCGCTGAAGCGATGCTTGCGCCTCACGGCCAGGGCGCCAGCACGGGGACGCTCAAAACCCTGATGCGACTGGAATACGATCAAGGCAGCCAGGGGCCCGATCCGGTAGCAGCGAAGGCAGGATTGCCTGCCAGGATCTTCGACGCACGCAACAACCCGACAACGCTGACATACAGCTGCAGTGACACTCTCTATCCATGCACCATCACCAATGCGCTGGGTCATACCACGTCGAAGGCCTACGACCGCCGCTGGGGACGGCCCACGAGCGTCACTGATCCCAATGGCAACCCGGCAAGCCCGAGTAGTCAGACACTGTTGACATACGATGACCTTGGTCGCCTCACTGCGGTAACCCGACCCTTCGAATCGCAACCGTGGCGCCAGTTTGTTTACCACTATGGCCAGCCGGTTGCCGGCCAAACGCCGGTGCCGACACGCCTCCACACGCGGGTGCGCGAGCCAAACTCCGAAGAGGGCTACCGCACCATCTATGCGTTTGCCGATAGTCTCGGTCGACCGCTCGAAACCAAACGGCTCCAGTATGTCAACGATATCGCTACGGTTCTGGCTGTGGATGCGGTAAGGTTCGACAGTGTTGGCCGGGTTGAGAAGCGGTTCGCCACCTTTCCTTCGAGCACGGCACTTGGCGTCTACGACGCTCCGTCGCTCTCACTGCCCGGCACCGTCGTCATCCATGATGTCCTCGATCGGGTTGCCCGCACGACGCATCCTGACGGTAGATTCCGCATAGCCGATTACAGTCAGGCGGGCACTGTTTCCATCCAGGACGAAAACTTTACGGCCTGCGACGAATCCTCGGCTTGGGCCAGTAGCTGCCCTGGCGCGCAGGTTGAAGAAATTCGCGACGCGTTTGGACGACTGGTTGAGACACGCGTGTCCGAGGGCTGGACGCTACGCACGCGGACGAGACAGACCTATGACCCACTCGGGCGAACGATCGAGAGCCGTGCAGAAGCCATGAGTGGGCTCGCCGTTACCAAGAGTGCCGTCACTTCCTATCAATATGATTCTTTGGGACGGCGCACCGCGCTCATCGATCCTGATAGCGGCACCTGGAACTCCGCGTTTGACGACGCCGGCAATACGCTCTGGCAGAACGACCCGAAAAACGGTCAACACCTCGAATTCTGCTACGATGCCGGGAACCGCCCGAGTCGCAAGCTTACCTTCGCCAACGACAACGCACTGGACGGGGGGTACGCGACGAGGTGCACCGCCTCAACGCCCTCGGGTACTGCTGCGTACAGTGACTTCCTCTACGATACGCGGCCGACCCCCTGGGAGTGCACGTTCGCCGCCAAAGGGCGGCTGTGCGCCGTCATCGACTATGGGGGCAGCACTGCAACAGCGACCACGTCATTCAAGTATGATTCCCTTGGTCGCTTGTTCCGCGAGAAGCTGGAGCGCACCGTGAGTGTGTCTGGCAGCTCACACTCGGGCTCTTTCCTGCGGTTTTACAGCTACGATGTCGCTGACCGGTTGCGGAGTGTGACTTACCCTGGTGACAGTGCCTATAGCGCGGACGCAATCGTGTACGGCTACACGACCTTAGGCGAGTTGGCGCGCGTCTTCTCCGCCGGACAGAGCTATGCGGACGCGTTACGCTATGACGCGCAGGGGCGCCTTACAAGGTGGACGGACGGCGCCGGGCTGCATCACGAGATGAGTTACGATACCGCCGGTACGAACAACTTCCGCTTGCAGCAGCTGAAGCTCACGGATCCGACCGGTGCTGTGCTGCATCAGCTCGATTACCACGTCTTCGGCACCAATCAGCGGCGCTACAACGCCAGTGGTAATCTCCTGAGCCTTGGCGACGCGACGCCGACAGGTGTCTATCCCACGACCTCACCATTGCGACTGTCGTGGACGTATCAGTATGACGGTCTGGGGCGGCTCACCAATGCGCAGAAGGGTACCACCACCCCGGTAGCCTTCACGTACGACGGCATCGGAAACATGACGACAGGGAATGGGACGGCCTACCAGTACGGCGTCAGCGGGCGGCCTCACTGGATAACCGATCTGACGAGCTGGGGCAGCGTCGGTCATGATCCGAACGGCGCGCTCAATGATCTACCGGCCACTGGTGCGTCTCCACGGCGGAACCTCACGTACGACGGCGAGGGGCGACTCAAGCAAGTGACCGCATACGACGCGAGCTACACGATGCGGTACGTGTACGACTATCGGGGCGACCCTGTAGCGCGTATCGTCAACGAGGGCCAGCCGTCGCAGGTGGTAACGTTCTATTACGGACGCTGGTTTGAAGTTACCGGCGGAACGCTGATCCGGCACGTGTTTCTGGGCGACAGGTTGATCGCCGACAGCGCTCTAACAGCACCTCCTGAGTTAACACTGGCGGGGCTTGCTGAACCGCAACGGAGCATCTTGTTGGCTCGGGCCATGCGAGACGCCCTCCACACGCGGCCGAACCTACATCCAGATGTAACCCTGAGTGCTGAAGCCGCTGGGCTCGTGGCGTGCAGTTTCGGACTCCTTTGTCTTGGGCTGATGTGCACCCCCGGCCGCGTTCGGCTCGCGCTCTTTGGCCCGATACGCCGGGGGCACGTAGGAGCGATCCTCGTGCTCTTCGTGCTAGCCCTGACACCACTCGCTGGGGCGCGGCGAGCGGTCGCGGGTAGCGGTGGTGGAGGAGGCAGCGGGGGTGGTGGACCGCCACCTCCCCCGCCTCCCGAGTATCCCGCGTACTTCGTCCACAGTGACCACCTGGGCTCGACGCTGGCGCTCATCCGCTTTGAGCCCAATGGCACGAGTAACGGCAGTCTGGTGCGCCATTACCGATATGACGCCTATGGACAGCCAACTGCCTACCAACCCGACGGCAGCGCGGTCAGCCCGGGCACGCCCGTCTCCGGCGGCTACGTGCCCGAGTGCCTGTACACCGGTCAGCGCTGGGACTGGCAGGCTGCGCTATACCACTACGGGGCGCGCTTCTATGACCCGAAGCTTGCGAGCTTTCTCACGCTCGATCCCACACCGCAATACATGAACCTCTACGCGTATGTGGGTTGGAATCCGATTAGATACTCGGACCCGTCCGGGCGATACTATACCGACCCTGGAGTCCAAGCTCAGTTGGCTTTCGCTGCGGCTATAGCCTTCGGAATCGGGCTCGCACTCGTTTTCGCGGCAGGCGGTTACACCATTTTGGGACTCGCGGCAGTAGGGGCCATTTTTGGGGCGAGCTCCGCCGCGGCCTCTGGAGCGGGTCCCAGTGGTATCGCGGCGGGCTTTGCTAGTGGCTTTCTCGGAGGCGCGATTGGAGGTTTTGGGGCGGCCTCCTTGGCCGGGATAAGTGGACTTGCAACAGGCACGGCAATCGCCGGGGGCTTCGGATCTGGCTTTAGTACGATTGCGCTTGGGATTCTGAGTGGTGGTGGGGCGGGCGCGGGAGCAATCCTGCAGAGCGCTGGCGCAGGCTTTGTGTTGGGCGGTGTCGGTGGGTTCGCGGGCGCGTTTCTCGCCGTTGACCTGGGCGCCGGCGGGCTGGCCCCTCTCGCAGCCGAACTGGGTGCCGGGCTGGAAGCGACAACCTTTTCTTTCATGTCCGCCACCTCCGACACTGCCATTGGTAGTGTTAGCGGTGGTGGATTTGGGGCATTCGACGGACTATCGGGGCTCGGCGCTTTCTCGGGATTCGACCTAGGAGGAGGCCCAGCGGGCGCTGGTGTTGGCGGTGGCGGAGGGGGCGGAGGCATTAGCGCCGTTGCGGATCTAATCGGGTCATTCCTTGGTGATATCTTCGGTGGAGCGGGTGATCCAGGCGGAGCGGGTTCAGCAGGCAACAGTGGGGAAGGGGGTCAGAGCACGGGTGGTGGCTTCGTCATCTTCAAGCCGGCGGAGACTTCTCCGCCGGTGGCGCCGCCGTCTGTTCCGGAGACAAACCAACCAGGTGGCTTCAACTTCGGGCTTGGATGGTGATTGGGTTGGTAAATTTGATAGTCAGGAAGGGGGCGCAACGGGCGTGGCGGCGATTCGCGTCGAGCGGTGAGCAATGAGCGACAATGTCCGGGAAGAGGTGGAGTACGATTCAGCCTCCCGTCGCCGAAACCTCGTCTGCAAGGCCGAGGGATAGGCGCCCGACCATGAAGCGACTTATCCTGAACTCTGCGGTGGCTTCGTTTGTGGCCGCGATTTTGGCGTATGTGGCCTGCCGAATTATCCTCGCCCTAGCGAGCCCTCCAGAGTTTGACGAATGGTTAGCCTTTGTATCGTTCGCACTAACGGGCGTGGGTATCATGTTTCCTACGCTGGTTATTCAAGGATGTGTTGCGCTGCCAATCGAACGCCGACTGGTCCGTGAGTTTCGTCTGATCGACCTCTGGCCTACGACGCCAGGATACGAGCGCACTGTCGTCCTGACCTCGTTGCCCAGCGAGTTTGTCGACCAAGTCAAAGATCTCATTGCGGCCGGCCTGCAAGTTCTCAGTGTCACAGAAGATGGCAGCAGGACGAGTCTCGCGTGCCGAGTCCGCCATGCGATCTTGTATGTGTACGAAGTTCGTGTGCGGCTGTCTGAGGATTCCGCCACGGCGGCGATCACGGTCTGCCGTTGTGGCGGCCCACTGTCCTTGTTGGTCACGGTTGAGGTAGGCGCCGTTCAAGTCCTGGGAGGAATACTCAAATGGGCCGCCGATCGTGATCTGATTGCCCGCGACTTCGGCCCCTTCAGCCGACTGGATCGCCTTGACAAAGACCTTGGCAACTGGCTGCCTTCGGGGGCAGTAGCACATTCCGACTTGGAGGCAGTCGTAGTGCGGCGCCCGTTGCGGGGCCTATCGATAGGAAGACTGCTCATCGCCACCCTCTTAGCGCTCACCATGTCCTTTGCGCTGGCGGGGATCGGCGCGTCGCTTTTCGTCCGGGTGATTCCGCTACTGCTTCTGGCCGTTTATGTGCAGGCGCTCATCGTGAGAGCTGCGATGGGGCCGCGGTCGAAATCGGCATCGTGAGACGCAACCGGAGAGCCTTGGCCTGAAAGGACGCCTCGTGGCTTTAAAGAGCGCACGTCGCCCTCGGCGATAGATTGGCAGCCTGCAACTCATCTTCAACCTGCCAGCCGTCATCGCACGGCTGCGGCATTTGGCATGCGTCTGAAGTTGGGAGGCAAAGAGGTTGAAGCGAACGGTGGGACTCAGCCCCAACGTTCTGGCTGGACCGGAAGCCGGCACCGTTTGATGAGAGAACACTGCGGGGTCGCGTGTAGCTAAGAGGGAGGTTCGATGCACTTTCGGACTGGAGGGTTGAACAAAGTGAGGATCGGCGTTGTGCTCTTGTTCGCTCCTTTGACGGTGCACGCCGTCGACTCGCCGATTGTCACTGCGACAAGTTCCACCGGCGATGTTGAGACGACCCGCCAGTTCCTCGGCGGCGGCAAATGGGAAAGCCAACGCGACGACGCCGGCAAACGCGACTGGCGCGTCGAATTGAAGCGCCGAAACGACAGCTCTCTCGTCGGACGCATTACAGTAATTGGCTCGGCGGAGCTGCAGGAAGCGCGTATCGAAGCGCAGGTTACCGGCGACGATATCTACGGGGTGCTCGTCGACGCGAACAACCAGCAGATCGGGACGTTCAGTGGGACAGTATACAAGGAGAGTCTCAGCGGCACGTACACCTTCAAGAACGGCGACACCGGGACCTGGAATTGGAATCAGCCGCTGCCGTGAATATGTCGTGCCGCGTACTCCGGCTGGATGGTTTCTGGGTCATTCCATAACAGTACGCTGACCCCTCATTGCCGGTCCACGACAAGGGATACGAGGATATGATTGCGTGTTCCAAAGGCTTGCGACCAACCGTCGTCGTGATGATCATGAGCATGCTCGCGTCCACAACTATCGGAGTGAGATGCGCAGGCGCCAGTCAAACCTACACCGATACCTATGAGGGCTACACAGTCACCTTCCCCAACTCGCCATGGGAGGTCCAACCTGCAACTCAAGCTGGCGCGGTTGCCACCATCAGGAATTTCCCGTCCTCGGCCTACGGGCCCCAAGGTTGCCTTCCCGAAAAGGGAGCCGAGATTCGAATCATCCCTCTCTCGACCCTAAGGAACGAGCACGCTGAATTGGCCTACATGTCGCGCTTTGGCACCAACACAGCTTGGTCGCAAATCGGCCCGCCACGCGTTGACTACACAGAAACCACACGCCGTTGCTCACCGCGCCGTGAATCTCAGACAGACCGCATATACGAGGCGGGCGAAGCGGCCGTCAAGCGTATGGGTGTCAGCGTGTGCGATCGGCTCGCCGTCCGTCGTGGCGACGAGCTGCTAGTGAGTGTGGCCGGGCGCTTGTCCGAGCGCCAGGCGCGCAAGGACGCGGACCTGTTCGTCGGGATGGTGGGCCGCGAGGTCGCGCAGCGCTTGGGACCCAGCCTGACCCGCGGAGTCGAGCGCTAGGATCATGCCTGCCGCGGTACTTGGTGGCACTTGCGGGTTGGCGGCAAGCAGCGACGCGACACCCGCCGCACCCAGATTCCCGATACCACGCGCCGCCGCAGTGCGGACCGATGCGTCGCCGTCACCGAGCGCTGAGGCAACGAGCGCCACCGCACGCTCGCGGTAAATGCGCAACAAGGTATCGACTGCGGCGGCGCGAACGAGCGGAGACGGATCCCGGCGCAACAAGGTGGCGAGTCGGTCTTCAGAAACGTTCGCCGGCGCCCCACGGATCGCAGCGGCGCGCACCGCGGGCGCACGTCGCTTGAGCAACGCATTGACTCGATCGAGAGAGAGACCGCCATCGAGAGCTGCCAATGCTTCCACCGCTTGTGCTTCGAGGGGTGACCCGGTACGCGCCTGCTCATTCAACGTCGGGCGGAGCGCCTGCAACCGATGCTGGGTCGCCAGCGACACCACCGCTCGTTGAATGATCGGATCGTGCCCCTCCGTGAGAATGCGCCGCAGATCGTCGACCGCAGCAGGCGACAACTTCGCGTCCAGACCTGCAATCGAGTCCAGCTGGACCACCGCTAGAGTCGCCAAAGCAGGCGGTGCCGTCGCCGCTAGATGCGCCAAAGCAGTTGCTCCGTCACGATCGGTGCGCGATGCAGCCGGGAGTGCCAGGTAGACTGCGAGAGCATCCAGTGTCGGAGCGCCGGGCGCAGCCATGAACGCATCGCCCGCGGCAGCGACCCCGAGCACGTTCATGTCGCTCGCCGCCTCGGGCAAGCGTCCGCGCCAGATCGACGCATTGGGGAAGGCGCTCAACACCACCAGGATACGATCGCGTTCGCGGAAACGTGGCGGACGCGCGCTCGCCAGCTCCTCCCAGGCGATGCGCACGACTCGTGAGTTCAGCAAACTGCCGCCGACGAGCCGCTCAACTTCGAGGCGAGCAACATACCCGTGCTGATCGAGACGCTGGACGTCGGCGACGCGCCCGACGACCGTTGCCACAGCGACGTCTGCGGCGGGCAATACCGCCCCACCCGCGGCTGGTGCCACCGCACCGGCCGGGCCGCCGTACAGCAACGCCACGAGCGCCGCGGTGAGGAGCGTGAGAAGTGTGCGGGCAAAGCCGAGTGTGCGCGTCTCGGTCATGGTGCGTGTGGCGCGTGGAATCCCGGCACGCCGTCGACGTCGGCGTACAGCGCGTTGGTGAAGCCCAGCGCGAGCACGCCGCCCTCGTTCCAATTGCCGTCCAACAACGATTCCAGCGTCGTGTTGGTCTCACGGTTGAGGTCGTGAATCGTGACCGGGAACATCGGTGGCGACGCCCCGTCAGTGCCCTTGACGACGACCGCGAACCACGTGTCTTCAACGAGATCGCCGAAGGGTATCGTCACGCGCGTCTGAAAACGTTGCGCAGTAGGAATTGAGGGCTCGACACCGATGACCTCCACGGGGAAGTCGGCTCCGGCATCGAGGACGCGCGTTGGCACGGCGCCAAACAGGACCGGCACACCGTCGACGGTTCGCGACGGGATGGTTTGGGCATTGGCATAGACTTCGATGCGGTCGTAAGGCGCCCAGATCGGGGCCTGTACCGAGATTTCCAGATCGACGGAGCCGCTTGCGCTGGTGACCAGGGTGGAACCGTCATGGGTGAGGTCGGCGACACCTCCGGAGCCATCACGGGCGATCAGCCGCGTTTGGACGTACACACCTTGCCCACCCACCGCCTTACCGGAATCAACGGCGCGGGCTACGTCCGGTGGGTCGATGTTCGCAGGATCGTCGGTCGGTGATGCCGTCCAGGTGCGTGCTCCAGCCGTGTTGAGGTTGCGGAACTCGTGAGTGTCGGTGTCGGCAATGGCCGTCGTCAGTAAACCCTGACTCAGGTGGTTCATCCAGATGCCCAGACGGTTACCGAGAAACTCCTGCTGCGCCGGGCGCCCAGCGCCGTTCCAGAGCTCCAGCGCGGGATAGGCATGAAAGAGGTTGCCCGTCTGCGGATCGAGGCGGAACTTCACCTTGTTCTGTGGTGTGATGAACGACTGCGGCGGTACGAGTGAGCTGTCGATGCGCAGCGGGACGAAGAAGCTGTCGATGTGATTGATCTGGATCGTCGTGTCGGGCGTGCTCCCGGAACCGGTCGTGGCTTCGGTCAGCAACTCCGCCGGTGTCATGCTGAACGCACCGTACGCGGGGAAATCGCGGCCAGGGGGCGCAGCGACGGCCCAATCGGTGGAACCGCGCGACGGGCGTGACGGGTCGATACGCAACGGGTAGGCGTTGAAATGGCCGTAGTCCCACGTCGTGATCTCTTCACCCACCGTGGCATGCACGAAACGCGTAAACCCCAACTCGGCAATGCGCGGATTGAGGTCGGTGTGCGAGTGATGATCCGTCATGATGATGTTGTCGACACCCTCGCCGGCGAACTGCATGACGCGATCGGTGTGGCTGACGCGCGAATCGGCGCTGTTGATGCCGTGCACATGGAAGTCTGACGAGACGAAGCCGCTAGTGTCGACGACACGCGCGATGCGCGCATCGACCGCGGTTGTTTCTCCCACGCGTGTCGTCAGAGGGGCGCTGAACAACGAGAACTCGGCACCGCGGGAAACGAACAGCTGATACGTACCGGGATCCAGGTCGAACTCCGCAACGCCGTCCGCTCCGGTGTACTGCAGCCACGCCAGGCCGAACGGCACACCGTCGCCGCGCACGTCGTTGAACGTGCCCGTCACCTCGTTGCCCAGAAACCCCTTCACCAACAGGACGGCTTCGGGGCTCGGGTCGAACCCCACGACGCTGACACGGGCAGGGACTGCTGCGCCGTCCGCGTCCGTAACGCGCACGCGCACCCTTGCGCTCGCGGGCAACGCGATATCTCGAGTCGAGGTGGCGCCGTCGGCAATCGTCACCATGTGCATGGCCGGCTCGGCACCGCCGCCTTCGTACGGGAAGCCGCGCACAGCAGCCGTCACACGGTAATTGCCGACGGGCAGGGTTCCCTGGTAACAGCCGTCTGCCCCGGTGACGAATTGCGATACAAGGCCGCGGAGCACGACGCTGACCCGCGCCGCCGCAGCGGGTCGGCCGCCGGCCGTCACACAACCGCGCAATGTCCCCGTACGGATGTGCTTAACCTCGTTTTCCAGGTCGATGGCGTTGCCGCCACTGCCATCGCCGACACCGAAATAGCGGGTGTAAGCGTTGCTCCCGCCCGCAGGGACCTTGAACGTCGGCTCGGCCCCGGCGATGACCCCGACAATCGTGTGGCTGTGCATGACATACGCCACACCTGCCGTGGAGAAGAAGGTCGAACGTTGAATGTCCGACTCGGGAATCGGAATGGTCACGTGCGAGTAGTCGACGCCTGTGGCTTCTCCGTAGCCGATGTAACTCATGACACCGAGATTGTTGGTCAGCAGCTCCCCGAGGCCGCCGCCCAGGCTCGTCCACTGTTCCAGCTCTCCGGACGCGTTGAGGTAGTCGCCGACGAGGAAGCCGCGTTCCACTGTCTCGTTGTTGTACAGCGTCGTGGTCATGCGGACGTAGGTCTTGCCGGGTTCCAGCACGTACTCGGTGCATCCTTCGACGTCGTAATCGACGTCATCGGCCGCCGCCGGAAACGGCAGGCCGACACTTTCGAGAATGGTAGACGGATTGACGAAATCGAGCGTGTCGTCCGGTCCACAGGTGCGAATGATGGCCGCCGTACCGTCCTGTCCGTCGTTGACGATCTCCAGCGTCTGCGCGTTGATGACGGTCTCGATGTTTACAGCCGGTTGGATCTCGAGGAAGTTGTCGAGACCCGGGTGCCCGACCAACTCGGCGTCGATGATGTTGCCGCCGAATGCTCCGACGCTGTAGAGGTCGCGCTGCTTGACATCCTGGATGATGAACCGTGCCCGATCATTGCCGAGGAGGTAATCGCCAACGACGCCGTGCGCCAGCGGACCCGTCGGCACCTCGCTCATGTCCGTGACGCGCTTGGCACGCGCCTTCGGCGGCAGGTAACTGAAGCTGCGGCGTGCCGGGGTAGCCGGCTGACCGTTGACCCGGTTCGCAGTGATCTCCAAGAGGTTGTCGTCGCGCAGTGGTGGCCCCGGATCGACTGTGGCTTCGAATACCGCAGGCCCGCCGGCGAGTGGGAGTGCTTGCCCGTTCAAGCGGGCTCGGACGGTGCGCGAGTCGAGGTCCGGCGCAGCGACCTCCACCCGCACGGTGAACCGTGACGAGGTGACCGGTGCCCCGTCGACAGGCTCGATGATCACGACGTCATCAGTATCGATAGGAGGGGAATTTCCCCCGCCATCGGAACTACACCCGATTCCAACGAGGGCTATCGCGACCGCGACGGCCCGCGCCGCGACCAGACCTCGCATGCAGCCTCGCTCCTTCACAGCAATGTTGCGGAATTGTTACAGCACCATGAATACTCGTCGGGTCCAGAAAAACCAAACGGAAAAAATACAACGAAAACGGCAGGTACCTTTCCGCTAGACTAAGTATCCGGCCAGGTTTACACTCCGACGACCAAGTGACAGGGGGGCGGTGACAACCAGGATGCGTTCAATGACGTGGAAGAGAATTGTCGCGGTCGTCGCTCTCGTAAGTTTGCTCTACGTACCCCTGACACCCAAACCGGCACGGGCCATCGACACGGCGTGGTTGGTGCTCGGGTCGATTGCGGCGTACGTCACCTTTGTCGTCATCGGCGCCTGGCTCGTTTTTCGGGACACGCCGAACCCCCCGCTAATGCCCTCGCAGACTGAGCCCGGCCGCCCCTGGGAGAGTCAGGGCGACGGCGTACGGATGGCGCACCGCTGCCCGCAGGATGCGGGTAACTTCACCGTGGTCTGCTGGTAACTGCCCGGGCTGCGTCGAGACTCTCGACACAGCCGACGGCGGGTGAAAACAGTCACCATTGCCCTGCAAAGCCGTTGGGCCATTGCCTCAGGAATGCTCCGGCGATATGGACCTGCAGGCTCGCGCCAACTCTCAACTGTGAACGGTCACCTGTCGACGATTCGATTTATTGCAGATCACGGTTGACTCGGGCGCGAGAAGCTCCGAACATCAGCCGTCGTGTGAGAGGTCAATGTGACCAAGTGGGCGTCCGCAATGTCGATCGAGCCGCGTTTGGACGCCGCGGTCGCCGAAGCGAGCCGCGCCCTGCGATCACAGCTCGACTCCAATGAACCCCATCTCGTCCTCGCGTTTGTTGCGGCCCAGCACGCCGGACAGTTCGACCGACTCCCGGCACTCATTCGGGCATCGCTCGGCAATGCGCTACTGATCGGTTGCTCAGCGGGCGGGGTCATCGGTGGGGGCCGCGAGATCGAGCATGCGGTTGCCCTTTCGATGACAGCTGCAGTTCTCCCCGACGTGGCGTTGCGTCCGTTCCATGTCGACGCCGCAGTCGTCGACAGCTCGCCGGCGACCATCATGTGGGAAACCGTCGTCGGCGTTCCAGCGTCGGCGCAGCCGCACTTTCTGCTGCTTCCGGATCCGTTCACCTTCGATGCCGAGGCTTTCCTGCGGGCGTTGGACCACGCCTATCCTCTCAGCTGCAAGATCGGCGGCCTCGCGAGCGGTGGCCGGCAAGCCGGCGCCAACGTCCTCTTTCTCGGAGATGAAGTGTATCGCTCCGGTGTCGTCGGGGTAGCCCTGAGCGGCGACATCGAAGTTGAGACCATCGTTGCCCAGGGGTGTCGACCGGTTGGCCAACCGATGTTCGCAACCAAATGTCAAGGCAACATCATCTTCGAGCTCGATGGACAACCAGCGGTAAAGGTACTCGAAGCCCTCTACGAGATGCTGTCCCCGAACGACAAGCAATTGGCCGAGCACTCGCTCTTCATCGGTGTCGTGATGAGCGCCGATCGGCAGCGATATCATCGCGGCGATTTCCTGGTGCGCAATCTGATTGGCATGGACGCGACACGCGGCGCGCTGGCTGTCGGCGCCGTACTGTCTGAGAACTCCGTGGTCCAGTTTCACCTGCGTGACGCGCGCACGTCTGCCGACGACCTCGAGCAGTGGTTGCGCCGCTACGAAGGTGACCGGACCGAGTGGCGTCCCGAGGGGGCATTGTTGTTCTCCTGCCTCGGTCGCGGTGCCCACCTATACGGTTATCCGGATCACGAGACGAAGGTTTTTCGACGCTACGTCGGCGATGTCTCGTTGAGCGGATTTTTCTGCAACGGCGAGATCGGCCCGGTCTCAGGCACGACGTTCCTCCACGGCTATACCAGCGCGTTCGGCTTGTTTCGCGGCCGCGGTACACGCTAGAAGCTCGCATATCGCGTATCGCAGATCGCTCATCGAACTCACGCATCTCTTGGCCAACGCTCCGCGATCGGGCGAAAAGCAATTCGCGCGAAGGAGGCCGGTCACGCAGCACGTCGAAGTGCAGAGGATCATCGCAGCTCCGGTCGAGGCGGTGTGGAATCGCTACACCGATCATCGCTCCTGGACCCAGTGGGCAGGGCTTGGACACGTCGGGCTCGATCGCGAAGGTGCACCCCCACCTAACGGTGTCGGCTCCGTCCGCGTATTCTCCAACATGGGTTTCAAGTTGTACGAGGAGGTCCTCTCGTTCGACCCGCCACGCTGCATGACCTATCGGATTGTACGCGGTCCTGTACCGATCAGGGACCACAGCGGTGACGTGACATTCGAGCCGAATGGCAGCGGCACGCTGATCACATGGCGCTGCCAGTTCAATTCCAGAATTCCGGGACTCGGCCGGCTGTTTCGCGCCTTCATCACCCGCACCTTCCGCCAAGCCCTGGAGGGCCTGAGTCGGACGTTTCCGTAGCGACAGTCGGCAGTTTTGCATGAGGTAGGTGGTCGCCCGCAGGCACAGCAACTCGTCAGCCCTGCGCAAGCACGTGGTTCAGCGTGCAGACAGTCGTCGCCCCGAAAGGGGCAGCAACTCGAAAGCCCAGGGCAACGCCCTGGGTGAATCGTGGCGAGAGGAGACCCAGCCCTGAAAGGGCGTGACTCGCCCTGTGCCATCAGGAATTTCGCCCTTTCAGGGCTCCGGCAATGGCTTGTGATCGCATTCCCAGGGCGTTGCCCTGGGCTGTCGAATGGCTGCCCCTGCGGGGCGCAAGCCAATCGCCGCACGGTGAGCCGCTAACCACATTCGGAAGGAGAGTGACCGATGGCGAACATCTTTGCACCAACAAGAAACCTAACGTTAGTAGTACACGCGAGGGCGACCTGATGCCGGCGGATATCGGGCACGTCACACTCGCTGCAGGTGACCCGCCTGGCGTTCCTTGAAATGCACCTGTCGACTGTCCGCTGCTCGATCGTCAGCACACTTGCCTGAAGGCCGCACTTCGTGCCGTATGGAGCGAACGATGGCAGACGGAGCTGAGATGACAATGGCGCCGGAACCGCGGGTGGTTTCTTTCAGCGGCGACAACGGCGTCACCGTCGTTGGCGACGCATTCGGCGACCCCAGTGGTCCACCGGTCATCCTGCTGCCTGGCGGCGGACAGACGCGCCATGCGTGGGGAGGTACCGCCGCGGCGCTCGCTGCGGAAGGGTGGTACGCCATCGCACTGGACCCACGCGGCCACGGCGAAAGCGATTGGGCGTCGGATGGCAACTACAGCTTGGAGGCGTTCGTGGCT
>Ga0187892_10007069_pt1 | contig 16228 bp, 16 predicted proteins | sample MA1701073metaG_FD_139345 | JGI IMG/M metagenome (GOLD analysis project Ga0187892, IMG submission 139345) | Bio-ooze microbial communities from a basaltic lava cave in the Kipuka Kanohina Cave System on the Island of Hawaii, USA - MA170107-3 metaG ... | reverse complement strand
GATGGCCTGGATCACCAGGATGTCGGCTAGGCGGGTGATAACCGTCTCTCCTCCGGGCCGGAGATCCTTTGCTTCGGCAGCCATGAGGCGCAGCGTGGTCTGGATCCACTCCATCTGGGGTGAGCTCGACGCCTCGACGTGGATCATCCTCGGCAGGAGCTTGACGAGCTGGTGCGCGGCCGGGTGATCGAAGCGGACGGCGCCGCACACAATCCTCGTGGGCGCGCCGCCTCCGCCGTGCCGGATGATCTCGTAGCGTTCGCTGACTTGTTCGCGGGGGAGATCAAAAAGCCCGGCAGCGGCAACACCGGGTTCGCTCACGAGCAGGTGGCCCTCACCATGGGGCACGAGCGCGAGATCACCCGGCTGCAGCAGGCACCGTTCGGCTCCCTCGACCTCGAGCCAGCAGCGGCCAGAGATCACGACGTGGAACATCAGGCAGTCCCCTAACGGCGGCAGCGCAAGCCCCCACGGCGCGCTGAACTCTGAGCGGCTGTAGATGACGCCGCTCATCCGCAGGAAGTGCAGCGCTTCGCCGAGCGGGTCCACTGGGGTCCACGGATCCTTCATTGTATTTTCAGTTTATATGCTGAGACACCAAGCGTCCAGCTTGTATGGACGAACGGACATCGACTGGCGACTTTCAATCATTGTGAGTCCTCAATCTAAGCATGATGATGGACGCAGGAAAAGGCAAACCCGAGGACCTCAAAGCCCTGAGGAAATAAGGAGGGAGGACATGAACGGCATGAGAGAAAACGCAAAGAGGACGACGATTTTGGTTCTCGGCGGCACGGGCAAGACCGGCCGCCGGGTGGCGGAGCGGCTCACCGCACGCGGCCTGCCGGTGCGGATCGGTTCACGCTCCGGCGAGCCGCCCTTCGATTGGGAGGACCAGGCCACGTGGGCGCCTGTACTGCGGAACGTGGAGTCGGTGTACGTAACGTACCAGCCGGACCTGGCGTTCCCCGGCGCTGCCGAAAGAGTCCGTGCGTTTGCCGGCGTGGCGGTGGAAAGCGGGATCCGGCGTCTGGTGTTGCTGTCCGGCCGGAACGAGGAAGGCGCCCTGCTCGGCGAACAAGCGGTGCGGGATTCCGGCGCAGAGTGGACGCTCGTACGCTCGAGCTTTATGAACCAGAACTTCAGCGAGGGTTCCTGGCTGGAGCCGCTGCTCAGCGGCGAGCTCGCGGTGCCTGCCGGGGACGTGGCGGAGCCGTTCATCGACGCCGGCGATATCGCCGATGTCGCGGTCGCGGCGCTGACGGAGGACGGACACGCCGGCCAGCTCTACGAGGTGACCGGCCCGCGGCTGCTGACCTTCGCGGAGGCGGTCGGGGAGATCGCAAGAGCGACCGGCCGTGAGATCCGTTACGTGCCGGTCTCCCCGGAGCAGTTCGCGTCTGCGCTGATCGAGCACGGCCTGCCGGCCGACTACGCGACGGAGCTAACCAAGCTCTTCACCGAAGTGTTGGACGGCCGAAGCGCTTACCTTGCGGACGGCATCCAGCGCGCGCTGGGCCGCGAGCCCCGGGACTTCAAGGACTACACCAGAGACACTGCCGCAACCGGCATCTGGGGCGCTGTGGCGGTAGCGGATCAACGATGATGGACGGATTCCTCTTCACGCTGACGTTGCTCTCGGCACTCGGCTGCGCAGTGGTGGCTGGCGTCTTCTTCGCTTTCTCGACCTTCGTGATGAAGGCCCTCGCCCGCTTGCCGTCCGCACAAGGAATCGCCGCCATGCAATCTATCAACCTCGCAGTGATCACTCCGCTATTCATGGGGGCGCTCTTCGGAACGGCGCTGACCTGTGTCGCTCTGGCCGTCATCTCAGCGTTGGAGTGGGATGAACCGGAGGTGATCTATCAGCTCGCCGGCAGCGCCCTCTACGTATTCGGCACGATCCTGGTGACGATCGCATTCAACGTGCCGCGGAACGACGCGCTGGCGGCCGTCGACCCAGCAAGCGCCGACGGCGCGAACCTCTGGCGCCGCTACGTCGCGGAGTGGACGGCCTGGACCCACGTGCGGACGGCGGCGGCGCTAGCAGCAGCGGCATCGCTCACGGTCGCGCTGGTTGAGATGTAGGGACTCTTGGTATCTCCCGTCCCCTGCAGCCGCACGTATGGGCAGAGGGGCTAAGGATCTTGACGGTTAAAAATCCGTCCGCCCCGACCAGGTTTTGCAAACCGTCAACGGCAAAACCCTCCAGCCAGAGCCAGCCTATTCTGGCGGGCACTTACAAGAAAAAGGAAAACCTACGAAGAAAGGGCTCGTCAGCACCTCAATCAAGAAACCGCTGCCCCAGTTGGCCAAGATTGATCGACGACGTAACCGCGGGTCCTCCCGGCACCCGTGCCAGCCGTCCCCGCTCTGGCCGCAGCGGAAGCGATTCTAACGCTTCCGCTGGCACTCGTGGCCATTAAATGGCGGGCAGTTTTGTCCGGATCGGTGGGTACCTTGCCCGACTAATAGGGGAAGGTCTCTAGCGAAATCGCGGGTCTAAAGCGTCCCGCAGGCCATCGCCCAGGAAAGTAAAGCAAAGCATAAGAAGAGCGATGGCTGCCGCCGGGAACACAACGACCCAAGTATTCACCTGAATAAAATTGTATCCGTCTGACACCAACCGTCCCAAGCTCGCCGTCGGTGGCGGCAATCCAAACCCTATAAACCCCAAAGCCGCCTCGGCGAAGATAGCCAAAGGTATGCCGAAGATAACGGCTACAACCACGGGCCCCAGGCTATTGGGCAACATGTGCTGAAAGACAATGCGGGCCGGCGTGGCTCCCATGGCCCGAGCCGCCAAGACGAAATCCCGCTCCTTTAGCGAGAGCATCTGGCCTCGCACCAGGCGGGCGATGGTAGTCCAGCTTACAAAGGAGATTGCGAAGATAATTTGTAATTTGGGCTCACCAATGATCGGCCAGTCACGCCCCGACAGCACCGCCCGCATCAGGATAATGAAGAGAAGGTCGGGGAAAGCGTAAGCCACGTCCGTGAATCTCATCAACACGTTATCGCCGAGCCTGCCTCCCAGAGCGGCCGTTGCACCCACTGTCAGGCCGATTACTAAAACGACTATCTGGGTGCCTATGCCAATCTGGAGCGAGATGCCTACTCCCTCCAGGACACGGCTCCAGTTGTCCCGACCCAGGTTATCGGTGCCGAAGAAGTGGCTCCCGCTAGGCCCCTCTTGAATATGGCCGTAGTCTTGGTCTCGATAGGGGTCGTAGCGCTCAACGGGGTCGATGAAGGAGGCGGCCGTCGCTATTATTGCGACCAGCACGAGCACCACTAACCCCGCCATCGCCAGCCGGTTACGGATCAGGCGTCGAAAGGCGTCGCTCCAGAGCCCACGCTCTAGGAATTCGCCGTCCACTAATTTGCCTAGCTGAGGCTCGGCCTTCATTTAGCTTCGCCCGTAACGGATGCGGGGGTCCACAACCGCATACAATAGATCGACTATCAGATTGGCGACGGCGACAACAGCAGCAAAGAAGAGCGTACTACCCATGATCATTGCGTAATCACGCCTCAAGACGGCGTCGACAAAAGCGCGCCCAACTCCTGGTATGGCGAAGATGTTTTCGATGATGAACGAGCCGGTGACTAGAGTGGCAAAGATAGGCCCCATGAGGGTTAGAACGGGGATCATAGCGTTTTTTATGGCATGGCGGAGCACCACCATTCTTTCTCTAAGGCCCTTAGCCCGCGCTGTGCGAACGTAGTCTTGGTTTAAGACCTCCAGCATACTGGCCCGGGTGACGCGGGCGATGTAAGCGGCGGGCAACACGCCAAGGGAAATAACGGGCAATACCATCTTGTTTAAATCCCAAGCTGAGGCTTTGAAGGTATCGCCCCACTCTATTGGCCCGCCCCAACCCAAAATGTCGAACCAACGCAAGTTTATGGCGAAGATGATGATGAGGAACGTGGCCAAGACAAAGCTTGGTACGCTGCCACCGGCAGTGGCGAAAAAAACGCCCGCGTAATCGGCCGGGCCGTTGTGGTTGAGGGCGGAAATGACCCCTAGCGCCATTCCCACAATGGCGGCGAAGAAAAAGGCCAGCAGACCCAGCTGGGCTGTGACGAAGAAGCCCTGCCCGATCAGCTCCGACACGTCGCGGTCGCCACGGAAGGAGAGGCCCAAGTCCCCGTGGAGGATGTTCCACAGGTACAGCAAGTACTGTTTCCAGAGGGGCTCGTCGAGGTTATAGCGCCGGTTCAGGGCGTCGAGGACCCCTTCAGGGAGGGGCTGATCCTGAGTGAAGGGGCCGCCGGGGACGGCGTGCATGAGGAAAAAGGTGATAGTGACCACCGCCCATAGAACCGGAATGATCCAAAGGATGCGTCTGACAATATAGCCGGTCATGACCTTGAGCTAGTGTGGGGCCCGGCTAGACCGAGCCCCACACTTTTTCCACTCTTCCTCGCAGTAACGGGCGTTAGTCCGTTATTGTTCCTCGATATACCAGCACTCTGCGCACCAGTTGCCCGGCATCGCCGCGTCTATGGTGCCGTTGGGCCTCACTCCCCCTACCTTAGGCTTCACCAGGTAGAGAAGCGCGAGTTGTCTAAGGGGAGCGACGCCGCAGAGTTTGGTAACCACCAGCGTCTCCGCTTCCTGGAGCAGCTGGATACGCGCGTCGTTATCTGTCTCCCTACCAGCCGCGAGTAGCTTGGCGTCTATCTCATCATCGCTACAGTTGTACTTGTTGTTCGCGCCCGGCCTGTCGTAGCGGCCGATGAGGACGTTCTCCGGGTCAGGGTAGTCGAGCTGCCAGCCACCGCGGAAAAGTTGGAAGTCCTCGGTATTGAAACGTTGGGCTCGAGTCCTACCGTCCACAAATACCAGTTCCACATTAATGTTGAGGATATCCTTCCACTGCTTCTGGAGGAACTCGCCCAGCGCTTTCTGCTCCGGGTCCTCACGGAGGGTGAGCGTCAAGGTGGGAAAGCCCTCGCCATTGGGGAAGCCAGCGTCGGCCAAAGCCTGTTTGGCGGCGTCCGGGTTGTAGCCGACGATGTCCTCGAAGGGCGCATTGCCCTGATGTCCGCTCAGGCCTTGGACCACTTCATAGACGGCGGGGATGTGGGCGTCGTTAGAGACGACATTATTCAAGAGTTCGCGGTCGATGGCCCGTGAGAGAGCCAGACGTACCTCAAATATGGCCAGGGTTGGGTCCTCAAGCTGCATCTGAATGGCGTCGATACGCCCAGCGCCCACCTTAAGGTACTCCGCGCTCAAAGTGGGGTCGCCCTCAACTGTTGGAATCTCGCTGACCGGGAATTGACTGATATCAAGCTCGCCGGTCTGGTAGGCGCGGAAGGCCACTGCGAAGTCATCGATGAACCTAATAGTTAGCCTCTGAAGAAGAGGCGTAGGCTCCAGGGGCCAGTTGGGGTTGGGCTCCAAGGTCACGTGGTCCTTAGCTACGAACTCAGTGAGGATATAGGGCCCGTTGCCCACGATATTGCCTGGGTCGGTCCATCTCTCGCCAAACTGTTGGATGATGTCCAAGCGAGCGGGGAAGGTCGCCCATAGCGACATGATGGTCGTAAAGGTGATCTTGGGCTGGGTGAGAGTAAGCTCAATGGTGCGGTCATCCAAGGCCTTGACGCCTACGGCGTCGCGCAAGGCCTGGAGCTCCTCGGGCGTCGGCGTTATGGGCGCCGCCGCTGTACCGAAAGCGTAGAAGTATTCGTCGCAGCCGACGATATTCAAGTAACCCTCGCCTAGGAGATATTGATACGGGCTCGCCACCTCGGGGTCGCAGCTGCGCAGCATCCCATCCACGAAGTGTTGGGCAATGAGCGGCACATCATCTGACCACAGAAGGCCGTCCCTGAGGGTAACCGTGTAAACATTTCCATCGATCTCTGGCTCGCCCTCAGCCATCGACGGTACCGCCTCTACACCGCCATCCTCGGTGGCCACCAACTGGTAAAGGCCACGGAATAGCATTCGCTCGATGGCGATGTCCTGCTCGAAGTTAGAGCGGTGCGGGTCGAAGAACTCCGGCTCCAGGCTCTGGACAACCAACACTTGCTCCTCCGGCGGCGCCGGATCCCCGTCACTAACCGCGAGCCCTTTGTAACCTTCTTTGCAGGCGGCCAGGGCGAATATTGCCAAAATGGCTAAAGCACCCAAGAGCAAAAAGCGCCATCTTCCAAGTTGTCGTTTCAACGCTCGCCTCCTATTTGAAGACGTTCTATAGCACGCATGAGGTAAGACTGTATAAACAAAGTCATTGGCTCGATACGACCTGAAAATTAAGACAACTTTAATGTCGAATTGTTACAAAGAAGAGCACTTGTCCTTATAATCTCGTTGACACAGCAACCCTGAAAGGAGACTCCCTAAATGTGCTTCCCTTTTGATGCTCAGCCACCAATTGAACCCGTTCGTGGGGCAGCGGTCGACTCCGAGGACTTAACCCTCGAATCGGCTGACGGTACCGAGTTCGCCGCGTTTGTGGCTCGAGCCAAAGACGGGACGGGGACTGGGATCGTGGTGCTCACCGACGTACGAGGGCTTTACCGGTTCTACGAAGAGCTTGCCTTGCGTCTTGCTGAGGAAGGAATCAATGCGATCGCAATCGATTATTTCGGTCGAAGCGCCGGCGTCGCTAAACGTGATGAATCGTTCCCTTATATGGACCATGTCCGCCTGACGAGGTCAGCCTCCGTAGCAGCCGACGTGGCGGCGGCGGTGGCATACCTCCGCTCGCCTGAAGGGGGAGCGTGCCGTTCGATCTTTACGGTTGGGTTTTGCTTTGGCGGTTCGAATTCCTGGTTACAGGCAGCCAACGGCCATAGCCTAGCCGGCGTGATCGGATTCTACGGCCGGCCCGGCCCAGGATTCGATGGTTCGCCCGGACCCGTCCAGCGGGCCAGGGAATTTACCTGCCCCGTCCTTGCCCTCATGGGAGGCGCCGATCCGTCAATACCGAGGGAAGACATCGAGGAGCTGCAGCGGGCGTTTAATAATGCCGGTATCCCTAATGAGGTGGTTGTCTATCCTGGCGCTCCCCACAGTTTTTTTGATCGCTCTTACGAACGCTACGCTTCCGAATGCGCGGATGCTTGGCAACGCGTCCTGTCATTCGTACGAAAATACAGCGAACCTCGTTCTGAATCTGCTGCGTAGCTGTCCGCAGGGAAAAACAGAACGGTTAGCCAGCCTCTAAAAGCCCTAACGCCGCTTGGGCGCAAATCTCATCCTGTTCGACCGTTCCCCCGCTGACTCCGATGCCGCCGACTACTTGGCCATCCAAACGGATGGGGAACCCGCCGCCGAAAATGATGAGGCGCGAAGCATGTGGAAGGCCGTGAAGAAGGGCAGGTTGATCCTTAATAATTGGGTACCACTCACCGCTGGGAAGGCCGAAGGCAATGGTGGTATAGGCCTTATTTTGGGCGATCTCTATGGAAAGGATAGAGGCGCCGTCCATATGGCGGAATTCTTTAAGATCCCCTGCTTCATCCACTACAGCGATATCGACTGCGATGCCCAATTCCTTAGCTTTCCCGTCGGCGCGCTCTACTAACGCTTTTGCCAGCGCCGTAGAGATGCTTTTCTTCTCGAAGTACTGAGCCATAGCCAAAATCCCCCTCTTCTATAAATGCGAAGAAGAATTACCTGCCCCATCATTATGCAGAACAGCCTCTTTGTCTAGTTTAAGCAGGATCAATCCCTGGCTTAACTTCGTACAGGCTAAGAGTCGCCGCGGGCAGGGGGTGCGGGCCAGTCTGGCTTATTCCTTAACCAGCAAAAGGTTATAGACAGCCTGGGTATTGGGGAAACCATCAGGCAGCGAGAAGGGCTTCATCCCCTGCTCGATGATGTGGCCCCGGCGAAAGCCTAGATCCATGAGCAGATCCAGAAGCTCGTTGCGACTGGTGCCGGCCCGCTGCATTGACATTAAGTTGAATTCCATGATGAGCCGCATCTCAGGACTGCGACGGCTAAGCTCTCGCATCCCTGCCAGTGCTGCCCCCTCCGACCCTTCGATGTCCATCTTGACCAGACCTATTGGAGGCCATCCTGCTTCCGCGAAAAAGTCATCCAGGGTGATCGTCTCGACAACCATCAAAGGGGTTTGATCTTGAGTGACGGACAAGTAGCTTTTCTCGCTATCTGGTTCGGCGATGAGTGAGGCAGACCCCTTTTTGTCCGCTACCGCTTTGCTTTCGACTACTACATTGGTACAAGCATTAGTTGCGATATTCCTCACGAGGTAGGAAAGGTTCCTGGGGTCGCTCAAAGGCGTAAACGCGACCAGCAGCGCCCACCAGCCGAGAGGAAAGGAGCGTGTAGTAGCCGATATTGGCCCCTAGATCCACCACCGTCATCCCATCGTTCACTGTCTCGCGGAAAAGCGCTGTTGCCGCTCGCTCATAGAGCCCCAGGGAATAGTTTCGGGCCCGGGGAGAGCCGGGCGGCAGCAGAAGTTTCATTCCCCAAGGCAGAGCGACTTCTCTCTCCTTTGCCGGCGGCGGGATAAGAAATGACGCCAATTTCAAAAGGACCGACTCAAGCGGTGCCAAGACTCCCAGCCGTTTGGCGAAGCTCCAAGACCGCACGCCCAGGCCCCAGGCGCCATCGCGTAGACTCTCCCAGGTCAAGTACAGATGCCTAGCTGCTTTTTGATCCATCTCGCCGATCCGTATCTATGATGCTAATGTGCTTCTAGCGTTACTGCCATTTGGTTATTTCGTTAATAATGGCGGGCAGCGGCTGGCAAACGCTAAAATACGCCGTAGAGTAAAACCGGAGGCAAGCGATCTGAGAGACGAAGATAGCCGAAATACCTTCGGACAGGATGACGAGCTTATCGAGGGTATACGTCGGAGGGAACCGCGAGCGATGGAGACGCTTTATGATCGCTTTAGCCGTCAAGCCTTCGGCCTCGCCTACCGAATCCTTGGCGATGGGCCTTCAGCTGAGGACGTAGTGCAGGAGGCGTTTCTAACCATATGGCGTCAAGCTGACCGCCTTGATCCGGCCCGGGGTAGGGTCATCTCCTTTCTCATGACCGTGGTTCACCATAAAGCCATCGACCTTCTGCGCTCGCGACGGGGACAAGTGACCGAACCCCTGCCTTTAAACCCCATTTTGGCCGAGCAGGGAGCAGACGTCCTGGAAATGGCGGCTCGTTCAATGGGACGAGACGCGATACGGCAGGCTTTGCAGTCATTGCCAGAGGAGCAGCGGAATTCGATAGAGATGGCCTATTTTCAAGGGCTTACCCACGTGGAGATCGCCGCCGCTCTTGGCATTCCTTTAGGAACAGTTAAGAGCCGGCTGCGCCTGGGGCTGGAAAAGATGCGCGCCGCGTTAAGGATCAGGCCAGACTGATGGATTGCGAAGAGATAAGAGAGTTAGCGGGAGCTTACGCCCTTAAGGCTCTGCCTCCAGAAATACTTCAGGAGGTTAAAGCCCACCTGGCAGGGTGCACGGCGCATCCCGATATCGCCGACCTGGAAGCGCTTGCACAAAGTTTGGCCTGGACGGCGCCGGAGAAAACGCCTCCTGCTGCCCTCAAAGCGCGTTTGATGACGGCTATCCGGGGCGAAACGACAGAAGAGCGAAGGACTAGTTGGATTTTAGCCTGGCCCTGGCCGCGTCTCGCTCCCCAAGCTTTGATCGCCGTGCTTATGGTTGCAGTCGTCGGTCTACTGACCTGGAACATAGTCCTTCAGATATCCCAAGATGACGGCCAGGGTATCACTTTTGTCCGCAGCATGACAGATAGTGGCGCAGCCAGCGGCCGCATTATTTACATGCAGGAGCAAGGCACAGCACTGCTTATAGTAGAGGGGCTAGAACCTTTGCCGAGCGATATGACCTATCAAGTGTGGGCCATCGATGAGAGTGGCCCGCAGGGCATTGGTCTCTTCACAACCACACCCACTGCCGAAGGCACCATTGTTCTTCAAGTTGACCTATCGCGGGCAACATCGATAGCCATCACAATAGAGCGCGCGGGCGGCAGCCTTCTCCCTACGAGCGCCCCTATCCTTAGCGCGGAAATCTAGACAGTATTCTCCTTGCCCTCTCCAGGGAGTGATCTAACTCCCGCGCCCTCCCGAAATACTGTCAAACGCTTTCCCTTGGCGAACGCGTACTAAGAGGAAGCCGCGAGAGGATTCAAGCACAAAAGGGAGGAACAGGCCATGCGTAAATTCGCTGCTATCGCCGCTCTGGCCGGCGTTGGAGTTGCGCTCGTATTGATCAGCATGATGTCCTCGCTGTTCGGCGACGCTTCCAGCCACCGCGAAGCGCCGTTCATCAGCACCGACCCATCCGCCGACACTACCGATGTTTACGTCTTCATAAGTCCGGATAAGCCGGATACCGTGACGCTAATCGGTAATTGGATCCCTTTTGAGGAGCCCGGAGGCGGCCCTAACTTCTTCAAGTTCGATGACAACGTTCTATATGCTCTCCGTATTGACAACGACGGGGACGCCACGGAGGACATCACTTACGAGTTCAGGTTTACCACACAGAGGCAGAACCCCAACACCTTCCTTTATAACACCGGCCCCATAGATTCTCTGGACAGTCCTAACTGGAACGTTCGCCAGGCTTATAACGTGACTCGCGTCGACGACGGTGGCAGCAACCCTCTTGGCGAAAACTTGGCGACGCCCCCGGTAAACATCGGGCCGGCTTCCACTCCCAACTACGAGGCGCTGGCCGCCGCCGCGGTCCATGACCTGGGCAACGGGGTCACGGTCTTCGCCGGCCAGCGCGACGATCCCTTCTTCGCTGACGTCGCCGCCATCTTTGACCTGCTGACCATCCGGCCGGGAGTGCCCGGCAACGCGGGAGGCGGCAAAGATACTCTGGGCGGCTTCAACGTCCATACCATCGCTATTCAGGTGCCGATAAGCCAGTTGACCAGCAATGGCAGTGCACCCGCTGAGGCGACGGATCCCGCCGCTGTCATCGGGGTCTGGGCGACCTCGAGCCGGCCGACCACCAGCGTCCTCAGCGGCAGCGGCGAAGCGCCCCAGGCCAGCGGTGATCTGGTTCAGGTCTCGCGCCTGGGCTCTCCCCTGGTGAACGAGGCGGTCATTCCCCTGGGGCTTAAGGACCGCTGGAACGCCTCCCAGCCGAGGGATGACGGCCAGTTCTTGAGCTTCGTGACCGACCCAGAGCTGGCGAAGCTCCTGAACCTGCTCTACGGCGTGAACGTCCCGCCCGCGCCGCGAAACGACTTAGTATCCGTTTTCCTGACTGGCGTCGAGGGGCTGACTATGCCCGCCAACATAGTCCCTTCTGAGCAACTGCGGTTGAACGTGGCAGTGCCGCCGGCTGACGAGCCAAACCCTCTCGGCGTGCTGGCGGGCGATAACGCCGGCTTCCCTAACGGCCGCAGATTGGTCGATGATGTCTACGATATCGAGGTGCGCGCTGTAGCTGGCGTGCTCGTTGGCGATGAGTTTAACGTCGCTCCCAACAACCAGCTGGGCGATGGAGTTGATGCCAACGACCTACCTTTCCTGGAGGCCTTTCCTTATGTTGGCACCCCCCACGAAGGCTTCGAGAACATCCACGGGGCGGGCGGCGCCGAGAACTCTTCTGGTGAAGACGATGATGACAACATGGGCTTAATCGTCGTCATCGTGGTCCTCGGGGTGCTTCTCGGGGTTGCTGTAATCGGGGGCGCCTTCTTCGCCATGCGGAGGGCATAAAAGTCTACTGGGGGAGGGCGCGTGATTTGAATCGAGCTGGCGCCCTCCCTCTACACTCGAATTAGAAATGAGTGCCTTCCAGAAGCTCGGCCTCGCTCTCGTGGCAGCGATGATAATGCTCAGCCTAGCATTGGGCATCCGCTGGGCTCTGGATAGAAGCGGGGCGGGGTTAGATGAGCAAGCCCTCATGATGCCTACCCGCTCCTCAACCGATCGAATTATCGAGCTGCTTCAGACACGACTACTCGCGCAGCCCGAGGATGGCGCCTCTCATACACAATTAGGCAATGCCTATTTGCAGAAAGCGCGAGAAAGCGGCGACCCTACTTATTACACCAAGGCGGAAGAGGCACTACAAAAGGCGCTGGCGATAGACCCTCAAGATTACGGGGCGATGGCCGCCTTAGGATCGTTATCGCTGGCGCGCCACCAGTTCTCTGATGCGCTGGAATGGGGCGAGCGGGCACGGGAGAGCGGCCACGGGAGCGCATACGTCCACGGTGTTCTAGGCGACGCCTTAATTGAGCTTGGGCAGTATGAGGAGGCGGTCGCGGCTTTCCAAGAAATGGTGAACCTGCGGCCAGACCTCAGCTCCTACGCCCGCGTCTCCTACGCGCGTGAGCTGATGGGCGATCCGCAGGGCGCTATCGAAGCCATGCGCTGGGCGGTCGAGGCCAGCGGCCCGAAGGGCGAAAATGCCGCTTGGGCTCGCGTCCAGCTGGCTAACCTGTATTTCAACACCGGAGACATAGCTGCGGCGGAGGCAGAATATCAAAGATCATTGCAGGCTTACCCAGACTACATTCATGCCCTCGCCGGGTTAGGCAAGGTCAGCGCCGCCCAAGCCGATTATGAAAGCGCCATCTCCTTTTATAGCCGAGTGGTCGACCGCTACCCTGTACCCGAGTACGTCTCAGCCCTCGGCGATGTCTATCGCGCCGCCGGTATCGTAGAGAAAGCGAACCGCCAGTACGAGCTGGTGGAGGTGATCGATCAGCTTTACCGGACGAACGGGGTGAACACTGACCTGGAGCTGGCCTTATACTTCATCGATCACGATCTACGACTTGATGAAGCCCTGCGCCAGGCCCGCGCCGAGTACGAGAGAAGGCCCGGCATTCAGGCGGCGGACGTCCTGGCTTGGGCGCTTTACAAGTCGGGTTTGTACGAGGAAGCCCTCGCTTACTCCCAAGAGGCCCTCCGGTTAGGCACGCAAGACGCCACTATGCTGTTCCACGCCGGCATGATTAACTACCGCTCGGGCGATTACGAGGAGGCCCGCAACTACCTAGAACGAGCGGTAGGCATTAACCCGCGCTTCTCCGTGCTGTACTCTGAAATGGCCGCTCAAACGCTCCAGGAGCTGCAATCGCTGGTGCAAGGGTAAACCATGCGAAGCAAACTCTTTCGCGTAATGCTTTTCGGGGCCGTTGTTATCGTCCCTCTGATAGTGCTTACAGCCATCAGCGTTAAGTGGCCGGCAACGGCTTCCGCCCACCCGCTCGGCAACTTCACCGTAAACCGCTACAGCCGTCTCGATCTATATTCCGATGTCGTGCGCGTTCACTATGTTCTGGATATGGCGGAGATCCCAACCTTCCAGGAGATGGAGACCATCGATAGAGACGGCGACGGCCAGGTGAGCGACTTTGAGAGCGCCAGCTATGGGGCGAAAAAAGCGGCGGAGTTACGCGATAAACTTCATCTCGACGCAAACGGAGAGCCAACCAGCCTGAATCTCCTGTCGTATGAACTCAGCTTCCCAGAGGGGCAAGGTGGGCTGGATACCCTTCGCTTGAGCCTTCTGTTGGAAGCACCGACTTCGGGTTCGCAGTGGACTGTCAACTACAGGGACGAGAATTATAGCGACCGAATCGGCTGGAAAGAGATCGTGGTGCAACCCGCCAATGGGATAGCGCTCCTTGAATCCAGCGCTCCCAGCGAAGACATCAGCAATGAATTGAGGGCTTATCCGGAAGGCCTGCTATCTAGCCCCTTAGACCAGCGCGAGGCCAGTTTCAGTTTTATCCCCGGCAGCGGGATGGCAGCACCTCCTGTTCAGACCATGGCGGCTGAGCCCGAACCTACCCGCCCTGGCAACTCCTTCACCTCGCTCATAACGGTAAACAATCTGAGCTTGCCTGTACTTTTGATATCGCTTCTCGCGGCGCTAGGGTTCGGTGCCCTCCACGCGCTAGAGCCAGGACACGGAAAGACGTTTGTGGCAGCATACTTCGTGGGCGTGAAAGGGACGGCGAGACAGGCGCTCTTGCTGGGAGCGATAATAGCCGCTACCCATACTTTGGGGGTCCTGGCCATAGGCCTGGTGACGCTGTACGGCTCTCGCTTTATCCTTCCCGAGCGGCTGTATCCCTGGTTAAGTCTCGCTTCCGCCCTGATAGTCGTGAGCCTTGGCTTACGGCTGCTTATCCCACGTTTGAAGATCAGCCGTATCTGGGGTCGCACCAGCAAAGGCCACGAGCATCCACCCTCGCAAGGGGTGGCGAAAGAGGTAGGGCCGGCGTCCCCCTGGCGTAGCCTTATCTGGCTCGGCCTAGCCGATGGCCTTACTCCTAGCCCTTCGGCTTTAGTGGTACTTCTGGCTGCCGTCTCCCTTCATCGGATCGGCCTGGGCTTGCTGTTAATTTTAGCCTTCAGCGCGGGATTGGCGGCAGCATTGACAGTAATAACCCTTACTTTAGTTTATGCCCGCCGGGCGCTGGACCGACTAAGCGCCAGACCCCGCAGCAAAGCTGGATGGTTGCTCGCGCCAATCGCTCTGGGGCACCGACTGCCCGGGGCTCTCCCCATCGGGGGCGCCTTAGTCCTCGTCGTGGTTGGGTTAATACTTACTGTTCGGGCGCTTTCAGCGTCTGCCCTCTTGGGTGCTTAAAGCCAGCTAGAAGCCAAAAGGGAGAGGAGGGGGAGTTGGCGTAGGCAGCGGTGGCGGCGTGGGAAGCGGCGGCACCGTCGGTATTGGCAGCGGCGTTGGAGTGGGTATAGGGGTAGGGGTAGGAATAGGCGTTGGGGTGGGAATAGGCGTTGTCGGGGTAGGAGTTGGCTTTGGCGTGGTCGGCGTCGACGGAGGCAAGTCATCCCCGGGAGTGGTGCCGCCTGAGGGGTTATTCGGAACAAAAATAGGGACGATTTGGGGCGGCGAAGTTGTCTCCCCACTCGTGTCGTCCCTACGGGCATCTTCAATGATCCCTCTATTCAACGGGGGTATATTTAAGACGCTGTCACTAGATGAATAGTCGGCTCGAATGAGGGATCTGGAGTCGGCAGCGAGGTGTTCTACCTGAGGCCGATCTGGGGCAAGCATAGAAGCGATGCCGGCAACTGCGAGCGACACCGCCAATAGAGCGACAATTGCTAGGATTGCGGGCAATGGCGGACGCACAACCAATCCCTCGGTTTAATGGCCTCTCCGCGCAGACGGCGAGAGGCTGCTCAAGCCCAGGGGTTCCGCCTTGCGCCCGCGCCTGTGCTCCCATTCGGGAACAATGACAGCTAACTTCTCTACGACCCCATAATGAAGGGCGACACCGGCCCGGGAGCGCAGCAAAGCCACGGCCTCTTCCGGTTTCAGTGGACGTTGATGCGGCCGCTCGGAAGTGAGAGCATCGAACATATCGGCAACAGCGACAATTCGGGGGACGATGGAAGTCCGTTCGCTTAGCAACGTTTGCAGAGAGGACCTATCGTTCGAATGCTCTTGATGATCCCCAACAAACTCCATTACCGGTTTTTGGATATCATCTGGCTCCGGAATGGATAGGCCGATATGAGGATGCTCCTCGATTAAACTGCGTTCTTCCGCTCTGAGCTCTTCCAGTTTGAGCGATCCGGAATCGCGGATACCGATCTTGCCAATATCGTGGAGGTAACCGCCGATCTCAAGCTGCGCCAGCGTCTTATCATCCAGCTCTAGATATTGGCCGAGCATCACCGCAAGCTGGCCCACCCGCAGGGAGTGCCCTAGGGTGTAAGGGTCACCCCCGGCGACCGCTGACGCGAGCGCCTTAAGAGTGGCGAGATACTGGCCTTGCAGCTTCTCAGTCATTTGATTGATAGAGGTAGCCAGCTTACCTATTTCGTCTTCAGTGCATACTTCGGTCCGGGCTGTGAAATCGCCCTCCGTGACCCGCTGGGCCGTCTGAACCAGGCGCTGGATGGGATCCGTGATCCTTCGTGCCAAGTAAAGCCCCACCCCCAGGACGGCGGCCATGCCTAATCCAAAGAGAAGGACCATCTGCCAACGAGTGCTGCTTCCAGCATCGAAAATAAAATCTGAGGCCAGCCCCACTGAGTAAAAGCCTACGATCTGATCTCTGACAATGAGCTGTCCGTATACTAGATCGTAGTCTCTACCCCAGAGAGTGCGGTGCTCGCGCACACTATCGGTCGCTCCTACATTCCCAAGTACGTCTTCGCCAACCTTGAGGTTCGCTTCCTCCGGGGAGGCACCTTCAGGCTGGACGAAAGTCGAGCCCATCGCGTTGCCCTCGAAGTCATAGATCGT